>Ga0056128_1008940_pt1 | contig 12614 bp, 9 predicted proteins | sample WorMetLIZISLAND2_FD_71113 | JGI IMG/M metagenome (GOLD analysis project Ga0056128, IMG submission 71113) | Marine gutless worms symbiont microbial communities from Max Planck institute for Marine Microbiology, Germany - Olavius geniculatus... ...
GTCCTTTGAGAGAAAATGCTACCAGAAGATTCTGAGGATAGGATGGACACAAAAGGTCACTAATGAAGAATTGTACAGAAAGATTCAATTGGCAGAAACCCTACTGCAGAGAGTGACACAGAGAAAGCTGCACATCTTCGGCCATATCTGCAGAATGGACGACAGCAGAAAGATAAAGACCCTGGTGTTCGGAATGATGGATGGTTCAAACAAAAGAGTACGGCCTCACCGAGAATGGTCAGATGACATTGAGCAGTGGTGTGGGGCAACCCTGCAGGAGTTAAGCCACGCTGCCCAAGATAGGCAGCGGTGGGCAGCGATAGTAACAATGGCGTCAGACACCAACGGGTGTTGAACCCACGGTTGTCGATGACAATGATGATAGATGGGTCCACTCCATTACCCGGCAGCTCAACCCCCTCAAGCTGCCCATGGGGGGGAGGTGGGGGCAAGGTGGGTGCATGTACATAAGGTCCAAAGACTCGAACGCTGCGGTCGTGGTCCGTGACCATGCAACACAGGTGCAAGAGAGGTGCGAGAGGTGTATGAGAGACAGACAAACTATCAGCGCATTATAGTAAGAATCTGGCTTTACGGTCACTCGCTGTTTATGATGTAGAATGTCATATGATTGTTATCGTGTATGTCCTAGCTGCACGAATTTCTGCTATTCATATAAACATATTATTATCTACTGCATGCTACGCCACCTTCTCCAGTGCTGCTATTGCCGTTACTACCACAGTGATAGAGGTGTACAGGGTCGGGGATGCGAGGGTGCCATCCCCACTTTGTTACAGGAAGGGGCACATCCCTCCACTAACTTACGAAAAAAATCCACGTAAAAATACACACCACCTGTGATGCTACAATGGTGAAATCCTCCCGGCCTGACTGTCCACGACTGCTATTCTACTATATATTCTGCAACTTAGAAAATGACGAATTCACAATAATTTTTCAAATGCTATGATAATGATATTGTGTTCTTTGTACTCAGCAAAGTTTTAAAACAAAGTGAGTAAATGAGTAGGGTTTTACGTCCCGCCTGACACAGTATAGGTCATTTCGGGGACAGACTTTGCAGGCAAAATTGCACACACACGTAATAACGAAACAAAAAGTTTAACCTTTACCGAAAGTTCAACCTTTATGAAAAAACAAAACTAAAAAAACGACCTAACCCTAGAATTGTAAGAACTGCCGATATTAATTATGCATATGTATCGATAATGGCAGTTCTAATAATCTTCCCTGTTTTCCTCCAGACAGTCATCAATCTCATAATGCTGTCTATTGAAGGGCAAAGTGCAAAAAGTGCAAAAATTCATGCTAGATTTTGGCAGATGCCACAAATAACATACAATAAAAAGCAAGCAAATAGCACTAACTGCATACATATGTTAATCATCATACCGTTTATAACATAATTCCTGCTCAGCGTTTCCGGATAGTTTCGTTCAAACATGGACAATATTTCTGTGTAGACATCCATCGCTACATAAACAGCATTCAATGCAATCGTATGCACATATATCACACCACCAAATACACTGGTATGACATAACCTAATAGATGACAACAAAAACATACAGTAAAAATGATAACAATATCTGCGAACTAGCTATGAATCAACAACTAATAACGACTTGACAATGGTAACTTCTAATAACTGACATCAAACATACATGCAATAAGACCCAAAATATACAAATAATAATGGTTACAAGATGCTGGTTTTTGACAATAACCTTGAGAATAAATGCAACAATGAATGAACACCACGTCTCAACAAAAATGTGCCACTTTTATTATTATTTTTTGAATAACTCCATGAAACATTGGCCGATTTGGATAATTTTTGGCACACAACACCACTAGGAAACTTGTTGAAAATGAGTATAGTCTAGCCTACCTCAACTTAATACTGTTGCTACACTACCTTGTGAAATTTAAAAGTCGTAGTTTGGCCACTTACAACGAATTCATATGGGATAGTGCAGGCGTTGGCTCAGAAATGATTAATTGAATAGTCACAAACACGAGTAACAGTTATTCGCACACAGAAAGTCTTACATGTTACACTACATAATTTTTATTAATGCATGTGCTCAAAATGTCCTCCTCCAGCATCAACGCAAGTGGCGGATGTTGACACAACTCGCCAACTGCACCTTCAATAATGTGCAACCCGAAGTGGCTCACTCACTCTTGACGTGCCATTTCAGTTCGTCGACGTATGATCTAGAAATGAATACGATTAAAACTAAATATGTAACAGATTTTCAATAATTTTGTGGTACCAGTGATTTTCTGAACCGACACACGAGCTCCCTAGTGTGAACTCGTTATTGTAAATGGCAAAAATGCATTTTACAAGGCAGTGTAGAGATAGCTTTAAGATGAGGTGGGTTAAACTACAGTCATTTACATCAAGTTTCTTCCTGATGTTGCCTAAATAAAAATTATCGAAATCGGCCAATGTTTCACGAAGTAAAGATAAAAGTGGCACGTTTTTTATTGAGACATTGTTGCACTTGTGATCATAAGGTCGTTGGTTCAATTCCCTGTCAGGTCGCTATCAAGTGGTCAGTAACAGTTTGCTTGCAGGTAAACCATCTCTCAGTATATAACCAGTACCAAGGTCAACTCAGCCTTCTATCCCTTTCAGGGTAGGTAAATCGAGTACCAACCTGTCTGGCTGGAGTTATGGCATGGCGCATTCACTTGTGTTGGATGAAAGGTTGCACTGTGTGATCCCACATGGCAGGTGACGCTCCACAACTCTGAGATGGGTTTCTCACAAAGAGCTATGCCATTTAACCATAACATATCATATCATTCTTTTGCTAGGCGTGTTGTTGGGCCCTGGAATAGACTCCCAGCCCATGTTGATTTTTCCTCTCTCGTTAGGTTCAAGGCTTTTCTTAATCGTACTGATTTGTCTAATTTTCTGTTCTAATGTGTTGATTAGGGTAGATGTTGATGTTCCTTCTAGAGCCTTTCTATCCTAGGCTGGCATTTTGTTGTTTTTATTTGTGTTGCTGGTGTTGTCAATGTCAGTGCTGAAATAAATAAATAAATAAAACTGACCTGGCTTCCAGAGATGATGCAAGCTGACATGCTCAAGATCAAACAGCACAATCAACCCATCGACCCGATCACCCATCTATGCAACATATGACCCTACTGTACAATGTGTCTCAGAATAACTGTTGTGCAAAATAGGTGAAACATAAAATGAGTGCACCTCACATGATTTTAGTCCCCTTGTCATCTTTATGCCAAAAATTGTATAAAAGTTGGTGAAAATCTGATAAGATTCTGGAGCACAAATAGCTTTTCGAGATGTGGTGTATTTATCATCAATAAAGACGAACCACATGCTATTTTGATTTTTGAGCTGCACTTGCACTTAAAATATATAACATAAAATAAGTAAACCGAATACTGATATCAATGTACTCGCAGTTGGTCACACTCACTTCTTTAAATGAGTTAAGTAAGAAAGAAAATAAATAAGTAAATTTACAGAGTGCACGATGTCTGCAAGATGCCTGCCTAATCTGATGTGCAACGGCAATGGAAGCACACTTGAAGACCTTCGAGATCCAAAGTGTTCCTCTGACATTCTTTGAAAATTTTCTTGTTTTCACAGGATTAGTGCGTCTAGCACATTACAGAATTTTTCAACAAAAAAGTCAGCACCGTAAATTCACTGCTGACATTTGATGTTTCGCTTGCAAATGTCCAATAGAAAGGTACCAAAGCAAAACAACACAAAATGTAGAAAAAAAACTGTACTGGAGTATCACACAAAGCATACCTTTGCCCTCTGCTCACGAATGTCTTTCTGAATCATCTCACAATGCTGTATTTTCAGTCGAATTATGTCACTTTTCTTTGCCGACTGCAGCAAACCTGCATGCATTTAGCATCACTCAGTTTGAGAACATTTTCTTGATCTAATTTTTGTGTCTTGGTGCTTGTCAAGGCAGCTGATAGTGCAGTCAGTGCCTTGACATTTAACAGATTGCAGGCCAACTCAGATGGTCTGTTTAATGCATCGATTATTTCACAGTTAGCATACTCTAAATTTGGTTATGTCCACAGAACAGAAATTAGTCAATAGTGGAAACAACTCAATTCCTACTTGCCTAAATAATTAAAGCAGTGAAAGACCAGCACAAAAAATACCAGAAATTTTGGAATGACCAAATTTTCCAAAAAATAAATGAACACTTCAAATACTACCGGTACTAGATACTAGCAGATATGCACTGTACATCAAAAACTATCCAGAAAGCAATCATTAGCAACAGCCTCACTGAATTAAGCATTACTCTATCAAATTAGCCGTAACATGTTCCAGTAATGATAACGTTCTTGAAAAGTAAGTTATCACTCTGCTTTGGCCATAATTGTACAGTAAATGTTGCACTCAAACGATATCATTTTTCCATTGGTATTACATTGTTACATGTGATATGGTTCTTAATCTGACTTGGTTTTGAGCGAATTTTACATAAAACTCTGTAGTGTATTCTGTCTGCAACAGTGCTATCAATACTTAATGCAATAAAAGCTGATGCAAAGCATTTTTACCTCTAACGTCACTGAACCCGAGAGGCTCAATCCATATCGGCCGGCCGCATTTGTCATGTCCAAATAATCCGCCGGGGTAGAAACGTCGAAGGACCTCCGGCGGAGTCCAGTCCATAATTGAATCTGCACCGACTTGAACCCTCCACGCTAAGTGCTACAAGTTTCGACAAATTTTTGCAGCTAAACTACATCGCAAAAATGTAAGCATAAACACAAAAGTAAAGTCCTTCCTCAGCCATAAGATGGAAACAGCAGCAGCACTGATCTCCATTTTGTTCGGCCTCAGCCAGACACCAGTTTACACTGCAAGATTGCGAACATGGGGACAGCGCATTGCGTGGTGTGCCTGTTTCTGTCCCAGCTTTCGTTATTACTTATTGCACCTACCCACAGAAGACGCTCAGGCTGTGTTGGTCCGGCCCAGAGGGCTTGGACAAAATTGCCAGACTAATATTTACAGAGTGGCTTGGCGGCGTAAAAGTAGCATGCCAAACTGGCGACTGCGTGGTCCCTGGTTCAACCTTCATCTGAAGCACTATCAGGTAATGACTCTGGGCAAGTTGTTCAAGCATAGGTGCCTCTCTCACCAAGCAGTAAATTTTGGTACCAGTCAGCCAAAGGGCAGTGACGATCTCTGGCTGCTAGGTAACCACGAGCCTGATGGAAAGTACTGGCAGCTTACCAAAAGCTTACAAAATGGGCTCAATGTTATTCAAACAGATACAAATGGCATCACTACACAATGAATCAACTAAACTGCGGCAAACAATTACGTACTGCTCTCAAGTCTCGTTCGGAAGTCTTGAGATCAAAGTCCGTGATGTAGTTAGCTGCACAAACCAAGAAGAAGTTGCCGCCAACTCATCTGACATGCAGAATTAGAAAGAACCAAACTAGAAATTTGGGGCAAAGCCCAACGTCAGTCTGCCCGGCACCCTAAGTGTGATTAGGAGAAAAATTCAAGGGGGGTGAAATTCCCCCGGTAGCAAAGTCACGTGGCCCGAACTCAAATGCATTGGCATATGCAGAACGAACAATGTCGACTTAGGGTAGGTCAATATGTGCACTTATAACTTTTTTTGTTAGTGGACCAAAGTTCACCGAATCTTTTTGATCAACGGGGGATGAATCGCCGTTGATAATGCCGTTTACTGCTGGTCGATATCTCTATGCATTCCAGAGATATTCATAGTCAAAGTCGGAAATTTTCCTACATCGCTCCGAATTTTAGACGTTTATTTGCCCTCCAAAATTTTAAGGGGGCGGTTCCCCCAAAGTTCTACCCACATTAACACCCCAAACTAGAGGCGTGTCACGTGGTAAAGTATCATGGGGCTACTTCCACTACTGCCAAAGTTATAGGCGCAGATATGCCAAATTTAAAGCCATTTTGGAGCCCACTTTGAAATGAAAAAAAATTGTAAGGCGGACCTCAGTCTCCGGTGGGGCGTGTGCTATTAAGACTTGGTCCTTCTCTAGCGCGTGTAAAAATTTGGGGGTGCAGCATCCTCTAGGAGCCGAAATATGGTCTTCCGAATAAGTCGATTTAAGTGGGTATGATTTCGCTGCTAAATCTGTGACTAGTGGACCGAAGTTCCCTTAACTTTATGCACCCAATGCGGGAGAAATCGTGGTACAAAATGTACTTGTCCGATTTTGAATATCTTCATCTGTTCCGGAGATATTCGCCGCCAAAGTTTGAAGTCACCCGAAATCCAGCCAAATTTTGCATGTATTTAACCCCTAAAATTTTTTGGGGTAGGCCTCCCCCGACATTTTGGACTGGCATTTCAAAATCTAGCCCAAGATTGATCACTGTGCAAAATTTCACGCCAATCAGCCGACACATCTTGGAGATCTTGTGACTGGAATAAAAAAATAAAACATCTGCAATAAAACATAAGTCCTACCGAAGACGGGCAGACTAAATAGCTACTTACTAACATCTCTGAATGAATATACTCAGGTTAAAACATTAAGTAACCTTAATTTACTACATCAAATGACATCTATTTGGCAAACAGAAATCACTTTCAAGAAAGTAGCAGTGGTTGCTGAAACAACAACAAAACTGAGAATTATCAAAATTCAAATTTGGATAAATCTGTATTGCTTGTCAGCTACTTGCTAACTCAGATTCACTAGAGAAATGACAACAAAAACAAAGCGTGTTTGTGGAATAAAAACTGTATGTCTTCTAACATGGACCACACTATATTAAAACACACACAAAATTCTACTTTGAGTAAATTATTGAATAAACTAATTTGTAAAGCACCAAGGTCAAAAAATGAACCCAAGGAGTTCATATAGGTGACAAAAAATGCAGCCTGAAAACAAAATGTCACACAGGCTAAATTCAATCTTGAAAGTACACTGTAAGACATGAAAAACACACCAAAATTTATCCATCATAACTTGAAGGCGGATTATCAGATTTTAACAATTTTTGGTACAACTATTCCTGACACAACTTGCCATCAAATGGTTATTCAAGTTTCCACCTCACCCAACATATGCTTCTGCACCACCTGGGAAAATCAGAACACCTGAAATCGACATTAAAATGAACATAAAATGCCAAAAACCATCCGTGACATTACTGATAGACACCAATGACTAAACTGCCAGCAAAAACAGTTTAATTATTTCTACTGTATAGTAGTGCTATTCTACTTGCATTTTTGCACAACTATATCTCAAAAAATTTCAACGGCAAAAACCACATTTGATAGTAACCAACAGCGTGTCAATTATGTGACCTCAAACGTACCCATTATCCATCTCATCAAATAGTAATCATCGTGACATGGTTGTAGGACATCCTTCAGTGATTCTTTGAACTAACCAGACGCACAGACAGACAATGTTTACAACTTTGACTGTAAATTGCATTTCTCTGAATGGCAAACTATTAGCAGAATAGATTTCAACTAATAGTGTTGTTACCAGTGCAATGTCATTGCAAGAGTTCACGTGGTTCATTTCACGAATGCAGCACAATGCCAGGTGGCTCCCAACCTTTGGACCTTCAGCCGCAGATTTGCCTAAACTAGCACTTACAGCACTACATTCGTCATCGCCATTTGTTACTAGTGAGACCAAAAACCGATAATCATTCAACCACCCCATAAAGGGTTATCAGGTACATACTCATTTGCATATCCACGGAGGGATGGCCAAGCCGAGTTATCCCAGGTGGCTTGAATAACGCTAGGTATTGACGAGGCTTGTTGGTAGAACAGAACGTGTTGTTACCACTATACTATGCCATGCAGACAGATTTCCCAGCATGCTGCCAGTGCAAACTAACAGAAGTGTGTGAGTGAGTGAGTGTGTAGGGCAGTGTTTTTCAACCTTTTTGCTGCCACGGAACCCTACACAAGCGCGAAGGTCACTCACGGAACCCCATGAATAATTTGATCCGTGAGTCCAGCGACGTACACGAGGTTGAAGCTACAGGGTGTCTACGGACTCATTTTCCTAGCAAAGCAGAGCCCCTGTGAGGACGACAAAGCAAGCAAAGATGACCAATATTAAATTTGACCACATTAACAGGTAGCAGTACGTTATTGTATTTAACGTAACATGAGGGCGAGACGGTCGTCGACGGCTGCTTTGCCACCGCCATACCCATGTAAACGTCCTCGTTAAAGATAGTGTTTTTTAATTTTGCTTAGCATAGTGTTTAAAAAATTGAATTCATTAAATAAATGGTCAAACGATTTCGTAAGTATAGACCTAACCCTAATCAATGTGTTTTTTTCTTTTCTTCATCTTTATTTGCGATAATGCACTTATCCTCAGAGTTGAGTAGCCTAATGTTGTGCATAGAAAGCCTACACTCCTAAAAATGCCAATATGCCAAGACTATTAACAGCAAAAATGATTTAATGGAGTTGCAAAAATTAACGTGTAAAAACGCAATTTCGAACAAAATATTTCATGATGAGTATTTCTACAACATTGTTTAGCGAGATTTTGCATGCTAGCTTTTTTTTACTGGCCAGCTGCGGAACCCTTGGCAGATGCTCGCGGAACCCTGGGGTTCCGCAGAACCTCGGTTGAAAATCACTGGTGTAGGGTTTAACATCCCATCTGATGCAGCATAGATCATTTCGAGGACGACCTTTCCAGTCAATGTAAATATATATAATAATGGAACAGAAAGTTTAACCTTCACAGAAAAACCTGACAATGAAAACAATACAAAATATGACCCAAACCCAAAATTGTTGTTAGAACTCACCAATAAAGTGTGCCTATGTAACAGTAATGGCAGTTCTAATAATATTCCCTCTTATCCTCCAGACAGTCTTCAATCTCAGAATGCTGTCTATTGCAAAATGGAGAGTGGCAAATGCCCATGAGTACTGTATGTGCACAAGTGTGAAAACAAAGGGTAAGGCAAGTGTGCAACTAAAAATCTTGAGGCCCTCTGCAGTAGAGCTGTACTGAATAGAAGATTTTACTATTCGGCTGAATAAGAATACTTTGTTCTTTCATTTGGCTGAAAAGGAATAGAACACGAATAGTTGATGCAAGTTCAAACAGATTGCACAACGCCTTGGTTTCAACAGTCACATATATGGTGAAAAAATTTTATCGGTCACCTCAATTGTATCCTTGTTAAAAGAATGATACTAACAAGGATCACTGACACTAACGAAACATCTTATACTCCCGACAGTACAAACACTAAATGGCTAAGGGAAAGCCCTAAAGCATCATGTGAGTGTTATGCAACTTATGCTGCTGAGACTATGTCTTTGACACTAAATGCATGAGCAATGAGCGGCTTAGCGGCAATGGCACAGTGCCTGTTATTCGTATTCAGTCTATTTTTTTGCATCACTATTCGGTCAAATATAAATACAATATTCTGCCTACTATTTGGACCGAATATAATATGAACAGAATATTCGGTACAGCCCTATGATGCAGAGAATAATGCCAAAACATTAGACATGACAATAGTGACATTACTGGCTGTGACAAATCTCAAAAGTGTGTAGCATCATAAGCATGTGAGCAAATTTAAATCTTGCCTCAGCTAATAAACAAATAATACCGTGCATAAAGCTTCTTGTCGTCTCTCATGGAAATTAACAACTTTGGCCGCCATGACAACTCCACACAGGGCATATGTTGCAGTTCTGCAATGTGTCACAGCAGTACCAACATATCTAAACTACAAAACACGTATAAGCTAAAACAACTGTACTTTCGAAAATTGTCCACAAAGTAAAAATACGTTCTGTGGAACGAGGTATCTGTCCCACTGCCACGCTATATAGCCTAGCAGCTGCATATAAGGGGGGTAGGTGCAAACAGGGCGCAATTATCTTTCACAGGGGCCAAGTTGCAGTCAATTTTGTCCCAAAATTCGTTGCCGTGGCAACACGGGTCGGCAGGCAAGAAGTTTAAATGACGCCATCAGATAGTCCGGGCCCGAAAATAAAGGTGTAGGTGAAAACAACGCGCAATTATTTTTCATGAAAGCCAAGTTATAGTCAATTTTGTCCCATAATACATTGCCATGGCAACAAGGGTCATCAGGGGAAAAATTTTAATGACACCATCGGATAGCCTGGGGACAAAAGTAGGCAGGTATGTGCAAACAGTGCACCATTATCTTTCACGGGGGCTGAGTTATAGTCAATTTTGTCCCAAAATTCGTTGCCATGGCAACAACAGGGGTTAGCAGGGGAGAAATTTAAATGACACCATCGAATAGCCCAAGCCCAAAAATAGAGGGAAGGTGCAAACAGCGCGCAATTATCTTTTACAGGGACCGAGTTATACCGCTGTGAAATCTCCATTGGCTGTAATGCAAAATTTTGCAACTTCTGAATGGTTGCTATGGCAACAGGGGTTGATAGGGGGTAAATTTGAATAACACTGTAAGATTGCCTGACCCCGAAAATAGGGGGTAGGCAAACACAGCGCGCAATTATCTTTTACGGGGAACGAGTTATACTGCTTTGAAGTCCCAATAGGCTGTAATGCAAATATTTAAAAATTTGAGGTAAAACAGGAGAAGGAGTTATGAGATTTTTATCCCAAACAAACTCGATCTTACTTTTCAGGCCCCAAATCACTGTGCAAAATTTCATCAAAATCAAATCAAAATTGCGGCCATAAGAGTGTTTACAGACAGACTGAAAGAATGACATATGTGATTTTATAATCTGTCCCATGCTATGCTATAGCAATGGGACAGATAAACAGTGTTACTCCAGATCTTGTTCAGAGGGATGTAAAACACTGCTCATTTATTGTCTCAGTCAATAACTTACTCCAGGTCAAGAACTGCTCTACATTAGAGAGACCCGTTCCACAACTACTGGACTTTTATAGGCTTGATATCACTGTGCATAATGACCTATCGATCACACGCAGTTTTTACCTTACAATATCTGCCATGACTACTTGGACTTGTACATACTGACTTTTAGTCCATTCATGCCATATTTAATCATTTTAGGTTAATGTGAAGTTGACAAAAATGTAAAATGGGGGTATAGTTCCTATTCTGACAGTAGTTATTACAACCCTGCCAGTATCGACATGTAGGGTTAGGGTTAGTGAAAAGATCAGGAATAGGGATAAATTCATCTTTGGCTACAATAGACCCAAAAATTTATGTTATTCCCACAACTATAAACTAGCTGTAACGTAACGTTTCTCAGAGAAGTGGCTGTTAGAATAAAAACAGCCAGAATAGAAACCTGCACCCTTGAATGAAATGAGTTAAGTCTCAGAGATTCCAGATGTTTTTGATACATATCTTTTGCATTTTTTCCAGAAAATGACATGAAATACGGCAAGATTACCAGCATTATTCCAGTTCTCAAAAGCATTTCAGTTTTAGTTTCTATTAAGTTTGAGCTTAATTATTACAGCATAAGTTTCTATATATTATCTGAATTTTTTTCAGTTACAGTTTCTATAAAGTTTTTTAGAAATAAATTCAGTTAAGTTTCAGTGTCCGAATTTACAACATTTCAGTTAGTTTTTCTATCGTCCTATTGCACTTAATAATTTTCCGCAATCTGCATTCCTACGAATTTATTACAAAAAACTTCAAGCCACCTAACTGTCAAACACCTGGATCAAAAATTTTATTCTGTCCATTTACCACAGTTTATAAATAAACAATATATGTATTTTATCAGGTTTTTATCTGCTGACAGACACACCCACCTCCTCCACATAGCAAAGAATAATTATTAAAATTTTTATAATTGGAGATGGGCTGATGCCATTTTACTGCAGATCCATTTTACTGCATCCAAATTTCCGAAGTTATGCTGCATGACATTTGTAGGTAGTAGTAAATTACGATATGTGCAATTAAACATAAAAGTTTACACCTGCGTTTATCTTGACCATAACCCATCGTATTTATCCATCTCTTTATATAAATGACATCTGTGGTATTAAATATTCTTTGTAAACGTGTGTTTATGTTTTCATGTAAACAGTACTTTTATTTAGTTGTCTTTGTTTTCTAAATCTAGCCACATAATAAATCATATTGTGAAGCTGTTTAATTATTCTGTAACCAGGTTTATGCAGATATGAAACTTGAGGTATATCATGTAATTAATTTACTTCAAATAATCATTTATATCGATACACATGTTACGATGGAGCGATATTAAGTTTGTTATATAACAATAGGTGCTATTATCAGTCCGTTCCAGATTGATACACATTCTATTTTGTATTTGAACAGCCTTGCCAGTATGTACAACCACCGAATAGTAGTCACAAATACCGACCAAGACCGTCCGTGTCCAGTGCCGCCGTGTGTTGGCCGCTCGCCGTCGGCACGGACACGGTGGCACCGGAGCAACTGCCCGATCTCGGGGTCAGGGTAAAATGCGAGGTGCGAGGAGGGTAAAGTGCGAGGGAGCGTGCGAGGCGGCACGCGATTGGTCGGCTATAAATAGATTTCCTCGCAGTTTACCCACTATTCTGAACGAACGGGCGGTCGTGCTAAG
>Ga0056128_1008942_pt1 | contig 12613 bp, 6 predicted proteins | sample WorMetLIZISLAND2_FD_71113 | JGI IMG/M metagenome (GOLD analysis project Ga0056128, IMG submission 71113) | Marine gutless worms symbiont microbial communities from Max Planck institute for Marine Microbiology, Germany - Olavius geniculatus... ...
TCTTTTCTAACTTGTTTGAGTCTGCTTTGGTGTATGGATCCCATATTACTGATGCATATTCCATGCCAGAACGGACTAGAGTAACATATGCTAGTTTCTTACAGTTAACAGGAGCACCTCTGAGGTTCCGTCTCACGAATCCTAGCTTCCTCGCTGCCTTGGCAGCTACCTGATCAATATGATGTGACCACTTGAGGTCGTGGTTGAGATAAACTTTAAGATATTTTTCACTGGTGACCAATGACAACACGATACCACGGAATTGATTTATGACAGTATTGTATTGATGCGGGTAGGATGACTGACGGCTAATGTGCACGATGTGACACTTGGATGCATTGAACACCATGCCCCAGGTACTGGCCCACTGGCCTACTTAATCGCAATATTTGGTCAATACCGTACAAGCTAGGCTACCAAAGTCGGATTTTGAGAGCGATCCAGTTTAGAATCAGCATCTTGACAAAAGTGTGGAACGATCGAGTCTAATGAACAATTAAACTAAACCTGCTGTAACGGCTATGCGACAGCAAAGTTCTCGGCAAAATGTTTGGGATCTCTGATCGCTCGTTCTGTTCTCGAAATAGGCTAGTCCATAGCCTACTGATCAGGGTTCATCCTATAAATACTGCGATCACTCGGCTCGGTCACGTCGACTGGTTTAGCCTAAGCTTATTCTGAACAGGGCAAGCTGAATGCAATACGGATTAAGGATTTGTAGCATATACATGTAGCATATACATGCTATTTCAGCTTGTCCAAATACAACCGCTGCAGCTTGACGCCCGTCGACTGCACGACAGTCCTACACGTGGATGGACGTCTGCAAACGGCAGTGCGATCATTGTGTATAGGGCCTATAGACCTTGTTGCAGACTGCACGACATAACACTTGCTGCGTTCGACGTCAAACTTCTTGCGTCGTAGATCTCGTTCGTATTTTTCTCAAATTTCTTTGCGGAGTTTCTAAACCAGCTTTTTTGTCGCAGTCGATCAGCTAGCTATTGCATCGAATTATCGGACCGTGACAAAATGCAGACCGTTCCGAAGCGTGAAAACAAACGGATGTTCTACTGGCTGGTCCTGTCCGTAATGCTAGCCAGAATGGCCGTGTCACGCACAGCGAGTGATGAGGTGGATTGTAGAGCGGCGGTAAAGAGTGGATATGTGTCCGGCGACACAGTTCCAGACACGTGCACCGTACAACTTACACTCAACGACACCGAGACCGACATCATCGACTCTCTCAGAGAGAATTATCAAGATTTTCCACTCAGGTGTCGTCTTGGTAGGTACTTCAAGTTTCTACTTTCTACATTTTCGAAAAGCGATTCACGGTTTTTTGCTGCACGGTTTAAATAATGTTTCTGCACAGACGTGCACATCAGTTTTTTTACGGCAAACACATTTTAACATTATAGGCTATGTAGGCTCTTCGTTAGCTTACAGTAGGCCTACCGGTAATGGGATCGTGTTGGCGCATTAGGAAGACTTGCCAAAATTTTTCTCAAGTCAAATACTTCTTTGTCAAGATTACGCCTATGATTGGTAAACATGGGTTGAGAATTTGGAAAGATATTTTTACAAATTATCGACATTTTTTTATTGCGGACTACTAAAGTAAGCATATTAGTACTCTTCGAAAGTGCCTTAATTAATGGATTGAATTACTTTGAAGTTAACTTAAATTTTAGTTTCTTTTATAAATTTTAGTTTCTTTTATTTGTCATTATTTGTTCGGTTTCGTGCGGTAGATAAGCTGGCTAATGGCCATTTGTCAGTTTTTAAGCCTTCGTGTTATTCTTAGTGAACAATGTATGATATATACGGTGTATATTTAAAATTGTTTGCTGCAGCTCATATAAAAAAGATTTGTCATTTTGCCACGAATTTTATTAAATTTTACTCATGCATCAAACATTTAGTGTTTGATCATATTTCTCATACTGTTGGCATATTTTTTTCAAATTTTATTAACGCAAAATTGCGTCTCAACATTTACTTTGGCAGAATACATGATTATGCACGTAATAACAAGCGAATTTTTGTACGTTTCTTGTCCAGCACCACCCCTTTTTATTTCCAACCTTTATATGTTCTTTGTGCCCAAATTCGGCATCGACATCGGCACATTTACTTAATTGCTTGTTTTCACAGTTGCTGCCAAAAGCAGAAAACGGACGCAAGACTAATATTGTATATTATGGAATCAGAAGAGAAGACTGAAAGCGGTCAGCAGCAGCATCCATAATTCATCACCGTAGTCATCAACTGAATGATGCTCAGCTTGCCCCCGCTACGCTTATAAATATTCACTTTCCTCGCATTTGATCATTGTTCGCCAATAGAACAGTATTTACGAGCTAATATCGCTGCTGCCGCCAGTCATCTGCGATGTGAACCATCATTTATTTTATAGATTACTTAGGCTGTAGCACTTGCAAACGTAGCTCATTCAATACGTTATCTCTCTAAAGTTCCCATAGTACAGCATGACGCGATACAGTACAACTTCCGCTTAGAATGCCATAATAATATACTGTGTCCGCAAAAAAGTAACCCCCCATATATCGTACAACAAAAATGTCAAATTTAAACGAATTTAATTAAAATTTCGTACACAGATTTTTCAACAAACTGCTGAAGCGATCACTAAATTTTGTTGAAAAATATTTTAGCAAAGTTATTAATTGTTGAATATTGATAACCATATCCGTTGCCAACATGGCGTTACTGTGCATTTGCGTAACTCCAACAAACAATATATGATTCTGGCAAAATTCTACATAAACAGTGCGTCATTCATTGGCAATTAAAGTAACAAATTTAGATAAACTTGCCAAAGCATTATAGTTACTGCGGCTTCTGTGTGGTCACCCCAAAGCACTTCATTTTCAGGCTTTTGTGGATGACGTTAGACACAAGGACCTGAAACGAAAGTGTTTTGAGGTGAATTCACAAAAGCCGCTGTAACTGTCTTAGCTATGGCAGATTTAGGCCTAGCTAAAATTTTGCGCTTTGATTGTCAATAGATGATACATTGTTGATGTAGAATTTGGCCAAAATCAAATGTTTTTGTTGGAGTTAGGCAAATGCACAGTAACATAGGGCTATATTTATGTAACGCCATATTGGTAACGAAGAAATTTTGTTATCAATACTCAACAATTAATAACTCTGCTAAAAATAATAATTTTAATTTATCGTTTTAATAATTTATTAGGGATTGAGCGTGCGAAATTTTATTTACATTTGCTCAGATTTGACATTTCTATTGTACGATATCTCGGGGGTTACTTTTTTCTGGACACAGTGCAGGTTCTGCCCAATCTCCCACTTTGCCGCTACAGGAAGTTTCGAACCGTTATCATCGTCGCGTCGCGACTGATACCGGCCTTGATCTTGACTCATAATAATATTATTATCTTAAGCGCAAAATGATATTGAGAAAGGTAAGTAATGATGAAAACTTATGCAGTCAATCTAAACTTTGCGGGTTTTGGCACTGTTGAAAGATGAGTTTAAACGTAACTAACAAAGTGTCAGAAATGTGGTAATGTGAAGTTAACGGGTAATTTTTCAAACCGGTAAGTCATCTATACCATTGTATATTTTTGTTAAGCTTCAAAATAGTTTGAATGTCTTTTTTCAGTTATTTTATTGTTACTTTAGCGATAGCCATCGGTACAAAATATAGATCCTGTAAGACTTTTCGCTTTTAAGTTGGATTCTTCTACGGAACAAACAAGTAAAAAAGACTTAAAAGAGCATTGTGTAGGAAAGGGCGGTACGATAAAAAATTAGCAATAAGCAATCTACTTTTTGACTTTCGCCAAAAAACAATCTGCAAAACAAAACAAGTCTAAATACGCAACCTTCTGCTTGAGGTCATAAACACAAGTTGTGTGAAAAACCTGTGCATCTCGGGTAAAAGCAGCAATTTGGTGAACATAATTGCAAAGGTGTAAAATTCGCTGCCCAAAAATGTACATTTGAGCAAATTAACTAGTTTCAAGCGTTTCATTCAGACTATCGATTTTACTAAATTTTTTAAAGATTTTTTTAAACGTACGCCCAACAGTTTCCTTCTGTAAAATGCATTTTTGTTACTTTTGGTTAAGCTGCCGTATGTGCGCTAAATCCCAAATTCCATTACGCCGCCTTTCACCGAAACTTCCACGGGGAAATTCGTTGACACAAATCACGAAAGTCGCGGACACAAACCATCTCGACATGTCGAGATGTTTGCGATAAAGTCCGTGACAAGTCCACGACAAACCCGTTTGTGTAGCTCTAATGAAATTTAGTCCGTTACAATGCACGGTGAAATTCCGAGACAAAGTCGCGACAAGTTCCCGACAAAGTCGCGGACTTGTCGCGGACACAAATCATGAAAGTCAGCGACGTGATTTGTGTCGCGAACTTTCATGATATTGATATGTGTTCGCGACAAGTCCGCGACTTTGTCGGGAACTTGTCGCGGACTTTGTCGCAAAGTCGGCGTAATAGAATTTGGGCTTAACGAGCTTTGCACGTCGTGCTCATGTAAACTCTATGCTGCAAAAAGGTTGACGTGTTTGTTGACCAAATAAATAATAGATTGATTGATTTAATAAATACGACGTACGTTACAGTAGCGCTGACTATAGGTCTACGTGGCGCAAGGATTAAATGGACGCGAAAGCGTATCCGATTGTGACAGGCGTAATGATTTTACCAGACTGTGTCTTAACGACTGTTATTCACACAACGAGAAATTGTCAACTTGTCGTCATTCACTTCCTGTGCGTAGCAATACTAACAAGACGGTGTTTAAAAAGACTCTTTACTTTGATTTACACCATGAGTCATAAAACATACACGGGGTATTTTTGTGACAACTTCGACAAATGTAGACAAATGATTTTACTGCCGCATTTTGCAATAAAGTACGACAGAAACTGCTTAATATTTTATCTATGCACTTTGCATCAAAGGCAAAATTTGACTGTTAGTTTTTACAACATCATAAAAGTTAATTGATTTTAAAGCCTATGATATTTTTCGTAGCAGTCAAATTTTCAAAAAAAAATCAAAAAACATTTTGTTATTCGATCTTTACCACACTTTCAATAGACAAGTACATGGCTCTTTATTTTATATCCTTAGTTTGCATAATAGCGAATCGTCAAAGTTTTAAAAAATATCGTTGTTTTTTGTGCTAGATAAGGATATGTGCCGAGCCAGTGCGTCGCGACATGGTCGCAAAGGAAATATTCACTGGCCGGCGACGGGCGTCGGTTCACGAAGCATCGTACGGTGTCCCTACGCGTACGACCAGCCATCGTACGCCCACAGGGACTGCATCTTGTCAGCTGCAGCTTCTCAGAGGACGTTGAAGTGGGACTACGCCAATGCAACGGCGTGCCCGTACTCGCCCTTCAGACTGGCCGTTGATCGTCTTGCCGCTTTCGTCGTGAGTTTAATCACTTTTCTCATTTTCTTTATGTCTGTGCACAAGTTGATCGAGCTGTGTTGCGCCAGTGTACCTGAGTGAGCTGTGTGTTCTGGCGGTTCGGAGACAATCCACGCATCATCTCCGGTCGTCTAGTACCAACCAGTTGGCCGTTAATCCGACCGTGAAGCGTTCAACCTATAGAGTATGGACCTCGATCGCTCTTTTTCAGTGCCCGGTCCTTGGAACCTAGTGTTTGGAATGCATTGCTGGGCTGTCTGGGATTCGATTCTATTTAGTGACATTTTTAAACGCTATATATAAAACATTTTCTCTCTGCTGTCGATGCAATAGCACATATAAACTTTGTGTGTGCGCGCGCTGTGCAAATGCATCGTGCATGGTATTGTGTATTGTAATAATAATATACCGCATATTGACAACGGGCGAGAACAAATTTTGCTAAAATAAAAATTTTGTAAGGTTCTAAACTGAACACTGAACAACACATTGTACAGAAACATAATCGCGTAAAACAGACAAATAAGGCCATCCACAAAAAGTAGGCCTAATAAACTTTGATTGATTCTCCACTCGTATTTCACTTGTCCAATAATTTGCTGATAAGTATTAATTTCTTCATAAGGCGTATTCTGCAGGGCTTTATCCTTTGAACAGTAATAATATTATCGACATAAAACTAAAAGGCGTGGCCTTTTGGTGGTCGGTGACTTATCACACAAAACCAATAAGAATTATTGCAGAGCTCAGTGGAACAGTGTGTCAACCTTGACAACTAATCAATCAATCTTTATTACTGTTATTAATGTGTTTGGCCTACTGTTACTGTTGCTGTGTTATTAAAACAAGATTGATGTTGTGGTATCTTAGCAGCTTAAACCAATGAGCAAAGTTAAAGTTTTTTTTCCGTGTGTGAGAAAGACTGAACGAACATCTTTTTTAACACTAAACGTGTCCAGAAAGAACATGCGGTGTGACGTGTTTTGCGGACGAGTTTAACTGACTAGTCGCAAATATACGGAAAAAGTAACCCCTTAGACATCGTACAATAAAAATGTCAACTGTAAACAAATTTGAATATAATTTTGTACACTTAATGACTATTAAATTGCTAAAGCGATCGTTAAATTTTTTTTTAAAAATGTTATTTTTAGCGAAGTTATTAATTGTTGAATATCGGTTACAAAGTATTTTTGTTACAAATATGGCGTTACACGAGTAAATTCCTTCGTTATTGCACATTTGCGTAACTCCAACAGACAACATTTGAATTTGGCAAAATTCTACATCAACGATGAATTATTTATTGCCAATCAATGTGTCAAATTTTAGCTAAATTTGCCAAAGCGAACAATAGTTTGTGGGGTCACTCCCAAAAATTTTAGTTTCAAGATGACGTCAGACCTGAAACTCAAGTGTTTTGAGGTGACCTCACAAAAGCCGCTACATAGGTATTGTTTGCTTTAGTAAATTATACTAAAATTTGGCAGTTTAATTGCCAATAGGTGGCAGCATTGGCGATGCAGAATTTTGCTAGAATTAGATGTTGTTTGTTAAAGTTACGTAAATGTACAATAACAGAGAAGTTTACTTATGTAACACCGTATTGGTAACAGAGATATTTTGTTATTAATATTTAACAATTATAACTCCGCTAAGAATTTTTTTCAACAAAATTTAATAATCGTTTTAGCAATTTACTAAAAATTAAGCGTACGAAATGTTATTCAAATTTGTTTAGATTTGACATTTCTATTGTACGATGTCTAGGGAGTTGCTTTTTCGGTCACAATGTATGTACATATCTCGCTGTATGACCGCCGTGAAGCTTTGCTATTTTGTAAAGCTGACCGACTATGATCTTAAAAGATTGAAGAATAACAGTTTTCATACACGTAACTTGGCAAGACTTAAGATAATTTTATAATTTTATAGCGCTTTATCAGATCCGTGAATGGCTAAGCTTATAGCTAACTGCAATAAGCAATAAGCCTGTCAAAGAATGCTATGTTTTAATCTTTGTCTATTTGTTCGTCTGTTTGTTTGTGTATTCACAAGATTACTAACAATAAATCTGAGCTAACGTTTAGAAGACACGCGACGTAGATTGTCTTGGTGTATTTGTAGTAATGTCGACCAAACATTCACTTTTTAAATGTGCGACACCGCACGAAATAGCGAAAAATTTACTAAAGTCTCTTATTTTGGAGTTCAATGTCGTTCAAGATCATAAAAAAGCTTGTCTGCAGTTTTTGTTATGACACGCAACATGTCTGTGCCTATCGGCAACCATTTTCACGCTGAACTAGCCAACAGCGGTAAAATGACGACTTTTTAGAGGGGTATCCCTCCTTGACACTTTCGTTTCAAGCAAAAAAATTCTCACCCAGCGTCACAAAATTTCGTCACAAGAAACTAGAGACACGAGGCTATCTTGCTGCGAAAACACCGAGTGCCTGTCTCACGTGAGCTTGAATCGATACTGGGTCGTGACAGACAGATGGACAGAATTACGACAGCTAATACTTTGTAGCACATAGTGCGTCGCGGGTAAAATAATTTTAAGAAAATTGTAGATAAGAGAGACTTAAACGTGTGACCCAATTTTTTATATTATAGAAGCTATCCGGATTACGAGCCAGGTCAGGAAACTTTTAAAGTAATGTTTATTTATTAATTACGATTTTTAATACTCAATAACTTAGAATGGCATCGTTTCATAACTGCAAAATAAAACAGTTAATGGCAGAGGTTGAACTATAATAATTTGTGCGAGTGCTTACTAGTAGTAATCATAGTATAATTTTTGAAAACGAGAAAGCTTTTAGTAGGCCGTTGTAATAAAATGGTCATGTAAAAATTATCCGAGTTATATCTAAGAAGACGACGAATTCATACTATAGATTTGTACGCCTACGCAGCAGAAGATTACTAATCTTGATAAGAGCACCGACAAGTAGCACTAGCACATTGATATGCAGTATTATTAGCACGCATAGATGTCATCGCTCTGTGCGTTACTGTTCTGTCCTGCAGTTTCTTGTAGGTTATGCGAGTCTGTCGTAGGAAGTTCATATGTGTTTTATCACAACTGCGATCACTTACGGTAGGCCTTCCGCTGTCCAGTGGCAATGTGTATCGTAATTGTATCCTAATCTCACCTTGTATCTCGTTTTGTGTGGCCTCGCGGAGGGACGTTACCCCGTGAGACTTGCGACTCAGCGAGCGGATCAATCCATAAAAGCTTAGCCTATCGACATCACTGTGTAAGAGGAAAAGTAGTACTTTTTAACGCATTCCATTTTTGCAACTCTGGTGCACATTCGCCTCTACCTGTTGGTGTTATAATTATACCTAACCCATAGCCTATCAAACTTCGCAAAACCATTGTATTGTACATTTTCAGTACTTCAATCGAATTCTGTGTATTCCTAAGAATAGGTGTGCGTGTGCAGTGTTATTAGTACATATTAGTGCAACATTCAGAAAGTCGAAAAACAGTTAGAGAATAATAGTAAAGTAAGCGAACGAAATATTTTGACGTTTGTTTTGTGTCGTCATTTAGGCAAATTCTATTGTTTTGTTTTGACAATAATTTATGTTTAGATGGTCTGAAATATTTTTCCTATTTCAATGAAAACTACTTCGTAAGTTTTTAATTAAGCCTGCTGAAAAATCGCTTAACAGCCAGTGCAAACAAAAAAGAACCAAATTAAATGCATATTTTTATTTATAGTCATATTCTTATTCATAACCATACTCGTATAGCGCATTAAAGATTATTATAACGTATGCGCTATATAAAATTACATTTTACTTACTTATTTACTTATCCTGTTTGGTGAAGATGACAATATTAGTCTTTGTTCCAATAGAGTGGCATCAAAATAATGTTGTTGTGTTTCGAATAACCTTGCACGTGATTTCAGTTTTCCAATGAAACAAGGAACCTAAGCACACGAGCAGTGTGCGGTCACTCGATGGACTTGATGAGAAGTTTGCTGAGGACGAGGTCAAAGTTCATCGATGATCCACTTTATCAGCGTGACTTACGTCAGCTGTTGACGATCTGCGAGCATTGGACGCTCGTTTGTCTGTCGGATGAACAGCGAGCACTGGCAATGACGTCACTTAGCAACGATCTACTCAGTCTCTGGACCATCAACGACATGCTTCTTAACAGCTTGGCATTCTGGCAGAATCGGGGCACAGAAAACTTTAATAGGTAGGCTTACAATAGTTGCCAGTGAAACAAAAGCAATTCGTACATAAAATGTCGTCATTTAAGTAAGTCAAAAAGTTAACAATTTGCGTGGTTTATAAGTTCTTTTTAACTTTTTGCATTTTCTAAATTTCATGAAAACTGCAATTGATCTACAAAAGAAATCACGGAAAATAAAGCGCAATGAACAAACGAGCCAGTGAACTAACAAGCAAACGTTCGTGATCACCACACCTCTTTAGCAGAAATGCTGACAAATAAGCCTATTGTTGCTTCGTTGTTGTCAACGATGGTAACGATGATACACGTTACGTGAAAGTCAATTCACAAAATATTTCTTCAGATTAAGAGCGATTTTTGTTTTCTCATATTCTGACGTGCTCATGCTGGCATTGCAGACTGTTGAGACACACGGCGAGTCTGCTGCCGCATGTCGAAAATGGTCACGAAACATTCAGCTTCTCCGGTTCAGTCGTCCTCGCCAAGTCTAGCTCACACGCAGACGCTAAGGCCTTTCACATCACACACGCCTCCGTCGACAACGACATTGCCGCTTCACTGACTGCCAGACCCAATGCAGACGGTTAGCTTCCATATACATACGATGTAGCTTATGCAATACATAAAAACACATTTTCACAACTTTTACTTTAGTCCGTCCCCACAATGCTCACTGAAAATCGCCGCCCTTGTGAAAATGAATAGTGATAGATCAAGACAACTTGCGAATATAGAAACTGCTAAGGCTGTTGCGCGTCTCATGAGCTTTGCTCTGATTACTTGTCATAAACAGTTTTTAACTTTTACGAGTGATCGGCTTTGCAGATGCAGTTGTAAGCAGCTACACTGCGATCGTGCTGCTGCGCACTGGAGGCGCCGTGGGGCACGCCTGGTTGCGTGTACCGGCGCTAACATCGCCATCGCTGACACCGCCAGACACCGAGCATGTCGATAAAAGTTATCCAGCGTCAGGAGATGACGAAATGACGTCGTCAGTTCATGACGACAACAGTTCGAGGAACAACTCGTCAGATCATCGAACACAAGCGTCGCCGCTGAATGACGACCTCGGCTCCGGAGACGATATACTGTCGCACGAACTACAGGATGAGCACTATGACAAGAAGTATCGCATCGTCGGTCCGCTCATCTGCATGTCCTTCTCGACTGTCGATGCTTCGGACGCAGGCTTCAGCGTCGACCTGCTCTTTCGCTATCCCGACTACTTGAAGGTGAGTTCTGCTCTGTTCTGTTTTGTAGCATACAGCCATATGGATGTCGGTCCCGCTGTTTCGGCGTTGCAGTGTGCAGATACGCGGCACAGTGCTGTAGGTTAGTGGAAGCAGTGGACCATCGGAATAGGGAATCTAAATCGCCATATGTTAATAAGGACCAACAATCCAACATAATTTGACAAAAGGCGCAATCGCTGATTGACGCTGTCAAATGGTAAATTTTTAAATAATTTTTTTTCGCAGCTGGAAGCAAATGCATGTTTTGGATAGGGCGTCGATTTTAAATGTCTCTTTCTACTGGGGCTACACAATGTGTCATTGGGTACTACGAATGTACCAGCCAAATAATATTTAAATCCTTCGAACGGTTCAAGCAGGATGTACGTGTGTGACAGTCAGATAACCAGACCACGATACAAAGAAATGTGTCACAATATGCGGAGTCGCTTGCAGTTGCAGCAATGCCGCCTATAAACCGTGTTTTTTTTTTAATTTAAGCGTTAAACAAAAATGTCAACGAGTCCCTCGGAATCAGTCGCGATAAAAAGTTAAATTTTAAAAAAAATTTCAACGCAGTCAAAAAACAGTTTCTTTGTATATGGCAGCTTTGTTTCTTCCATGCGCCTACCACGCAGTGCCACTGTTTAGACGTTGCGAAAAGTGCATTATAAACGACGGATACCAGAATCCAGTAAAATTGTTTAAATAAAGCTTTCAAAATCAAACATCCGTTAGCGTCACCTATACATTTACTTTGCGCCATTTGTTGCGAAATTCTGATCGTAGATTGTATGCGAGTGTCTAGCAGCACGACAGCCTTTTGTCACTTGATAATGCCACTTGCATAGATAGGGCTTACAAAACAGAATGAGCAGTTGTTGGAGAGCTGAGCTGTAGTAAGAAGTTGGATAGCAGTTAGAATGACAATGAGTTGTTACGAATTTGCAGAGTTTCAACGTGTCACATGAGACGCCAATCTGTGCTTACAGTCCACTACATCAAGATTATTCCAACGCGAGCAAACTGAGCCGTTCTCGTACGTATTTTAACCTACAGTTGTTTGCATCAGGACTGGCGACATACATGATGATGTTAGTGCTCTAACGCAGTTTTGATATTTGGTTTCGCTTAATTCTACTCAGTACCTTCACTATTTAAGACCCGCCTTCACGCGTCGGCGTGCTCAGTTGTTTAAGCCAACAGCTAGCGTCGCCGCCATCAAGGTCGGCGGCGCCACTTCAAAGGAACCATCCAAGGTGTCCGTCCCCAGGGTGACATAATACCACCCAAGATGTTATACAATCGGCGTAGCTTGCTTATAATTGCATCTCGATGGCCAAATTTCACTGCTACGTAACGTCCCATTTTGTTATTGTGCATATCTTCGCCAAATATTAACCGAGGTTCAAAAATCTTTCACTGGCACAATCAATGAATAAATTGAAAGAAAATGAAAGAAAATGATTACTAAATATCCTGCCTTCTTCTTCGTCTTCGGAGTATGGTCAAACTTCAACAAGTTGAAGACTCCTGACCAGTAGTGGTTGTGGACATGCCGGCAGTGCTGAGTGCATAACAAGAACTCTTAAAGGATGTCCCGGTGCATAAGGTGCTAATTAAAATAGAGAAGTGTCTCTGGCTCCTCATGGAAGGGTCGCGACTCCCTTTCACCAAAATCGGTGGAGTACCGCAGCCGTAGTT
>Ga0056128_1008944_pt1 | contig 12613 bp, 5 predicted proteins | sample WorMetLIZISLAND2_FD_71113 | JGI IMG/M metagenome (GOLD analysis project Ga0056128, IMG submission 71113) | Marine gutless worms symbiont microbial communities from Max Planck institute for Marine Microbiology, Germany - Olavius geniculatus... ...
GCTAATGATACCGCAGCGCACTATGCGGCCATCCATTGCCCGCACGAACGAACAATTGGACCCGCGGTTTGCAGCAAGCAGACATACCACCGCCCCAATCAGCCACACTAGGCCTTCACCTTGTAGCCCGTAAGCTACTACTCATTTCCCGTCCCACGAAGGGTTGGAGGCTGAGTTGGCCTGAGCACATAGTAGGTTAACAACTTGCTCAAGGTTGCTTGCAAATGACGGCAGTGAGAATCGAACCGCAGCCTGAAAGTTACGAGTCGATACCAACCACTAGACACTTGCACCTACACAGGCAGGTAGGTGTGAACAACTTGCCCAGAGTTGTTACTTGGTAGTTCGTCGGCTGGGCATTGAACCGTGGACCTTTCAGTCTCGTATCCAACGCCCTAACCACTGAGCCACCAAGCCACCTAGCTAAATAGCGACTACATTCACCATTGCCGTGTATTATTATTCCTTAGCTTGACAGCTAATATTCATTTTACCATGTCATGGAAGGCAGAAGGCTGAGTCAACATAGGTTGCTGGTTACATACCAAATCCAACTACTAACCGGGCTCAGCGTGGAGCAACTTCCTTGATCGGACCCAAGCATTACATTTACTCCATGCCAGATGCTATCAACCACTAACTACTACTACTATCATGACTGCTGCCACTACTATACTGCTACTTCTAGTAATACTGGTACAAAGGGCTACTACTACTACTACTACTACAGATGGTCACCCATCCAACTGCTAACCGGGCCCGGTGTACAACAACTTGGTTGACCAAACTCAACGCCTTAGCTCTACACCATGCCAGATGCCACCAACCAACTAATATCACAGCGACTGCTGCCACTAGTACTAATACTATTACTACTAGCCCTACTACTTCTGGCAAAAGCATAATTTTAGCCCTGGCGTTGAATGTGTTAAATGGTCGGCTAAATTCTTCCAAAGTATTTCAGAAGTAACAGCAACAGTGTATGCAGAGAGAGCTGGCGGAAGTTTGACATAAAAACACACAAACAAACCTCGTTGACTTCAAGAACTTCAACTGCGGGCAGTTCCTGGATCTCCACCTCCTCACTAAAGTGAACCGATTTACGAGACTTGGCTGTCCGCAAGCACACACATGAACAAACATACAACAAAAGGGGTCACAACATTATCTGCACCGCCTATATCTCACTCACTCACTCACTGCCGCGCGTAACAGGCTGTGGGTCGTAGCGCCCTCCACGTTGACCAGTCGTCGGCAAGAGCCCATGCGTCGGCAGCAATGAGTCCGGTGTCCCGCACAATCTGACTTATCCATGTAGTCCGTGGTCTACCAGCGGGGCGATTCCAGTCGTGGTGCGGTATGTCTCCAAACCCGGAATCCACTGCAAGCTTCAGGGCCTTATGTGCTGGTGTGTTGGCAAGCAAACGGCGAATATGGCCAAAAAAGGAGTGACGGCGAGCGGCTATAGTACTGAGTATGCTTGGCAGATTCGTGCTGTCAGCTACAGCCCTGTTGGTGATGAAGTCATTCCACCTAACACCTATCAGCGCTGCATTAATTTACAGACATCCGACCACCTCAGCTCTTTGAATTTAAACCAGCACACCCACCAGCTACTTTTGCCATGGCGAATGCTAGCACCAATTCGGTTTTCTCCTGCGCTTTTTGTTTTTGAGTTAAGAGCCTTTAGAACAGTGACAAACAGATAAATGACCAAGACAGACATATAGCAGTCCCACAAAATGCACAAATCACACACACACACAAAATCGCTTAACCCTTAAACTACCAAGAAATGGTAGTTTTACCAGTATGGTTTGCTAAAGAACGTTACAAAAAGAGATTGATAGTTTGAGAGTCAAACTGTGTTTGTCTGTCATATCAACACTAACTACCACTGAATATGATCAAACCAATATATTACTAACCAGTTTTGGATAAAGTGTTGAAAAATTCTACTTAAGCAAAAGCAGAAGTAGTGAACAAAATACGAACAAAACTAAAACGTATATACGACAGTTTTTCACTGCAGCTAAAATCAAAAAATACTGACACTTAACTGAATTTAGGCTTAAAGCCATGCAGTTAAACGAATGTTGACAGCATTTTTATGCGCGAAAGCAGCTACTGCTTTCAGCGCGTCTTAGCCATCGCAATTCTGTCTGTCTGTCCATCTGTCAGTCTGTCCGTCTGTCACACGGGTGGATCAGTCAAAAACGGTGCAAGCTAGGATCACCAAATCTTCACCGTCGGCTGCCTGAAAGACTCTAGTTTCAGAATCCGTAAAGCTTTTCCATAAATTCGGAAGGGGTCATCCCGAACGAGGGTGCTAAATGAGAAAGGATGGGCAAAATTTGCGATTTTTGCCCAATAAGTCGCTGTATCTCAGTAACGGTGCGAGATAGGGCGTATTAATCACTAATAGGAAATCGTACACTGGCTCTTGATTGGCGCCGAATTCAATGACCTTGAACGCCAAAATAGGGGGTTTTATGGATTTTTTTCGCGATTTTGGGCTGCGACACTAGTCTATATCATTCACAAGGTGGTGTCACGCTACTATCGTTATGCGATCCAGATAAAGAATTTGGTATTTGTATATTAACTGAGCGTAATCACCCAAATTTTTAGCTAAACTACTGAACCTGAACTGCTATAGGCTTTCACACGTCTCGTGAGCATTAGCTCAAATTTCTTGTTTCTGGTTGTGAAATATATGCTGGATCTGGATGAATATCATCTGCCTTTAAAAACATTCTCTTTCTAGTCACATATGTGTAAGTACCAAATTTCATAAATGTAATAAACGTTTTGACGTTCTTTTCTTGGCACGTTTATTTACGTTTTCACGTTTTTACGTGCGAAAGCAGCCACTGCTTTAGCGCATCTTAGCTATCGCAATTCTGTCTGTCCATCTGTCTGTCACACGGGTGGATCAGTCAAAAACGGTGCAAGCTAGGATCACCAAATCTTCACCATCGGCTGCCTGGATCACTCTAGTTTCAGGATCCGTAAAGCTTTTACATTAATTCAAAAGGTGTCACCTCGAGCAAGGGCGCTAAATGAGAATGGAGTAAGGAAAATTTGCAATTTTCAGCCAATAAATCGCTGTATCTCAAAAACAACGCAAGAGAGGGCTTACATTAATATTAATCACTAATAAAAAGTCACATTTGCTCTGGATTGGCACCAAAATCAACGACCTTGAATAACCTTGAATGCCAAAATAGGGAGTTTTATGGATTTTTTTGTGATTTCTGGCTCCAAGACACATTTCAAGAGCGAACTGCGCTGAAATTAATTGAGATAAACAAGGACAAGCTGGGTATTAAATTTTTAGCACTGAACGTAGATTTTGATCATCCAAGTGTCGATTATCTAGAAAACCTGCGCACGAGGGCATCAAAGAGTGGTACCCCCGTAAAAGTCGTTATTTTACCGTTGTTGGCCAGTCTTTTGTGAAAACAATTGCAGATAGGCATAGGCATGCTGCTTGTTATCACAACAAGCACTAGTGACGAGCTTTTCAGTTGTATCAACATCCATGACTTTGAAAGACCATGAACTTTCAAAATAAGGAGTTTTTATTGATTTTTGCGACCTTCGGTTCCAGCGCACACTCTAATAATGAACTCCGATGAAATGGCTGGAGATAGACTGATAGTTTGCGAACAGGAACTGCTATAGGCTGTCGTGCGTCTTATGAGCATTAGCTGAAATTTATTGTAAATATTTTTGAGCGGCACTTTTAAAACCACATAAAACAATGAACAGGCCATATTGGTAGTAGTTTACTTCGTTAGTCTGATAATACTTGGCGGTTGAATTGAAACTGAATAAGTTCTCCCTGTCTGTCTTTAGTTTCAGGCATTCTGCACTTACAGCATTAGGCATTAGCTAAAAGATTGGACACACTGGGCTAACGTTTTTTATTCAGCGTTTTAAAACGTTTTTACATTTTTTCTGAAACTTTTTACATCTATGACAAGTTTGTACTACTGTTCGTAACAAAAAGTAGAAAGTAGCTTAAAAATCTACTCAAGTAGAAGTAGAAAGCAAAAACTTCTACTTAAGTAGAGTAATGAAGTATAACTACATGGTGTTTCATAAAAAAGGACCCCATTTTGTTTTTTTTCATAATTTACTCAGATTACGAGCAATATATATTAAACTTTTACCACTTGTAGCTGAAGAAATACTAATTCAAAATATTCTAACAAAATATGGCAGTTAATTAAATATTCTTTGCTAGTCGTGATGTAATGCTGACATGAAATTGGGCAAACTGCGATCCAAAAACTCAACATATTACAAGCTCGGTGTGATAGTGCACTGTTTTGCTCGAACATGTGAAAGACCAACTATCCCCACAGACACGTAAATTCGATCGCTTTGCACGTTTTTGTGGCTGCAATTGTAAAACTTAAAAAATTTGACACCAACGAACCAGATTTTTCACCATTGAAGCAGGGTAGCAACTGGCAGCACCAATTGGGATTAGCCTGTTTGTACCCGTAACACATTATAATGTCAGTGTTACATCACGACTAGAAAAGAATATCTAATCAACTGTCACGTTTTGTTAAAACATTTCGAATTAGTATTTATTCAGCTACAACTGGTAAACATTTCATGCAAACTGCTCATCATTTGAGTGAATTATGAAAAAAGGAAAGGGGTCCTTTTTTATGAAACACCGTGTACTTGGTTACTATCCAACACTGTTACTAATTAGCTGAAAATATAAAAGTCATGCATAAAGACTTACAAATTTCTGGCTCTATTTCAGCGGTGAGATCAGCCGTGACAAAATTAGCTGGAAATAATCCTTCGCCTCTCCACGATGAACCTTTCCACCAGTTTCGATCGCTACAAAAACAAACCCAGCCACAATGAACAGTCAGCAAATGTATCGTGTTCAACTACATCTATTATTCCGACACTGACAATGAGTTTATTTCACACACTTGTGGCTACAAAGATAACCGAACAGCTGAATAACAGTGCAGTGCAAACAGTGCAACAAAATAATAATAATAATAATAATAATATAAGAATAATAATAGGCTCACAGTCAGTAAATGCAAAATAATAACAGAGTCCATAAGTGCAGAGAAGTACACGAGTGCAAATGGTAACAATAATATTCCATGATAAAAAAACAAAGCTACAACTGGAATTATAGGTGGAATTATATACCAGTAGGTGATTAATATTTACTGAGGGCAAAATTTAGAAATTATTGAAACTTTTTTGTTCGTGAGGTTGGGAGAGGTGTGCTCGAACGTAGCCTGGAAGTTACAGAAATGTTGCGAGATGTGGGAGGAGGTGATGTGACCTAAACATGAAGCCAAATTACACATTTTGGGGAAGAAAGATCTGGAAAGTTTATCTCGCCTATCTTCAAATGAGTTTAGGTTAGTGACAAATAAAAGGTTAGGATATGATATGCCATGGGTAAAGCTGAAGATGATATGTACTGCTCTTTTTTGGATTGATTCCAACTGCTCAGTTTGCACGCACGTGATAGAATAGTGGCAGACTAACGAGGCATACTTAAGAACTGAGTGAATTACTGCCTTGTAAAAAGTTGACTCATTTCATGGATCGCTCGACTGGTAGAGAATTTGTCCTGTCTACAACAGGTTTTTCTTGTTTCAGTTTTTTTTCTCATTTTAGTTGTGGACATTAAGTTTCTTTATTCAGTTTCTGTTTAGATCTGAGTTACTGTCTAGATCCATAATTATCAATTTTTTCACATTGCATCGCTTGTTCGATATTTCTCATTTCAGTTTCATTTAAAGCAGCTGTAGTTATAAGTAAGTAAGAAAGTAAATTTAAGCGCACAATGTCAGCGAGAAATTTGCCAAATCTAAGGCGCTAAACGGCTGCCATAAGTTACGTATGAATTGTATCAAATCAGCAAAGGGTCTTGTCATGGCAAGGTAAAGTCGCAATGGATGGCCTCGGATCTGTGTTGGTCATCTTCTGATGGCGTTTAATGGCTAACTTAAAACCAGCCGTCACTAAAATACAGAAAAACAACCCAACCTGTCATCGAGAATATGAAGAATTTCTCCGGCTTTAAACGTCAACTCATTGTCTTCTGCTGCTTCAAAATCATACAAAGCACGAACCTACAACGTGGCAAAAGGCGATTCCTTAAAAGATTGAAACAAGTTAAACACAGTCGGTCTATAATGACGACCCATTTCAGAACTACGAAGCATCACCTGCCATATCGGATCACACATCGTTACAGGTGAATGCGTCCCATCTTAATCTCAGCCAGACACGCCTGTACTCCATTTACCCAGAGGCATGAAAAGTACGCATATAGCAGTTCCTGTTTGCAAACTGTAAGTCTATCTCCAGCTATTCTGTCGCGACTTTTACGGGGTACCGCTCTTTGATGCCCTCGTGCGCAGGTTTCCTTGAACCTAGAAAATCGAGACTTGAACCGTTGAAATCTACGTTCAATGCTGAAAATTTCATATGAGCTTGTCCATGTCTATCTCAATTGGTTTCGGCGCAATTCGCTCTTGCAATGTGTCTCGCAGCCCGAAATCGCCAAAAAATCCACAAAACCCTTTATTTTGGCGTTCAAGGTCATTCAAGATCATTGAATTGGGCGCCAATCGAGAGTCAGTGTACGACTTCCTATTAGTGATTAATAGTAACCTAGGCCCTATCTCGTACCGTTACTGAGATACAGCAACTTATTGGCCAAACATCGCAAATTTTGCCCACCCCCTCTCATTTAGCGTCTTCGTTCGAGGTGACCCCCTTCGAATTTATGAAAAAGCTTTACGGTTTCTGAAACTACAGTCTTTCAGGCAGACGATGGTGAAGATTTGGTGATCCCAGCTGATCCACCCGTGTGACGGACGGACAGGACAGACGGACAGAATTGTGATGGCTAAGACGCGCGTAAAAATCCAGCCTGAATAAATTTAGACATTGTTCCTTAGTTTAGAAATCACTAGTCATTTGCCAGCATAAATTAGGTTTGGCCTTAGTGAGTAGTCAACATAAAACAACAAACAACTCAAACCTTTCTCGGTTCATGCTGCTGTGATGACAAAGAGCTGCCAGTTGATACTGATGGATAGAGAGATTTTGACTGTTTGCTCGACTCCTCCAGTGATAAAGCTATTGCTGCAACACCAACAGATCATTCAATCATGAAACTACAAAGTGGCCAAGTGTATAACTAAATTTCTACAAAAAATAATTTGTTAGTTAAAATAATTAAGCAAAATTCTTCCTTCCTAATGCTACATGAAATCAGAGCTAATGCTCATGAGACACACAAGAGCCTATAGCAGTTCCTGTTTGCTGGTTGTCTTGGTCTAAAGGGTGCAGCAAAAAAGTAGCCCCCTAAAGTTTTTCGCAGTTTTCTCAGCAATCGTTTGAAATCTTAGTTTGAAATCTTACAGCTTTGTTCACTAAAACTGTTTACATTTAAATGCCAAGTAAAATGTAATTCTGTTGAAAAAAGACGAAGCTATAAACTTTTAAACATGACTGCCTACTGATTTCTCAGCATTAAAAATGTTAAAGCTAAAAATGCTATTTAATTTTCAAAAACCAGTTACCAAGTTACTGCCAATGACGTTACAGTGACGTTTTAATAAACAGTAATTTACTTTGTTTATAAATTATCACCAAATTATCGTTGTTTTAAAGCAATTGCCAACTGCCCGCTGGGTTCATCTTCCAGCAGGATGGCACGCCAGCACACACAGCACGCAGCGCAGAACTGGCTGCTGGCTAGCTATCCAGATTTCACCACAAAAGACCAGTGGCCTCCACGTGTGGGACACAATGTTGGAAGCTTACTGCAAGCTTAATACAAAGCCATAAACAATTGCCAAAGAAAGCACGTCAGGTTATCTGGGGCAACCTGCCATAAGAACCGATTGACAAGGCTGTGAAAGACTTATCAAATTAAACAAAAGGCTTGCGTTGGAGTTAAGAGCTGGCGATGGACACTTTGAACATTCACAGTGACAATAAAATTTGGGCATCTGATCCTAAGTTAACTGTGTTGTTTCAACGATGTTAGTAAATTGTTGTTGTAGCTTGAACATTTTTTTGTCTGTCCAATGCAATGCATAGCTTGGACAGAGTATAAAATCACCTGCGTGTCCGTCCGTGCGTCCAACATTTCTTAAGCTATCTTCCTTCCACCTTCCCTTTCCCTTCCCCTTCTCCATTTTCCTTTCCCTTTCCTCTTTCCCCTTTTCCTTTTGTCATAATGACGATATCTCCAGAACGGTGCAAGATAGATGCATGGACCACCCATATGAAGTCAACCCCCCGAAGTCGAACGGTCACGTGACCGATGACGTCACGTGATCCCAAAAAATCAAACTCGTGACCCCATTATCTTCAAGGCGCCATATCTCCATAACAGTGCAAGATAGACTCATGGTGACGATGGACCTTTTATAGTAAAGCGCTGGTGACGAATCGAATGCTCGTAACTGACAATGTTTATTGTTTAGTTAAATAATACAGAAAGCTGAAAGGATCATTGCTGTTGTACAATTCGAAATTAAACTGTTTGTTTTTGTTTCTACCAGTCTAAACAGCTTGCTGAAAATTCCAAAAAAAATTTTTTTAAACATGTTTAAGGTCTATAAGTTTGTCGTTTTTTCAACAAAATCACATTTTACTTGGCATTTAAATGTAAAAGGTTTTAGTAAATAAATCTATAAAATTTCAAATTAAAATTCCAAACAATTGTCGAGAAAAACACAAAAAACTTTGGGGGCTACTTTTTTTGCTGCACCCTGTACATCCATCCATTTCATCAAAATTCACTCTTCTGGAGCCAAAAATCACAAAAACCCACTAGAAACCCTATTTTTGGGGTTCAAAGTCATAGATGTTAATACCACTAGAAAGCATGTCACCATTGCTTGTTATGATAAGCAGCACGTCTGTGCCTATCTGCAAGCGTTTTCATGCTAGACAAGGCAATAGCGAAAAATATAACCACTTCTAAGTGGGATACTCCTCTTTGACAACCACATGCACAGGCCTTGTTGAATGTAAGACGTCGAAACTTGAACTGCTAAAATCTACAGTCAATGCTGAAAATTTTGTATGCAGGTTGTCTGGGCATGAAATTGCAGGACATGAAATAGCAACTTTCTTAACCCACAACGCCGATAAACAAAAAGGCAACTGCATGCTGCACGGACAAGTGTTCAAGAAAATCATAAGCAACAAAACTGATTGCAACCAACCATTTCAAAGTTAACAACAGTTTGAAATTGGACAATATAAGAGGCAATGCATTTCAAATTATTACAACGTGATTGAAGAAAGTCCGCATCCCGAATGAAACAACACTGCAATGCATCATAACAGCCCTACCATACTCACGGCAACCACATTAGGCCACATGACCAGTTTGCGCCATAACTACAAATGTCTTAAGTGTCAGTATATACTGCAATAAGTAGAGAAAATGTATATCAAAATCAACTTGTCAATTTTGTTGCAAGTGACATCAAAGTGATGAAAACCTTACAAACATCTGCAGAGCCTTAAACTTAAATTTATTGATGCATCTGTCAACAATTTTTTAACCAAAGCAACATCCATCACTGAACTCAAACCGGCAGTGATCTGGGACAACTTGCAATCAACAAGGCTGAGTAAACTTCACTACGAGATTAAATGCATATGCGAAGATTGGCGATGAACACTTCGAATACACACAAAAATCAAATACAGATAATGAAACGACCTTAGGCAACTTTACGTGATTGTGAATAGGTTGCTCCAAAGAAAGGAGCCAAAAAATTTAAGGAATTACTTTTTTGCCCCACCTGGTATAAAGTACATAAAATTTATGCATAATTATACGCTAAAAACAACCTTTTGCTAAATCATCGTCTTCTGCAACACCTGCAATGTCGATCATCTACAAATAACAGAAACGCAAACGACAGAAACGATAAACGTCAAGTGAAATATCTCACACACACATGATAAGCAAATGGCCAAGTTGTCATTACACCCAAGTGATGTAGTTTTTGAGACCAAGGTCTTGTCTCAAGTTGTAGATAGTCTTGGTCTTAGTTGAGAAAATACTCTTTGTTTCAGGCACCGGCCAGATGGTAGAGATCATTAAAAAATGAAACTTTTTTACCATTTTGCAAACAATAAAGGGCTGGACGGCCAGCTAGCGGATGAAACTAGCTTGTTAAACTTACGGACATTTATCCGATGGTCAATCATTCCAGAAAAGCTGTTTACGCAAATTTGTCATTATGTGGTTAGATTCACCAGAAACTGGCCCTTGGCCATTACCCATTTAACTACAATGCTGTACACTTCAAACGAGTTTTAAAAAATCATCGTTTAAGCAACTGTAACAAAACATCACAAATCCAACGGCCACATGGCTGATGACATCATGTGACCCAACAAGGTCAAGCCATGACCCAAATTCTGGAGCTCCACAACTGTAAAACTGTCTGAAATAAACGCATGGATCGGCAGTAACAGATTACCATAGTCTAATGGCTATATCAACCAAATGGCAATAGTAGTTTAATGTTGGCTAAGGTCCACGTGAGACACTCGACAAAATCGCCCAACTATTGCGCAATTTTATCGCGTGACAAATTTGCCTAGTCAACTGTCGAATTTCTATCGACAAACAATCGCCAAATAAACATGGCTTCCAGCATTACGGACAGAGTCCGGGAAGTTTAACTCTGGAATTTCCTGGCATAAACTCGCTCAGACTGCAGCTAAAAATAAACATAGGCCAGCTTGTCGTCTGCTACAGCCTCGAACCCTGTGCTCAAATGTAATTACAGCTCTGTGTGCTAAGTGGTTACTGCACGACGCAATTAAACAAATGTATCGTACAACAAATGTTTATTTCGGTGACTTTTGATACTAAAATTAGCACTAACGTCATAATTGACTCTCCAATACTTACCAGTCGAACGATAAACAAGGATAACATGCAAACAACAAACTGGCTAATCACAGCTCAGAGATTCAACGATAAATCGCCAAGGGATAGAGATGGTTTCCATTTGGCAAATTTATCATCAAAAGTTGCGCAACTTGCCATGTCAGACAGGCAATTTTGTCGCTCAACAAAGTTGCGGGACTAAATTGTGCAACTTTTTCGCGTGTCTGACACAGGCCTAAGTTAAACACAGCAGGTACGCTGTGGTAATGGAAAAAGATATGATACAACACAAATAATGTTTGCACTGAAAAACTAGCAGGCAAACTGGCAGTACTATCTAGCACACAAACTGAAAACGAGAAATTTGAGCTAACGCTCACGAGACACACGAAAGCCTATAGCAGTTCCGGTTCAATAGTTTAGCTGAAAATTAAGGTGTTCATGCTAAGTTAACATACAAATACCAAATTTTCTATCTGGATTGCATAGGCCTAACCACAGACATATAAATAAGTAGACTGTTTACTCACCGTTCGCCTAACGCAACGAGTTGAAGCCAGTTTCATTAAATATTCATCGTGCATATTTCGAGTGGTATGATCCACCACCTATAGTTGCGTTTTTGATGTCTAACGCGTTAGTGTTTGTTCAAAGATAAGTAGGCCTATATTATAAAACGCCCAAGCCGGTAGACGAAAAACAAATTTTGCAGTATATTGCCTCAATACAACAAAACAAAACTCTTTCGAATTTTTTGTCTGTCGTGCCATCAGCAGGTATGCCTACCGCGTTTTAGGGTTAGATAGACCATCAAAAACTCAGTTTACGCCACGAACGTCATTATCGTCTGCTAGCAAACCAACTTGTTTTTTGCTACCTGGTACGTTATTAGTCCGCCCGAAAGTGATAGCTTGCGGAGCGGAATTAAGCTTTAGCCCAGATGTTTTTTTTTTCAACGCGAGATCTCCGAGATGCGTGGGCCGACCGGCGTGAAATTTTGCACGACGGTCAGTACTAGGCCCAATTTTATAATGCCGGTCCAAAATTTTGAGGGGCACACCCCAAAAAAATTTCAGAGGCGAAAAACATGCAAAATTTGGCCCGATTTCGGACGAATTCGAAGTTCGGCGGCGAATATCTCTGAAACGGATGAAGATATTGAAAATTGGATTGTCATTCTGTCTATCGCGATTCCTCTGCGTTAGGCGAAACAAGTATGGTGAAGTTTGGTCCAGTGACCTTGGAGATTTAGATGTTGAATCGTACCCACCCAAAGTGCATTTTTCGAAAGACCATATTTCGGCCCCTAGAGGGTGCTGCGCCCCCAAATTTTTACATGCGCTAGAGATTGACCAAGTCTTACTAGCGCACCCCCACCGGGGACGGCGGCCCTTCTTACAACTTTTTTCAAAGGGGGGTCAAAAACTGGCTTAAAATGGAATAAATGAGCCATTATAACTTCAAAGTTAGGGGGTGTAGCCCTACGAAACTTTGGTACTTGACGTGTCTCTAGCTCGGGGTGTTAACGCGAGTACAACTTTTGGCGGCACCGCCCCCCTTAAAATTTGGGAGGGCAAAAAACGTCCAAAAATTAGTACGTTTTACGACAACTTTCGAGTTTGACCGCAAATATCTCTAAACTGGATAGAGATATCGACAAGCGGT
>Ga0056128_1008945_pt1 | contig 12613 bp, 6 predicted proteins | sample WorMetLIZISLAND2_FD_71113 | JGI IMG/M metagenome (GOLD analysis project Ga0056128, IMG submission 71113) | Marine gutless worms symbiont microbial communities from Max Planck institute for Marine Microbiology, Germany - Olavius geniculatus... ...
ACAGCAGTGTCACTGCGATGTTAATGCAATTACGTCTGCCAAGCTTTGATACTGTATTGCATAATGCCAAAGTGTCATTTTGTGCCAGACTGAAGTGTGTTAAAAATGGACTGTTTGATGCTCTAGGCTTGCATTAGTGTAACTGTGTTTACTGTTTCCATGTTTCTTTCTGTACTGCTTTAATGTCTCTCTGTCTGCATATCTGTGTTTCTGTCTGTCTTTTTCTCTGTCTGTCTTTTTCTGTTCGTGTTTATGATGTTTATGGGTCTTGTTGCCTGATACAAATAAATAAATAAATAAATAAATAACGGCGCGTTAAAAAAATTAATGCACATGCGTAAATTTATTTAATTTACTAAATTCTGTGAAGCAAAAGTTTCAATATTCCGTTAAACTGTGGTTATTTGACAATCGAGTGAATTCAAGTAACTAAACTGTATAGTTGTCGTTCCATCACTACTGTAAATAAATATTATTTAGATGACAGGCTAATAGATTTTTATGCTAGCGATGACATCAGTTATTGTTGAAAAATGTGTTTCTGTTTGCTTTTTAACTCTCTATATTTTACAAGCGGCGCCCCCCAAACGTCGCAGGGCCTGGGGTAACTTTCCCCCTACTCTCCCTTTCGACGGGTCTGGGTGCGTTAATAACGCGTTTTTTTTAAAAAAAAAATAGCGCTTCAACAGCCCTATATATTTTATTTTACATGTGCTAGCGCTATTTCTCTATCTGCTAAAATTGTACCGAGCATGTTCGATAGAAGCTCGTTCGATTTGTACAGTTTGAGCAACGCAACTGAACTGAGATTCCAGTTCATTTCAGTTCTCTCGCTTGTGACTGTGTGTGTGTGTGTGTGCAGATACGTGGTTGCATATCAACGCGGCGATGTTCGAGCAGAATGGACGATGCGGTTACGCGCTGAAACCTCGCGTCATGTGGGACAGAACGCACCCGCTCTACAATCGATTCAACCCGTTCGACAAAGACACGTTCGGCTCCAGTAACCCGGCAGTCTTCAACGTCGTCGTCAGTCTCTTGCTCTATGTTTATTACTATTGTTCCTAAAGGCACAGGATATTGATCCGGCAGCCGTATCAATAGCTGCTAGGCTATTGATACGGCTGCCGGATCAATATCCGGTCCTACCAAGGACGGCTATTGATCCAGCCGCCGATTTGAATGGCTTTAAACGGTTCGTGCAAACACCGAATGTTGCTCATAGGTACTCCTAAGGCCGTACGAGTCCCTGCGGTGGTACGGTTAGCATCGAAGCAACTGACGATCTCAACGGTATTACGGATCTGCCAATCGGCCAACCACCTTAAGCCTAGCAAGTAGACCATTGTAGATAGCCGGTCGGCAAGTTTTTAGCAGTGCTTGCCTGCAGGAACCTCGAATTCACCACCCATGCAATCCCTAAACTCTACATGATAATATTCACACAAATTATAGTTTTCAGCTGCGTGCATGTCTCGATGTCAATCAGTAAGAAGCCCAGCAAATCACCGGGAAGTCCCGCCCACTCTGCCAGAATATAGCTTACAGGCGACTCGACGCGTTTGACGAGTGGTGCCTTCGTCACATTCGCCACGTATGCTGGATGTTAAGGAAACGGAAAAACTCACGTAGGCCTAATGCTATGTGTTTGTTTCAGCTGATATCCGGGCAGTATGTTTGTCCGTTGAACCACTACGCCAGTCCTCAAGTGGAAGTCCAGTTGTGCGGTATTCCTGTCGACTGCGCCAAGCAGCGGAGCAAAACCATTTCACGCAATGCTGTCAATCCTGTCTGGAATGATCAGTTCGTGTTCCAGGTCTGACAACGCTTCTTGCTTACTACTGGGCCTACTGCTACTGGGCCCAGGTGAACTCAGTTTCCAGGTCAACTCAGCCTGGCCGTCCCTTCGTGGGTAGGCGCAATGAGTAAACGTTCTTGTGCAACTGAGGCTGCGGCGCATCGTGACTTATGTGTAATTGGTAAGTTCCTGTAAGCTGTGAATAGTAACCACGTTTCTGTCTGCAACGTTTTGGCCGCAATTTGCAATGCAATTATGTGGGGGAGGCGCTAGAAGTTAACGTTAGCCTATGTAGCAAGTAAAATAAGTAACTGCGTTTACATTTGTTAGCTATTCGCGCAAGCAGTACAGTCGGATTCCCTTAGCGACAGATAAGCTTTTTCACGTTTGAGAGCTGCAGCCTGTCAGTGCTATGCTGAAAGCAGCCCGAGTTCATTGCACATACTTGTGATTCTCAGCGAATGACTTGGCGTGTGTATAAATCGTTTATAATAAATAAGTAAATACATATGCGCGACTGTTGTTGACGTGGTCAGGTGATGTTCCAAGAGTTGGCGTTCGTGCGGTTCTGTGTCACGGACACGTCGGGTAACCACGTGACAGCACAGCGAGTCATTCCACTCAGAAGTCTACGACCTGGTTAGTAGGCCTACCTTATCTTTCTCGCCTTACTTTGTCTATAGCTGGAGTATCAAGTTACCGACCACCAAGCGTGTCCTTTTTGACAGCACTGATTCGCTGTTTTTGATTAGCACGTTAGTCTTTTTGATCAACGAAGTTAATCGACGCTGGACCAGATTACTACTTACGTGGGTGACGCCGTGACGGTCGGAGGATGGGTAAAAGTAAACCGCCGCAAAATGTATCCAGCCATCCGGATCCACTCAGCCTGGCCATCCGTCTGTGGGTAGCACAGTGAGTACCAACAAAGGTGGGGCGTGAACAAGCACTCCGCGAGACACACTACACTGTATCTGAAAAAAACATCCCTGACATTTTCGACTGTCACTTGAAAACCAGTTGTCAGATTTTGATAATTTTTGGTACTAATATTCACGACACAACTTGCCATCAAATGATTTTTCAGTTTTTCACCTCAACTACTGTCCGCTTCTGCACTACCTATGGAAAACAGATCAAGCAAAATAATTATACCTTGATATACGCGGAAAACCTGAAAAAACATATCTGACTTAATCGACCGTAACTCGAAGAAAGACTGGCAGATTTTAATAATTTTTGTAAATTTTTCAGAAATATTCGTACCAAAAATTATTAAAATCTTTTAATTCTTATTAAAGTTACGATCGAAAATGTCGGGGATGTTTTTTTGAGACACAGTGTATAGTCCCGTATCCGAAACGGAGATTAGCAGCGCTCGGTGTGCCGCATGGCGCGAATGATTTAGGTCTACGTTTATACGTTTTTTCATCAGACTGACGCCATTTTTTCACATGCCATTTCTTTTTTCGGTATTTTTATATCGGTATTGATAGACAATGAATAAAACAAAACAACGATGTATTTTTCACTATTTTGGTGCAGAAGACGTTTACTTGTTCCACAAATTCGTTCTACCGCATGCAGATTTAACAAGGTAGTTCATAATAAAAATAGCATCAATAGTTTATTTGACGCAAGAATTTGAAAAGACATTAACCGAAAACTTTAACAGCAGTAGTTAAACGACGAATCGACTTGGTAATGTATCTCTACATGTGATGTTTAATGAAGACATGATCTGTATGCGCAGGATATCGTCACGTGCAGCTGCGTTCGTCCAGCAACCAGCCTCTGGACCTGTCCACACTGTTCATCTGCTGTAAGCTGGAGGACGACTCATGGGGCGTTCACACGCCTGAACAAGGCGTGAGCGGGGCGGTGATGGGTGACTGTCGTGCGGGGGTGGAACTCGGCGTGTCTTCAGGCAAGAGATCCGCCACCGCACGCAGTGTCACCCCGGCGACCGTGCTACGCCCTCGCGACGACAGCCAACCAGCAGGCTTCGACAGAGAGGTTCGTCATATTAAACAAATAAACAAATAAATACGTAATAAGTTAATAAATCTGGAAGACTGATGTAACGACATACATACCCTCCAGAAATCATTTTTATTTCGTTCATTAGTTTTTTTATTCATTTATGTATTTCCAACAAATGTCGTAACGCATTTGCTGTTAAGCCTACAAAGTGATGCAAAGTGAATGAGTGATAATAAATAAGCGCTTTTTCGTCGCCGTTAAAATTCGGCGTGCACGGCAGACACGTTTCCACTGTCTAAGCGCGCACCGTGACCATTCCAGGCGTATTTTTTTCAACGATTGAAAACGTAGATAAATAAATAGCTGTGCTGCCCTGAAGCTTTACAGCCATCTTTTACGAAATCTTCTTGGAATAGGCGATAAGTTTTTTTTTTGTTTTATTTGAACACATTCAGCAAGTTTCCACTGTCTAGTGCCATCAGTTTCGTCATTCGTTATACATGTACGTCAGCTAACTAACATTATCAATCATCTTTGCCTTCAGCACATGCAAACCATCTTAATCTGTTCATTTGTGTTGGTAGCCAAGCTGACCAGTCTCAGCAATTCTTGTTTATATTCAGGCGGTTCCGCCGACCCTTTTTAAATGTCAACACTGATATTCATCTGACCAGACCGATGCTTTTTTTAGTTCCGTCTAACTTTCGCAGCCGTCACTCAGTAGGCCTGTTATTTAATATAATATATGTCACGTATTATCGTGCACATTTCGTTTTCGTAGTGATGTCGTCTCTGTGAAGTGAAGCACTTGTTTGGAGTTTGAGTTTTAAAAAAACTATAGCTTAACGTTTATATCTTCATTTATTTAACTGTTGTTGTTTTCTTGTTTCTGTGATGGATGGTGTTATGTGTATTTTTTGCCGTTTTACGTTACTGTGGTTTACTTATTTTTTGGTACGTTTGTTTTTGCATGTTTGGTGTCGCGCGGTCAATAGCCCGATGTCCTTCGTCCGGCTGCCGCTGCTGAAGTTACGACAAAAAAATGCAGTCGTGGTCGTCGCCACCAGTTTATGTCCAGCGTTCGCGCCATTGTCACACTCCGTCGTGCGGCCAGCAAATCACGGCGCAAACTACAGCGACCGTGCGACGCCAGCGGCGGCGGCAGGTACAGTCCAAGTACCTTCTACGAGAAAGTCATTCCCGTAGACGAACAACCGCCCACTTTCAGTGATGCGGCGAAACCAACCGTCGACGACTGTTGCAGTCTGAGTCTGGACAGACGGCGCTACCGCAAGAACAGTTTCACGACGCGTGCCAGACGACGGTCGTGGAGGACCGTCCGCGCGTCAGCTGTCTGGAATAGTGCTTCGTCGAAGAAGTTGACCGACGAAGTAGATTGGAAGCAGCGCTATCAGAACAGGTTGCGGTCTTTGGACTGCGTGACGGCAGCGGGCGTCGAAACCTCGCCCTCGGAGGACAGTAGATGCGTCAGTGGTGAGACTTCGACGGAGGAAGTGTCTGGAACTGAGGACGACTCGCATTTAAGATTGCCGGAAGACGATAATCCACCAGACGACGTGAATAAGACAAGCATCAACGCCATAGTTAGTTTGGCTAATGTCGGTACGCCGTGTTCGACGTCGAACGTCGGCTTCAACGTCGATCACGTGACCAACGAATCAGTTTCTGGTCTGACAACGGAAACAGTCGCCATGACACGCGAGGAGTCACGTCCGCAGTCGAGCGTCATCAAGTTAAAGCGCTACGTCGGTCTATTGAAGACCGAGGCCATCGACCGGCGAGCCGCGTGGGCAATGAAGCGATTCCACACGACCTCACCATCACCGATATCAGTCCACCATCGCCCTCTGACTCTGAAAAGAAGTCTGAGCAACGACGAAGACGTGATACGTCGAACCAGCGACGGGCGTTCTCCAGTGGTTGATGCTGGGGCGGCGTTCGATGATCGTTCTACTGACAACGGTTTTAAAGAACCGCCGACATGCTCTTTGGCGTGTTATCAACTCGATTTTTCTGCTAGAGCCAGTCACATTAATGAAAACGGTTTAGACGTTGTATGTACGTTCGATCGAGAAAGGACGGACTTTAGTTTACCCTCGGCGTCATCGACCACCATGGAGATGTTGGAAGACTTGACGAAAGGCGTCGTCGCGGTTGACTATAATGAGCTGCAGACACCGCTGCCGCCGGTGAGTGGGTCGACGATGTTATCGGAGGAGGAACTCGATCATTTTTCAACGTCTGGTAAAGAGAAGGTTGACCAACAGGGGCAGCAGATCAGCGACGAGACGAGGGTGAAGGTCGATGTGGACCTCTGTGACAACAACGATGCGGATAATAATGATAGGGATGTTGATGACAATGGTGATGATAAAACCAACTCTTCTCCACACATATCTGGCTCCACAGACAGCCAGCTATTGTCAATTCCCAGTTCAGTTTACGACTCTTTTACCGGGAACCAGCAGTATACTGAAATGATGATGATGTCGCCGGACGTAGAAGAGGACCTGCCATATAACAGCTCATCTCCAAACATATCGGGCACCGCAAGCAGCAGCCAGCCATCGCCAGCTTTTAGTCCAGTTTGTGACCCATTCGGTGAGAAAGAACAAGATACAGAGATTTTACCGTCGACGACGACGTCGACGCCGTTGATAGACAATTTGTTACGTAACTTCGAGCGAACTGCGATCAGTCTAACCGCTGCCGTCAGACCGAGAGAGCGACTAGTTTCAAGTCACGATGACGCCGATGTTCTTCCGAGTTCTGCTGCGCGGCTGTCAGATGACAGCGAGCAAACTGATCAGCAAGATGCCGAGATGACGTCGCCGTTACCCTTTGACAGCGAGACGCAAACTGTCGCTAGCCTCAGTCAGCGGCGGCGTTCGAGTCCCGATGATGTCGGCACAGTTCGAAGTTCTGTGGCCGACAAAGACGGCGTCTGCAGTCCGGGGAGCTACCATACATCGTACAAAGCCGGCGGACAGAACGAATTAAAGTCCGGACCTGCGACGCTTGTTTGCTCTCCCGGTAACGTCAAGCACCTCAAGGATATGTTCGAACGCGGAGGAACCCCCACCTCGCCGCTTTCTGTCGTAGAGTCCAGTCCTGCCGTAATCGAGACGGTCTCGACGGTCAACGCTGGGATGATAAGCTCCCATGCAGTAGATCCAACTGTTTGTGCGAACTTTTTTTCTTCTTCGGTGTCCGACGTGGCAGTTAACAGCGGCCTTTCGGAGGTAGGAGTCGGCAATGAATGGCAAGGGTCTGAGAATAGATATAGGCCATCCACTTCATTATCTGAAGATCCTAGATTCATTTTGTCGACTGAACGAGAAGCAGCCTCGTCCATTGTCGTACAGTCTAGTTTTGCCGTTGTAGAGACGGTCTCGCTAGTGTCCAACGCGGCAGTTGACGACAGCTTCACAACAGCCGTGGGAGGCCGCGGCGACGATGAGCGGGAGAGGTCAGAGGACAGACACAAACAGTCCTCTTCATCAACCGATGACGATTGCAGATTGAGTTTGTCGACGGACACGCGACAACAGATGAATCTGTCGACATCTGAGGTACCTTACCAGATCTTACCAGAACCGCGAAACCACGTTGAACACTGCTACCAGCTGTCTGCCTGCCGTGCGCCGTCCGCCCACGCCAAGTCGGAACTGGATCTCAGCTCCTATCTGGACGATGATGACGACAACGATGATAGTCGCCTGGACTCTGAGGACCGCTCCAAGCTTCGTCGTAGGTCGAGCGTGGGCGACGATCTACCACGCCGGCGACGGCGGCGCAGGCGGCGAGAGCAACATCATGAGTTCTGTGTATTTGTGACTCGTGAACGGGATGAGCAAACTGAAGCATCTACGCCGCACCGCAGTATGTCCGACGCGTTGAGATATCAGAAGAGAGCGCGTTCCCATGACAACCTTCTGACGACGACTGACCGACGTCACGACGCGTTTGCGGCCAGTCAAGGCGAGGAGGCTGAGTGCAGAAGCGACCTCCTCGCAGTGTGGTGTGAGACCCACGACGACACCAAGACGGCGGCGGGTAATTCGTCCGCGTGCGTAACCGTCATAGCCAGACATCGGCCAGCCCACGGCGCCTACCGCACACCGCGACGGATGCGTTTTTCTAAACTTACCGACGACTCGGCGGACCAACAGACGACGCTTTTGACGCACAGAACGTGCCGGCAAATTCCCGGCATTTGCGGCGGTCGACTGCAGACCGTTGAAATAGCCCGACACATACCCACATTTTTCTAATCAAATATAATCATATCGATCAAATCAAATACCGTACGTTTAATTCGGACAACAATGCTCCATACGTTAATGATAATACTAATAATAATACATTATTAATTAATGAAAAGTAATATAAAAAAACACACACAGACAAAAATATTAGATACTGCGTGATCATTAGTTATTTATTTATATTTTTTATTATGCTTAATGCGGATGAACCAAATCCAGTGAAAAATTTAGTTGTCGTTAAACGCGTAGTATGTATTATTTATATCCATTTGACTCGTATTTAATATGTTTAATAATCTAGCCAACCAAGATAAACGTGTATGTTATTAAATTAATAAGTTTAAATTTTGTAAATTAAATATAACTACTAACAGTATATTTAATTGCTGAGATGGTATGAGCTTTAAAAGTAGATGTCGCTGCTGAGTGTACTGTGTATACGTGTCTTTTTTACTACAGTAACGTTGCGTTTATTATGATGACATTTGCATAAATTTACAGTAAATAACATCTATTTACAGGTTGCTCAGCAACAACAATTTTATTTAGCTTTTGACGATTTATTTTTTCGTGTTTTGTTTTTTTCTACTTTCAATTGTGCGTTGAATTATGTCGCGTTTGTCAGTTCTTCTCAACGATTTGTAATACTTAGTTCACCGCGTGCGGTATTACCGATTGTGTGCGTGCGATTAAAAATTATCCAAATGAGCGATTTATTGCAAAATGTTGAATATGGCTGTCTTTTACACTTTATATCATGCACCTGAGAAGGTCGTGTTTGCTTGCCTACAAAGAGCAAAAATAGTTGTCTGAAGTTGCAACACATTTAGGCCTATTATTAAACACACTGTCTCCTGCACAGTTGTTTTAGGCCATTTACAATATAGTTTACAGAAGATTACGTTAGACGATAATGCAGTCTTTGTTGTTAGCTTATCAACCAGTGCTACGCACAGGGTACCACAGTGTTGCTCTTTGTGTCGCCAATGTTTCTCTTCGTAGCTTTTTATAAAAAAATTATAGCTGCAAAACTATAGTGACAATAAAACGGTCCTAGGTGAGACACAGCAAGAAGTACTCGTAGGCCTACTTTGGTTTGCAGCGTGCAATAAAAACATAATCAGTTCAGAAATGTTTCGAGCAGTTTGCTACAAGCCGAATTAGCTAAATGAGCAAAGACACGACGACGATAGACAAATAAAAAAATAATTCATGTATCGATGAGATTAATTATCTGAATTAAATCAGTCTTCGATGCAACTAAAATTTGAAACAGCTGCAGCATCTTCCAAATCAATGAACTAAATAAACTCTGGAAGCACATAATACCATAGCCACAATGGCAGTACGTAATTATTGCATTGTGTCCACCCACGGCGGAATGGTCAGGCTGAATCGTGTTGCCTTGTCTGTGAATCTCCAAGCACTGTGCAGTCAACTTTGATGGCGACTTAGTGCTTCGATATTTGCGTTACGTTTTTTTTTGTATTTCTAAGCGGATGTTTATCTGAAACTTTCTTACGAATTAGCTACCTTTTCGTTTTGTCCAAATTAATTCTAACTTTCTGAATAATTAGAATCAGCAGAAAACGAACAAGCAATCAAACAAACTTCATATAACATAACATAAACGTGTTTATGTTTTATCAATTAGTCAGTCAATCAATCAATCAAGTTATCTTAAAATGGCCGCACTCGGTGGCGTCGTGGCCGGGAGATAGAGAAGGAGACAATTGCCCCTCTTTAAGTTTTGTACTGTCAGAAAATTGTCAGAATATTTTCTTGCCGGAAAGTTTGCATCCAAAAATGCAAAATTCAGGACTGAAAACTCCTACTTTCTAAAAAAAACTGGGGGGGAATTGAAATTCTGCGCTTTCATAATCTCCGGTGTCGAAAATTTGCAGTGTCGGTCGGAAGATTGCCCATCTGCTTTTTTAACCCACGACGCCACTAAACTTCTAAATTTGGTCGAATTGGTTGCACTATAAAGCTGCTTACAAATGAAACATCGAAAATTTCAAATATATTCGTGAAAAGTGGACACTCTTCGAGCGTCCTCGATGCAACAATGTAATGTGGATTGCGGATCTCGTCTGGGTTGTATACTGTTAGTCGTCGGTCGGAGCGTCTGGTGTCGCGACTACTGTGGGCACAGCCACGGCCAGCGTCAGTACAGCCGGGGCTAGTAGTAGTAGTGGTGGGGGTGGTGCAAGGAGAAGACGTAGACGTCTACTGGTCGTCAACGTCACCAACAGCAACTGCGGCATCGATGACTTTGTAGTCTTGAACGTCACGCCCGACACCACCACCGCCGACGTCATGTACAAGGTATATATAGGACCTACATTTGTTAGGCCATTGGTCTTTATCCGTAAAAATTATGGGGGTTCTAATCCCTAAAAGCCGTAGCCTGTAAAAATTAACCCTATAACCTTAACCTTATTTTTTTCAGATAACGGCTTTTGACGAATAAGGGTCTAACATACGTTCAGTCGTGGTTTCCATTTACCGCAACGCACGCAACGAACACAGGAAAGTACGCAACGCACGCAGCTGACGGCACGGCCAAAACGCAAAGATAGAGAAGCGGTCGTTGCGTTCGCTGCGTTACTTCCGTTGCACTTATTACGTTTTTTTGCCTTGGATGGAAACCACGTTTAAGTTCTATTATACATTACACGTAGACCAGGGCTAGAAAATTGGTTCGAAAAAACAAGGTTATAGCCTACGTTTGTAAAAAAAATTTATCTAAACCGAAAAAAATCAAATTTTAAGGTTTTGAAGTTGGTTTTATTTGTGGTACAATATTTTGTATTACAAATCAAATTTTTGCAGAACATGCGATTTTGCCTATTTCTGCACATTTCTCCGTAGCGTGGTCTGTCGTCTGTCTGTCGTCTGTCTGTCACATTCGTGCAATCCGCTTACATGTTTGACGGATGTAGATGCAATTCGGTTATTGCGTTAGACAGAGGTTCTCGACCCCCAAGAAAAGGAAAAAATACCAAAACGTGCAGTCGCAAACTGAAACCAAACCGTCAGTTTTATGCTGCTATTTAGCAAATACAAACAAGCGATTTCACTTTTTACCAAATTATTTTGGTCTTTATCTATTATTTTGTTACCATTGTTATCATAAGCGTTGGCAGAGGTTTTCTATTTTATCATAAAAGGATATTAGGCTTTAGTTTGAATATTTATTGAATATGCTTTAAGTTAACACGCACCGCTAATGTGACTGTGTGTATAGACGCTGTTGAAAACCGGAAGGTCGGAAGAGCCAATGGAGAATTACGTTCTGATCGAAGACGTGCAGAAAAGCTGGGACCACAGAGAGCTGGACAAAGGCGGAGGAAGTCAGCGCGTTATGGACGCCGGAGAGAGTGTTCTTCAGGCGCAGAACAAGTGGAAAGGCAGCGGACGGTTTCTACTACGAAAGAAAAGCGCCGTACGTTTCAGCGCATCTGTATAGACCAAAGATCACCAAGTTCAATTTGTTCAAAATGTGTTGTATGCACAAGTAAACATGCTGCACAACAAGCTTTAGGACATTTGACAAATCTGCAAATAAATTTTTTAAAAACTATACAGCCAATTGTAATTGTAATTGTCATTGTAATCATCATCACCAATCGTCATCATTCATTCGTTCGTGGTTTATTGGTGGCCAACATTGATGGGCATGCGCCTTATTGGCCATCATTCTATATGCTAGTGTAATTTGTGAGTGATTTCGAAAATAAACTGTATTTTTTAAGCGATAGTGTAGGGTGAGCCAAAAATGACACCCCTTTAATATTCGAATTTTCTCTTTTGTTAGATTTATTATATTTGCTATTTTGTTTGCTCGCGTATTATTTTCATTGACGTCGTTTTTCGTCTGCGTAACTTCCGTTTTTGTGCGAATGAATTGCAATTTTGTCACGACGGTTAGATGAACACCGTTTGATTTACAATCTGTCTGTAAAACGACTTGCATAAATTCACCTGACTGACGTTAAATGTATTGTAACAGGATCAAAGCGGGCGAGTTTGGAGTAACACGGCCCCTAAAGAAGTGAAGGTAACGTTGTATTTTCTATGCCGTTCTATTTTATAATATCTAATAAAGCCGTTTTCGCAGTATACAGCATCATTTTCGGATCGGTTTTTACGGATTAGACTAACGAGTGTACTGTAGTGACAGTGTGATACAGTTATCAGCCTACAAACTAAGTTTGCAGCAAGTTGTTTTGTGTTTTGGCATCCATAACTTTTGGTCATTTTTTTGTATTTTAGGGGTTATTTTTGTTTTTATTAGTTTAAAAAAAGTAATTTCTAGTTGCTGTCTTTTAGCAAACTGTATTCCGAAAATATCGAGCTTCCGTCATATTTTTACGTTACTGCTTGTCGCTCCTTTCAGTCAACGATTTTTTTGGTTTAGTGTAGTGGCTAACGTTCGCCGCTTCGAATTAAATCAATTTGCACTTTTTAAGGCACGCATAACGCGAGGTAACTGAACTGAACTGAACTGAACTGACATGGTTTAGTTCTTGACGAACTG
>Ga0056128_1008948_pt1 | contig 12610 bp, 7 predicted proteins | sample WorMetLIZISLAND2_FD_71113 | JGI IMG/M metagenome (GOLD analysis project Ga0056128, IMG submission 71113) | Marine gutless worms symbiont microbial communities from Max Planck institute for Marine Microbiology, Germany - Olavius geniculatus... ...
TTTGAAAATCAGTCCACAAGGGACCATTGACACACACAGCAAACAACACATAAAAACACAAAAACACACACATAAAAGAAGTACACATAAAAGAAACAAAATGTAGTATGAACAGTAAGAAATGCATTAAAAACCAGCATATGACATAAGCTGAGCCACGTACTGAATAAGACAATTACTTGAGGTAGAACACTGTTTACCAAACGAGATTTTGGCATTGTGTAAGAGCGTGTCTAAACTAGACACAACAAATGCAACCTAATCGCAGATCGCACCAGCTTACACCGATTGTCGCAAACTAGCTACATATCAGCAGATTATAGGTAACCTATTATAAGCAGGTTCTACCAAAGTCTTGTCTACGGAGCAGGAGAGAAAGAGAGAGAACCTTATTCAACTACCACCACGATAACTCATTAATTCATTTATGTGGCTTTAAAAGTGCTTCTCTACGTATTTGGTGGAATTTCCAGTGAACGCTTTTTGAAAAAAAAATTTAAAAACGTTAAAAACATAAAAACGTAGCGACAAACAAGAAGCCCAGCTGTCCTTAAGATAGCCGATCGTTGACAGTGACCTTCAAGGTCATTTAAGGTTGATGATATTCATCTCACCTGAAAGGTCGTATGCGATTTCCTATTAGTGATGAATAGTAACCTTGACCGGGCCCTATCTCTCACCGTTTTTGAGATGCGGCCACTTATAGCTTGAAATTTTCCATTGAAAATTGCGGCCAAACCAAAGCCGGCGCCCTATCCAATGGTGTCATCGCCGACCCCCTACGACTTACCGTTTTTGCCACAATACCGCACGATTGGCATACTACACTGTCTCAAAAAACACCCCAAACATTTTCCACTGTAACGAACTTGAGTTATCATATTTTAATAATTTTTGGTACGAATATTCGCAAAATAACTAGCCGTCGAATAACAGTTTAGTTTCCCACCTCACCTATCGTCTGTTTCTGCACTACCTGGGGAATGTAGAACCAACGAAATAGTACATTTTTACCCAGCGTAGTATCATCACTTAATCTAAATAATACACAAAACACATTTTGTTCGCATTTTTGACACATTGGCTGACATTTCGTCTAATTGTTTCTTTTGTCATCTGCCTGCAGTAAAATTGTTCGAAATGTCAGCCCATAGTGCAAACGCAGGCACGAAGACGATTTCTCCATACATCGACATCAGTGTCAATAATGTTCTGCTCCAGACTAATCCAGACTTTGCCAGTTGCTTCTTGAATCCGTAAACATTCCTAAACGCTATCTGGTGGACACACCGCTGCATGACAGTCAAACTTTGTAATCGACTGGTTGTTGGGGGCCACAGATGTGGATAGATGGAATTTATCAGCGTTTTTCACTCATTTCAACGCGCATTTTGCTTGGTCAGATTTCCCCAGGTAGTGCAGAAACAGACATTGGACAAGATGGGAATTTAAACAATTACGTAATAGCCAGATGTGTCATAAATATTTATGCCAAAAATTATTAAAATTTGTTAATCTTTTTCAAGGTACGATCGATAATATTGGGGATGTTTTTTCACGTTTTTGTATATTTTAACGCATATTTCGCTTGGTCTGCTTTCCCTAGGTAGTAGGTAGTGCAAAAGCAGACATTGAATGAGGTGGGAAACTGAATGTTCATTTGATGGCAAGTTGTGTCAAGAATATTCACACTAAAATTATTCAAATCGGATAATTTTTCTTCATGTCACAATGGAAAATGTCGGGGATGTTTCTTGAGACAGTGTATAGTGCGTACAGTGTATAGCCCATCGAGGTTGCATGTCATTTGAAGGTCAATATGCGACTTCCTATTAGTGATTAATAGCAACTTAGGCCCCTATCTCGCACCGTTTAGCCACAATACATCCATGACGGACGGATGGGTGGACAGACTCAAACCAATAGCTCGACCGTTACTTAAGTACGGTCGGCTAAAAAACGTTTATTTCAGCTATGGCAAGAATAGAGCACGAGCAGTACATGGTCGGGAAATAAAATCAAGAAAACGTGTATGACGCAAGCTAATGGGAAAGCGGCCACAGAGCAGATCCAGGCAGATAGCAGACAGAACTGGAACAACATGGCACATGATGTGGCGTTCAATAATGTTATAGTACACGTTTTTAAGTATGTGCAGAACGAAATAAATAAACAGAACTGCATGACATTGCAGTTCAATTTATTCGCTCTCTAAGCGTCTTCGCCCTAATAGTAACAGTAGACTATTAATTTAAAGGTTGGACTGGAGTCTAGATTGTACAAATCAGCCCACGCATGTCGAAAATGTCATAAAATCAAGTGGTGCGTGGTACAGCTTTAGCTCACAGTGTAAGCGATAGGCCTACTCTTGCGGTGGTTACTGTTTGGACTGGCCTTGTGATTTGTCCGAGAACTGTGAAACGTGATAAATAGGCCTGCCATAGGGCCGCCTAACAGTTTACTTCACTTTTGGGTGTCTGACAGTATGCGCGGATAGGAAACGGAGCAGGAGACACAGAGGGATAGGAAATAGAAATGGTGACGTTTAGCCAGAGTTAAACATAAGGCCGGTTCACACGGGCCGTGAACACGGCTCGTGTGAACCGGCCTTAAGAGGCCCTGCTGTAGCAAATGGACCAGTTTAATTGCTGTCTCGCAGCTGAAAGCTAGCAGCTTTAGGCCTACCTTGGCCTATAAAAAGCACAAGCAGCGAGCACAGTTTCGACCACAATACCATGCAGTAGGCATAGACAGCGCTACGTACTGCGGTCCTAATCAGCAAACAGTTATTGATCCGGACAAGTGTTTGAACAACACGCTACATTATCGTTTAGCCTATGGAGAACGAACGTGGTGAAACATTGGTGTTCTTCGTTAACGGAAAGAAGGTAAATAACTAGGAGTAGGCTATTGTTATAATGTTTTTCTACTTCACATGCACTTGTGCCATCAATGCAGTAATTTCTGTGGTTCGTGGCAAACAGAGTGATTGTTTCAACTCAGTTTTCGCAGAGTGTACGCGGACACTATTTTTGTTCGCATATGTCTATATGTATTTTGAAGTTTTTTTGAACCACTGTTCAGCAAAACACAGGCTTACAAAGGTACAGTACCCTGACAGTACCTAAGCCAGTTTTCTAATGTCAGCGGTCGATGCATCCGCAGCATGACTAACTTACAAGATGCGAGAAATCTATACCGAAATAAAAATGCAACTGGGCCTAAGAATGCGCAAACTTGGTCTACGTCTTTAGGGTTGCACCGTTGGAGATTGTCTTAAAATAAGCGCATGCATGTTGGACCCACAGGAAGGAGGCCCCCCGCAGACCAGAGAACGTCGGACTGACGCTCGATCAACATTTTTTTTGTTTTTTTTTATTTGGCTTTTTTATGGCGCGTTTCGTACTTTCAACATCAAAAAGTTTACTTGGTGCAGCACGACATTCTGGCCTGAGGCTCCGTATACAGCTTGACCTCGATGAGCGCCTATCGTCGTGCGCTCGTCGAGCCAGCTTTGTCGTGTAAACGGGGTATAAGCCTAACATTAATCTAGCGAGGTGTCGTTTTCAGGTGGTGGAGAAGAATCCGGACCCGGAGACCACGCTTCTACAGTATTTACGTGATAAATGTACGCATACTTAAATATTTATATTGTAATCTTCTATACCCGTATAGACCTACAGGGTGGTCCAAAAATGAAGCCACGAATAGAGTTGGTTTCATATCATTGTAAGTGCAGCGTCAAATATAGTTGGCTGCTTTCATGTTTTTTTCTGGCACGTGCGTTAGGCCTAGCAGACAGTTTTGAACTGTGAAGTCGTTAATAACATATCGCCACACTGTAAATGCTGCTTTTGCTCCGCTACACTATTGTGATATATCAATAGGCCTATTCATTCAGAGCAGAGATGGACACGGATCGGGTCCATCCGCGGGTCGGGTCGGTCGGGTCGCGGGTCAGACCTACTTTTTACCGCACATTTTTGTGCATTATTTTCCATCATTCGTATTCTTACTGTTGTCACTTAATTGGCCAGAACAGTGCCGACCAGTGTGTGGTTCAAGATCAGATAACCAGCAATGGTTACAAGTAATTTTATGAGTAGCCTAGTTTTACGACGCGACAGCGGGCAGCAGAAAACCGAAGGTCGACAATTAGTTGCGCCGAGTCGCCGAGGACACTCGCTGCAGTCGCAGCCGCAGTTTGCAACGCTAACAACAGGCCAGCCGACAGCATGACACTAACGCCAGGGAACCCGGAAAACACCCAGCAGGAGACCGCGTAACGAGCATTCATTGCACTATAGCTCTGCCAGCCATACGATTAGATAGGGGTTTAGTAATTCGTAGGCCTAAAAAAAGTGCGAATAGACGACTGGTAGACGCCAGACCAAAGCAGCAGGAAACGAACTAAACGAACTATTTGAAAACTTGTTCTTACTCAAGAAGAAGTCGTTGAAGCCTTTGAACTGTAAAAAAATGTTTGACTCATGACTGTATTTTGTGGTAAACGTTAAGCAAAGTTGTTTCAGCCATGTGACGGACAAAGTTGCCACAATGACGTTAACAATTAAATATTGAACATCTGATAAAACGTTACTTATGGCGAAATTATGTTTTCAGCCATGTAGTACTTAAATTTGCCATCATCTGTCGTATCGGCGCCATCGCTCGAAATTTCCAGACAACGCCTGAAAACTGAAGTCTTTTTTGTAGTTTCATGTTTTCTCAGTTTAAACGCAAACATTCTGTTTAACTTTCCATTTTGTCCACATCTTTGCAGTTAGCCTACGTTGTAACTTTACGACACCTTAGAATAAATCGTACAATAATAGGCCTAATAATACCCGGGATAAAAATATAATACCCGTAGTTATTGAAGAACTGCGTATTTATTTTGTACTTCAACTTTTAGCCGATCACACTTAAGTAACTGTCGAGCTACTGGCATGGTTGCCGTCCGTCTGTCTGTCCGTCTGTAACAGATGTATTGTGGCTAAGCTTTAGGTCGTAGAAGAAAACTTTTTACACGAATAATTAGCCGTGTTTGTTCAACTTAGGCATGCAAAATTTCTGCGATTGGCAAAAATTGTTACCTTTCCTTAAGTGCTCTCGTTCAGTATTTCGCACAATGCTGCTTTTTATTGTAAAAATGTAGTCTGTAATGTAACGCATTGCATTTGCATGGAGTCGGGTCGGGTCAGGTCGAGGATCAGATTATAGACAATTTTGGCGGGTCGGGTCGGATCCGGGTCCAAAAAAGTGACCCGTGTCCATCTCTGAATTTCAGAGCATGATGCTAGCGCATATTTGCACGGTTTATACGTAGCGAAGCATTAGAGATGTGGAGTGACTTTAGTCAACAGTTTATTGCGAATTTACTGCTGTGCTACATAAGGGCAACGTTCGCACATATTATTGTTATATTACTTTTTTGTAGTTTACAGCTCATACGGGAAAGACGAGCGAACAAACGGGCAAGACCGCTAATTCATCCCATTAGGACGGCTGCATAATATCAGTAATTAGCCTATATTGTGTTGAACACTGCGTGTTGGTGTCGGCAGTATGTCTGAAAGGAACAAAACTTGGATGTGGCGAGGGCGGGTGTGGCGCGTGTACCGTCATGATCAGTCGCTTCGACAGTTCTTCATCCAAACTGATGTATCCGTTATAATATCATCAACCATTTCCTTATCCGTTTGTCTAAAACTGTGGGTTTAAACACTTCTCATTTTGTCTTACTTTTCTTTCCTTCCTGTATACTGTTGTTCCTGCCGGCCATATGTTGCAATGATATAGGTTTCAATAACTTTTACAATAGGCCTGTATACGAGTATAGTGGACGTAGTCTATACAGAAATAGGGTCTATACCCGTCTATCTAAAAAAGGAAAAATCGGTGATTACAAACTTGAATAGCGTTGGTTACCTGAGTGATAAGATATTCAGTATAAAACGAAAACGTAATAAGGATTGTTGTCGGTTGCATTTTCACCGCGCATTTTGCTTCGGTTTCAGTTTCGTAACATAGTTCATACTGTTCGGAAATTGGCGAAATAGCCTACAATACGTTGCAGTCGCAGAAATAGCAAAATAAAATGCAAAGTTTAAAGCACGAACAAACAATGATTAAAAATAAAAAGTATTATGCTCTAGTGATTTAAGTGCACTATCTGTAGCTCGATCCAAACAAAATCTGTGTGTAAAAAGTAGTAGCATAAGACATAGGCCTAATGTAAATGCAAAAGCTTGGTATATTTTACGGCACCCTTTGCTCGAGATATTGCTATGGGCCTAGTATATTTTGTATACGGTTGTTATTGGCTCTGAGCTAGCGTTTTGCATAGACACATGTCGGTGAACGCATGTCTGGCTCCACTCTGTTCAATGCACGGTCTGGCTATCACCACAGTCGAGGGAATTGGAAGCACCAGAACCAAACTGCACGCCGTCCAGGTCATTCTTCGTCATCATCATCATCATCATCATTCTTCATGCTTTTGTATTGTAGAAGCAATCACAGATCTCAAGCCACCGCCGATAATCATAGTACTGTCATCTGGCGATCACCGCATAGTTTACGTCTTAGCTATTTCCGAGTGGAACAGAATCATGGCTAATCTAAAGTCCACGAAAGAATCCGGATCGCCACCAAAATATGGTTACGTTTTTCTTGGATCATGTCTAACCCGGCTGAAAACATTTCATCAGTATCCGTTCATAACTTTTGAGTTATATTCGATACAAAGGACAGAACAACAGACAACCGTGCGTCTAGTTGTCGAGCGTCGCGGGCGTTGACAGTAAATTGGGCCTACAATATGTTGGTCTAACAAGGTTTGCAGTCGGCGCCTGAATAGCCTGTCTCGTGAACCGCTAACTTGAAATTTTTGATGCCCGGTGACCTGCTTTGAGAAATATTCTGATTTTACACAAGTTTTGGTTTTATTGGTATGTTTTTAGACGACGCTCTTGTAGCTGAAGCTATTCTGCCTGTTCATAGTTTCGTACACATTTATCCGTAGCGTGGTCTGTCTGTCGTTATCTGTCTGTCACATTCGTGGCGCCCCCTGCTTATAAACCGATCCACGGATTTTTGTTGCCATTTGGCAGGGTTCAATGACATACTGTCTTATATGAGGTTCCATGATTCTCAAGAAATAGAAAGATTCGAGGTTCGAACCCATAGCCAAAAAATACAATAATTGTAAATTGTATCAAAACCGTCAGTCATAAAATGCTGCCACCTGCGAATACAAACGTGAAGGTGGGTAGACTTGCCACAGCGATTCTGTTTCTTGTCAGATTACTTTAGTATTTTTTATTGTATATGTCAGGAATCGATTGCGAGTTCGCACGGTTCACAGTGCGGGTTCTGCACGCCGGGTTTTGTCATGTCGATGTACACGTTGCTGCGTATTAATCTACAGCCGACTGCGCTCGACATGGAAGCCGCATTTCAAGGTAGAAATGCGACAATACCTCAGACTGAGTACATTCTCTGGACTCGCGTTTTTATAAGTTGTTTACTGGAGCATTAGTCGGAACACAGCGGGTGTTTTGCCACACAGCGCTTAAGCCTATTTTCGTGATCTTTGCTCATTTCTCCGTTCTTGCTCCACGACCTTTTTGCTTCGCGCTCTGCTTCAGTTCGTTTGTTCTTTCTTTTCACCGCACCGTTTTTTGTTCCTCTCGTATGCACATTTACCGAGTGGAGTGTTAAAACGCCAGATTTCACAACTTTATATTTTATTTATCAAATATTAGAGGTTTTTCAAAAAAAATCCATTAGTCGTTTAGGATGTGATGTTCAGTAATTAGCTTTAGATGTAGTACCGCCTTTTTGTAAATAGGCCTTACTCAAATCGTTATTCGTTAATAATTTACAAGGCAGTTACCCAACACGTTTAAATATATGTGATGTTTAATTATAATGTTGTAGTACATATATCACAGGTTTACTGCTGTGTGTCTTAATGAAATATTTTCGGAATGAGTCAAATATTAGACTAAGTTTCGTATTATATTTTTTCTAGGCAACCTGTGCCGTTGTACCGGTTATCGGCCAATTCTTGAAGGCTTTCGGCGTCTTACGAAAGTAAGTACCGGTATTATGCCTACACTTTACAGGGGATCATTCATTTTAACGATTCCGTGAATTTTTTCGCAACGACTGTTTGTTTGGCGCATGTGACCATGTCATCAGTCACCGAAAAGCATCATATTTATAGACGTAATCGTAATATCACCGTAGTTGCATTATTTACAATTTTTCTTCATTTTGATTTTAGTACAACGGTTGGTTTGGTTGAAGTTATTTTATTAAACTCTGGCGAATCGTTAAAGCAAGAGGTTCACAAGCCTGATTTTTGATAACGTTTTACACGTGACATAATGTTATAGTTCCTGCTAAAATAAAATGAGAAGAACTTGGTTTGTTTCCCGACAGGACGGAAGCAGTGTGTGCGGAGTAAACGGAAGGCAGTGCTGTGGCGGATCCAGTATGGCTTCACAATGCGCATCTTCTGCTTGCAACAGCAGCGTGAGTTTATTTACTATGACGGTATTTCAACAATTAACTAGATCTGCAAACATCACATTTGTATTTTCAATATTTTAATCGTTTATGTTATTCTATTTTTATTAGAAAAGTTGTGGTGCTTAATATAGCGTCGTGACTATATAGAAACACTCTACAACGAATGGCAGTGGATTATGCGGCTATCCGTTGACTACGTTTGCCACGCCGGCAAACGAATGGACGCGCAGTGCAGCCAGCAGACACATCACCGCCTCAATGAGACCAATCAGCCACGCAAGGCCCCGTAAGCTAGTCTGTTTGCCGTCTCGCTGAGGGTAGAAGGCTGAGTTGGCCTGAGCAGTAGGTTAGGAACTTGTTCATGATTGCTTGCAAATGATCCGAGGTGAAATTTGAATCGCAAACTGCATAAAAGTTACGAGTCTCATACTTTATTACTAAAACTATGAATATTTTATTTTTTTTTAAAATTGCCATTTACGTAGGTTGCTGTACAGAAGATAGTGTTGTTTGAACTATGGATGTGCACGAAACCTTATGAATCGAGACCGAGACGAGAGTCACGAGACTCGAGACGAGAGTCACTAGACCCAGACCCCAGACGCATGTCTCCGAGATCGAAACGAGACCGAGACGTTCGAAATTTTGTCCGAGGCGAGATCGAGGCAAAACCGAGACGAGACGTCGCAGCTTCCGAGACGTTAGCCGAGACGTTAAATTTTAACGATATCAGTAATTGGATAATGGTTTAAAGTTGGTTAAGCTTTCAGAAATGATTAACAGAGAGCACGCATCCCACCCCTTTATGATTGTACATTGTTCGCGCAATGGCGCTAGTTGCTGTTACTTTTTTTGCTAACTTGCTTATTCTGTAATCTGTAGATTGGTTATATTTAGTGATATTGCTACTTTTGCTTTTTTGCAGACACAGCTGTCAACTAACGACGTCGCACCTGGAGACGGTAGCAATTACGTGCCATATGATCCAAGTCAGGAGCCAATATTTCCCTGCGAACTTCAAGTAGGCCTAACAAGCGCCACACTTTGTGTTACTGTGTTAGTGGACTTAATATGTACATAAAGAACTGCAAAAATAACAGTCAAAAGCAGCAAACGTATAAAATAAAAGTGTGTAGTTATGAAGTGATTTAAAGAACAATATTTTACCAGGTAGTGTAGCCACGCGTTGCAGGTTTGGAGGGGTCTTTAATGGTCATTTAGTTTCGTGTTTTTCCGTGAGTGTGTCAGTGAATGAGTTTGAAAATCGTTTCGCGTCTAGAGAAAATATAAACAAAAGTTTGTGTAATGTGCTTTTGTGAGTCACGCTGTGTAAAATGCGAGCTTTTCTCGTAACGCTATCACGCAAGTAAGGGCCTATAACGTTGTGATGTGTAAAGTATGACCAGGTTTATCTATTCCGTCACCGGTCCACGAATATTACTGTTAACTTTAATTTTTGTTAGACTGTAATTTTGTGTGTGTACTACATATGCCTAAATGTAGTTGCACGTTCTGATGGCAAGATTTGGGTCCAGGTTTTCTGAGTTTAAATCAGGACATACTATAAACTTTTTTGAATAATCAGTCCGTGGTATTTGCCAGGTGGCAGCGACGTGGTTGGCCGATATTTGATGTCTTTGATCGCTTCTAGTCGTCCGTTGCGTCTGCGTTTGGATGTGTTCAGTTGCACAGTGCAGATTACGAGCTGCGTTCATTGAGGTTCCAGTCCGGCCGAGTGACCTGGTACAGACCCAGTTCACTCTCTGAGCTTCTTACGCTGAAATCTCAACATCCCGACGCTCGCCTTGTCGTCGGCAACACTGAGATCGGTCGGTTTTCACGTTCTGCTAGTTTAACGCATTTAATTGCAGTTTTGTGGACAGTAGTTTGGTCAACGGTGGGGGCGATGAGGTCGACCGTCCCTTTCGAACTTTAGTTTGGCAAGTTTTCGTCCTGCGCGCCCAGGTTCTGCCGCTGTGGAAGAAGGACGGCCTCCACATTTCGTCACCAGGCAACTATCGACCGATATCCAATCTGTTGACCATATCCAAGATACTGGAGAAACTGGTACTCATGCGACTGCAGCCTCACCTGTTCAGTTCTGCCAACTTCGGTCATTAACAGTCGGCGTACAGAGCTAGTCATTCGACGGAGACTGCGCTACTGGAAGTTTTCGACGGCGACTACACTGCGGTCGATGACAAACAGATTTCCGCGCTGATCGGTCACGATCAGTCGGCTGCGTTTGACACCGTCGACCACTCGCTACTCATTGAACGTTTGCAATCCGAGTTCGGAGTCACCGACACATCGCTGGAGTGGCTGCGATCCTACCTCGTCGACAGAGCACAGTTTGTTCGGATAGTACAACATCAGCTTTTTCAAGTAACAGAAGAATTGTTGTTAGATTATCATACTTAGTATGACGCGCTTTGGGCCGAGCTGATACGGCCTCAGCGCTGGGCAGGTGTAAGAGCTTGTCTACCCCGGAGGTAAGGTAAGGTAAGGTAAGGATCATACTTAGTATTATCTCCGGAAACAAGGTGTTTTCTGCCATTCGACAGCTGGGGTTGTCGAGCTTAGGATAAGGGGTCAGGCCCGGATATAGGTCTCAAGTCCGAAGTGTTATTGTAGGCGTGGAGATAAAGCTGAAGAACGTGCATTACCCGGTGATCATGGCGGCGACTCACGTCAAGGAGTTGAACACGGTCGAGACGTTGGAGAGTGGAATGAGATTCGGTGCTTCGGTAACGCTGAGTAGGCTTGACCGGGCTCTGCGGCATGCCATCGCACAACTTCACGGTCTGCGGCTATACGTGATATCTGTACGGTACACAAGTGTAAACTGTAAAGTATAATTATATTAGGACATCACGCAGATTAAAGATTAGACCTGAAAAAATTATGAACTCTTAACTGGCGAAAAAGTAAAGACGGGGAAATATTTTTTTCAAAACAGATTAGTTTGTGCATTACGGACTGGCAGTCGCTACCAACTTTAATATTATTTTGGCAGCGTAGTAGTAGCACAGTATTTTCTTAGTGCATTTTAGTGTTTTGAATTGCTTTATTACACAGTTTTGTCGCTATATTTCATTCCTGTAGCACTCTTGGTGCGCGCAACGTGGGTAACAGCTCCATGGGAAATAATGTTGCAAAATGTTTGAGTTAACAAAATTTTACGGTGCTATAGAGTAGTTGTCACCATGTCAGACAGTTGTTTTTATTAAGATGTTTTATAACACAGAGTAGCAATACAGGTAGACTAATATCTGACACTGAACTGTGGCAGAAACACTGATGTAGTGTTTACACGAGGCGATCGTCGCGGCGATCGCGACCGGTCGCTTTGCGTAAACACTACATAACAGTTTTCGTCGACGTGTGGGAACTTTGTGACGCATTTTTTGGACAAAGACATTTATGTGTTTTTGCTTGCTGCAGAGAGCAAGTCGCGAGTGTTCGTTGCGGTTGTTGAAATGCTGCGCTGGTTTGCTGGACAACAGATTCGCAACACTGCCGTATGTCACTCGTGCTTTATTTTATACGCGCCAATGATCAGAAAGAAAAAAATGCACGACAACGATTTCTTTTCAGTCCTCCCTTTTTTCTGTTTAGTCTGTCTTTCTTCCCTGCACTTCAAGAATTTAATTAGCTTGGCGCTGCTAGCGGAACCCCAACCGCCAACGTAGTTTTATGTATTTTAAGGCCAGTAGTAAACGATTTTTCGTATAGTGGGTGAGATAATGTTTTAGCATGTAGACAGACACAAGTTAACTAAAACCGCGTGTTAGCCTACTCACTCGATGCATAGAACAGCAGAAATGTGCAAATAAAAAGGGAAAAATTCGATTTTATGTATACATCTTTACTCACCATGATAGGCAGCAAACGAATACAAAACAAAAGATAACGTAACTAATGAAAAGAATGAAACGAACGAAAGTAACGAATGAAAGAACATGCCGGCTCGGACGTCGCCCGGTCAAACAAGGTCCGCGATACCAGCTGAGCAATCGGGGTTGGGTCGATAAATCAGCTACCGAAAGAAAACTCAAACCATGCGCAC
>Ga0056128_1008950_pt1 | contig 12610 bp, 12 predicted proteins | sample WorMetLIZISLAND2_FD_71113 | JGI IMG/M metagenome (GOLD analysis project Ga0056128, IMG submission 71113) | Marine gutless worms symbiont microbial communities from Max Planck institute for Marine Microbiology, Germany - Olavius geniculatus... ...
GTAGTTATAGTTTTGAAAATCGCATATCACTTGGACTCGGCCCATCGGGACCATAATACACATCGGCCATAGGCGCGTGTGGCGTTGGCGACGGTGGCGCCTCCTTGTGAATGATATAGATTGTCATAGGCGAAAGTGGCCGAAAATTCCATTAAAAACCCCCTATTTTGCGTTCAAGGTCATCCAAGGTCATTGAATTCGGCGCCAAACGAAAGCCAGTATACGATTTCCTATTGGTGATTAATAGTAACATAGGCCCTATCTCGCACCGTTACTGAGATACAGCGAGTTTTTGACCGAAAATCGCAAATTTTGACCACCCCCCTTTCATTTAGGGCCCTCGTTCGGGGTGACCCCCTTCGAATTTATGGAAAAGCTTTACGGTTCCTGAAACTAGAGTCTTCCGGGCAGCCGACGGTAAAGATTTGGTGATCCTAGCTTGCACCGTTTTTGACTGATCCACCCGTGTGACAGTCAGACATATAGACAGACAGACGGACGGACGGACGGACAGACGGACAGAATTGCGATGGCTAAGACGCGCTGAAAGCAGAGCTGCTTTCGCGCGTAATACGCCGGTATACCGCAGAGCGCACGTGCCCCGAGAATATGACATGGACGTGGAGATACAGTTATGTACATTGGGAAGGCAGTAGCCTATATGATGGGAAAGCTGCGGTTATTACATAGATAGACTGGGCTGATGATTCACGTGCCTTAGTGAGGTAATTTCAGCTGCTGCTGCTGCTGCTGCTGCTGGCATCAATGTATGAGCCTTAACAATGGCACAGTCGGCACAGAGCACAGGCTACTGTTTTGTCCTTATCCAGTGAACCGGTTGCAGTCTACCTTCATAAACTGAACGGTAGGAATTTCGTCATTTAAATCAGTTTTGGAATTTTTTTTCTCTAAATTTAGCAGCAAAACGCAGAAAACCTTAGAAGTATCCAACACGAAATTCAGGAATTGTATTATGTTTCTGTGCTCTGCTGCACAGATGATAATAAAATCTATACGTGTAGACACTGCGGATAGTTTCGTCAGTTAAAAGTCGAAAGTATGCGACCGTACGCGCAGCTTTGCCAGCGCGGCAGTCAAAGATGCACAACCATTTACCTTCTGAGCTCTGGTTGAGATGTTTGGAAGAGCGTCCAAGACGTGTCAAGCGTTCTTGGATCAGACCTCTCATCTGTAGTGGGAGTACCTCTTTGGACACACTACGCCAGCCCCTCCATCCCCTTTTTTCTCTAATGTCATCCCTCCTTTTCAACACTGAATCCTTCTCGCGTCAAACTTGGCCTATAGTCAAGTGCTGCATTGTCGCTGAAATGAATTTGGTTCATTTTTAGTATCACAAAACACTGCGGTGGAGTGATAACTGCTTTCCCCTGAAGTCTTAAAAGTTGCTCTTTTTGAGAAATACGATAGGCCTATACGCTAATTTGAGCGTGGTCCTCGATGAACGTAGACACCCCTGCCAGTTGGTTCGCCGGTCCGGTCACTACCGGAGTAAATAGACCAGACACCAGAGTATAGAGTAGACCAGACCAGACCAGTCAAAGATTAGCACTGTTGCATTAGTGCTACAAGTGGTAGTGGTAGATAGTTACTGGCAGTATATGGAGAGGTGGTGGCAGCGGCAATAGGAAGCTGGAAGCCTGTGATATATTGATGAAGACTGTTCGTTCTCGTGCATGCGCAAAGCATCTCTGCTCTTTGTCTGCGGCTGCAGCAGCTGACGCACTCTGTCAGTTTATAGTGACGTCTATAATGACGTCACTTCCGCCCGCCAGATTATCTTCCTCTGTGCTGAATACTCGTGGAAGGTAAGGCTAGTGGCCACCCACCGGGCTCCACCTGTCTGTTAAATCGTACTCGTCTTACCTGATCCACGGTTATTTATATAACAATTCTGTGGAGTGAGACGGCTTCTGTGTGTGGAGATAGGGAAGAGGAAAAAGCTCTACTGAAGGCACTTATTGCATCCCCGAGTGGCGCTTGTGCAGAACCAGTTTTGTCATCAACATGGCGATGACTCATACATTCATACAGTCATAGCCTGTGCGGTCCAGGTCGTGACTTAGTTATAGAAGAAGCGTCAGTCAAAATGCGGTCGCGCCTTACTGTAAAGCACAGTTATTTACTGCTTAGTAACTGTCAGCCACTGAAACTCAAGTGTTCACTTCATGTTAACGCATCGCCGTGCATCTGCTTTGATGCTTGCTTTGATCGCCATGGGTGGCGACTGCCGACAGTACTTAATAGGGTGTTTACACGATCCAGCAAACGTCCAGCATTAGCACGTGTAGGCCTATTTTGAATACATTTGCTGGACGTTTGCTGGACATTACACCCCATAAGTTAATTCATGAAGTCAGCTTTTATACTGTACAGGACTGAGGACTCAATGCTTAACTCAGTAGCGTAGACAAGGGGGCAGGGGACCCAGCCCCCATTTTCCAGTTTTCCAGACAAGACATAGGCACACGTGTAAACTGCGTCACATTGGTTCAGTTGATTCTTATGAAAATAATCAAGGTTGTTGCTACCAGATCTCATATTTTAAAGCTGGGCCTATAGTGCACCAAATTCGATTTTGGATGGTGATCTGCCTCAGACCTTGCTGGGGAGATCGCAGCGCACCTTACTCTCTAGCTGGATTTTAGGGGTCCTATAGAATTACTTCTAAGGAGGGGGAGGGGAAGGGAAGGGTAGGTGAAGGGAAAGGAGGCCTCCCAGTTCACATTTCTGGCTACGCCACTGATTTGACCCAGTGCATGCTCTACGTGGATGGCCTATCTGCTGTCGCCAATCGGTGAACCTCACTGGGAAAGCGCTCGTCGCAGATAATGGATTCCGCGTTTGAACTTAAGTCAGCGCTTTAACAGTAGGCCTGGATCAAGCAATTTTTGTCCCATGTTTGCCTTGGGACTTCAAGCTGAAATAGTACAGAGTAGGCAGGCATGGAGTTTAGCATATTGTAGTATGCAATTATAGAGGACTCTTTAAGCGCTATTTGTGCAGGATTCCTTGCTTTGAGGCAGGCAAGCGGATCTGCTTCTGTTTAACGACGACGTCTATGTCTTTTCCGCGAGGCGCGCTCATTGTGTAAGTCTGTATAAAAGATGGCTACAAGCCTACAACAGCAGTTAAGAACTGTTATTGTCGTCCTCTGTTAGTTTCGTTCCGTCTTTCATGCAAACGGCTGGTCGCCCTGCCCACCGAAGTCTGTCTTGGGCGACTCATGTATAGCGTTGATTATCACCATTCGCTGATGTCACTGTCCATCACTTCCATTGTCGAGTTACTGTTTGACGTGCTTCTTTGGACCATTTCCTTTTCGTTTGAAAAATGATTTTCGCGTGTAATTTGGTCTGTTGAGTTGTGGGTATGTAACTGTATTTGCTTTGTTTTTGGCTGGCTCCGCCAGCGTTGAGCACTCTGTTATGTTTACAAACGGAACGTGAATGCAACGTCCGTGTTAAGATAACACACGTTCTGCATGTCTCTTGCGGAGCGTGCACGCACTTAACAGGCCATGAAGTGTTTAGACTTTCCGAGAACGCCCGCTGACCATCCTAATACCTATCTTGTGACTGTGAACTGCGGTCGTGCACTTGTGCAGGCGTGTTCATGGTGCCGATAGGCGCGTCTTGTTTTAGTTCGGGGATGCGTTTAATGTGCCAAATGTGACGATGGGGCACAAACACGTGCATGGGCTATGAGATATTGAGATGCTGTACCGACGGGGCTTAGTGAGTTAGGGAGTTAGTTAGTCAGCCTTATACATGTGCATCAGAGATAACAAGAAATCTCAGCTAGCCTAATGCTCATGAGACGCTCGACGCAGATTGTCTCGGTCTATCTCCAGCAATTTCGACCAAACTTTCACTTTTTAAATACGCGTCGCAGCAAGAAATCGCAAAAAAATTCATTAAAACCCTCTGTTTTGGGATTTACTTTAGTCATTCTTGTGGCAGCCCACACTGAAGATTTCGTGATCCTAAAACGGTTTTGGGCTCGTTAGTGACATTATGACGGCTGCATTGTAGCTCCGACGATGGAGTTTCTCTCTGCGCTGCATATAGCACATGTATTTACTGAGCATGCACAGGCATCGTCTTCTCTTGTTGCCCCCATTACTTCAATCTTCGACTTTTGAGACCTAGCAGCCAGTAGTTCCATGGCCAGCGTTTGGTCATTCGTTCCATCAAGTACAGTTGTGATGACCACGTTGTCAGGTAGGCCTTTCCGACATAGGCAGGGCTTCTGCTGAACCGGTCACTTTACTAATCTTATCCGATTTCCAGCCACCCGACGCTGGCTGGCCCCCGGTTCTTAGCACGTTCCGTCGCAGTGACCGACCCAGGTTTGCTTTTGAGATAGATGTCCGGAAGCTACCTATCAGGCATTTTTTCTTTGCATTTAGGCCGTTGTTACATTTTTCTGCATCTATCGCCATTATTATCATCACAAACAGATATGCAGTAAAGCAAGCCGTCGCGCAGCATTATGAAAGTCAGAATAGTCTAATGTCGAAGTCAGTTAAAAACGTAATTTAAGAAGTGTGTTATAAGGGTGCTTTTTAAAGCTGCAGACTTGCCGCCTCGTGACAGACACTATTGGAGGATGCTGAAATACTTTAAATGCACGTATAGAATCGACGCGTGCTAAACATGTCAGACACTGCGTGCGGATATTTTTGTAAGATTTGCAAAAAATAATATGCAACATTCTTATTTCACATATGTAGCGATGAGTTTAAATTCGTAAAGTATTTTTTTCCTGTGTGGTAAATTTAAATTTTTCAGCGGCAAAGAGTAGGCTGGCTTGGCGTGAAACGGGGTAGCCCGGGGGGCGGTAGCTGTGGTTTGTCTGTCTTACGGCCCGCCAGTGTTGTTTCAACCTTGCTGTTTCTGTTCATTACTTCTGACTTTGAAAATGGCACGTTCTGTGTCTATGAACGAAATAGAATGATGGTGATGATGAAGACATGTACTCTGTTGCTTGGTTCTGGCTGTGGTTCTGGCGCCTGGATCTAGCGCTCTTTTTGCTTGTGGTTGCCGTCAGCGTTAGCTATATTGTACTTGTGTCTGTGACGGCGTGAACTGCGGGGTTTATTTCAGCATCTGCTGCCACTTGGTGGATGGTTTAGGTGAGTACCTGTCTGTAGAGTGACGATTCTGGTTATTAGACCTATGTGCTGCATTGTTTCACACGCTATCAGTCTTTCGCTGCTGGTCGGTACGTTTGGCGATGACGTCATTTATTGTTTCCTTTCCTGGTGTAGGCTGCAGGGTGGGCCAAAAAAGTAAGCTATATTGCACTTTATCCATATCTTCGCTAAATATTGACCAATTTTCACAATTTTTTCACTAGTGGACTCTGTAAGAAATTTGCTACTCAGTGGCATGCACCATGCACACCACACTTATTATATCGCTACACTACCCTGTAAAATATCCAAAAACATACTATATCTACAGATGGACAGAAGGTCTAATCTTACATTTTTTTGAAGTATTTAACTTAAATGTTAAATTATGAGTTACAGTAAGTGTCAAAAACATTGGGGGGACATATTAAACATTTTAAAAAATAATTTGAACGATTTTACTGTGCATTAATTTTCAATGTACATTAATGCTGGTTGATGGCTGCAATCTTGCTCTGGTTACTGCATAAGCATACGGAGCAATGTATATTAATTGTGCGGCCCTACAAGCTGTGCATTAGTTTTTTGAAAGATAAAAATTTACTCTGTAGCTACATTTTAACCTTTTTTGACACTTACTATAACTTATATTTAACATTTTACTCAAGTACTTTAAACATTTACCACTCGACCTTATTGCCACCTGCATGTAGATATTGTACGTTTTGGAATATAATAAGTTACGGCGGGTGTTGAAGGATGTGATCGCTTCCAGTCACTCGTGTTTGTGTGTGTGTGTGTGTTTAGATGTTCGTCAGCAGTTAAGCGATCAGCTGCGATGTTTGGACACGCGACTTGACGGTCACGTCTCGCTGCTGTCTGAGTTACATGATTTCTACCGGCGTCGGGCCGAGGTCGAGCTGGAATACTCCCGCAGCATGGACAAACTTGTTCGTCAGATCACAGCCAAGCACAAGACGGAACGCCTTAGGTAAGGCATCTAAAATTAATAATATATCAGTGGCTTCTATCCCCATTCCTGATAGCAGTGAAAAATAAAGGGGAATTTTGTTAAGGGTGTAGATCAGAACTCCCATTCCTTTGCATTGGGCAATTTGCATCCTAAACAAAACTTCCCAACTAGAAAGGGAAACGAACCCAAAGGGGTGAGGTACTTGCCCGAAAGTGGAGAAAGTTGCGCCCAATTTTGATTCCAGATTTAGGGGTGATAAAAGCCACTGATTATTATCTATCTCAGGTTTTAAATGCACGTTAACTCATTCACTGCAACAGTGAGGAATCGCATAGCCAGTCCATAGCTTTAAAGGTGAATTTAACGCTTTGCGCTATATAAATTCACGTTTTTCTACTTTTTTTACTTACTTACTTACTTACTTAGATTGCTTTTGTGCGGTCCTTCTTGTAGGCCGCATTACGGGCTTTGCCCGTCCGCCTGTGTGTCTGTCCGTTCGTCTGTATGTCCAGTACGGTCTTTTGACTCGAAAACAAAAAGGCATAGTAGAAACGAAATTGGTGTGAACATTTAGGGCAGAAGTAGCAGATATGCCAATTTTCAGTTCAAAAATTCAAAGTTTAGGCTTAGGATTAGTGTTGGGTGGCACATAGCTATTGCGGACGACCGCTGTATGCAGTGGCGTAGCCAGAAATTTCAGTTGGGAGGGCCTCGTCTCCCTTTTTTCCTGTCCCCTTTCGTCTCTCCCCTTCCATTTTCTTTCTTTTTTATCCCTTTTTCTCTTTTCCTGTTCTTCCTCTCCTCTCCCTTCACCCTTCCCTTATAAGTAGGACCCCCTAAAATCCAGCTAGAGGGTCTGGGGTAGCGCTGTGAGCTTCCTCATCAGGGTCTAGAGCGGAGCCCCAGCCGAAATCGAATTTGGTGCATTTTAGCATTAAAAGATGAGATCTGGTAACAACAATTGTAATTATTTTGCCAAGAATGAACTGACGAAATTGGCAAATGTGGTACAGTTTAAACTTATGCTACTGTTTTGTCTGGGGGATTGGGAGGGGCCTGCCCCCCTTGTTTACGCCGCTGGCTGTATGTGTAATTCTTCTGGGACATAATTCCCAGACATAATTCCCTCCGGGCTTTAGTAAATGTTGCACAGGCATGGCCCGCGGACAGTACTTAGTCTTGAGCAAAGCTTGCTCATATAGTTTAGTGTTGTGATTTCATGCAGTTATTCGACACAGCGGCTGTGGTTGACATTACTGGAGACGACACGCAAGCTGGCGCGTGATCACAGTATACTCGGCGAACTGTACGCCGGTCAGGTCTCTAACAGACTCACCGAACTTACTGATGACATCCAGCGAATCTACAAGAAGTTATGTATAGGAGGCTTTATTCTTCACCCTGTGCTTATTATCATCTGCGTATTTCTTAGGTTAGATTAGTCTAAGTTTGGCCAAGAATTATCATGCACAAAAGTACAGTAGGCCTAGGTCGTAAGTTATAACCTCTTTTATCGTTGTTGATTCTGTTTTTTTGGGCGTGTTGTTAACGTGCTATGTATGTGTTGTCACTTGTAGTGTCATGCGAATGCGCTCAGTGAGCACGAGGAACTCATAAAGGTGCTTTCAGAATTACACAGCGTAAGCGTGTTGGTCACATCTCTTTGATATAGTAGATCTAATGCAATGAATAATAATTCTAATAATAATATTTCACTTAGTTTTTAACCCCTATGAAGTTTTCTATTCGGGGGTTCAAAAACAGTTCTCATCATCATCGTCAGCATCGTTCTTTTATTGTATTTTATTTGTAGATTATTATTTATTATTAGCCCGAGATGTCGCCACGCCATGATATATACGGCCGTCCGGCTGGTCACCGCCGCACATCAGTGTATGCCCATCATTGCTCTTTACACTGTTCTCAGCTGAAAATTGTTTTGCTTTGCATGAACGTTCACGCAGATTTTGTTTTTTTTCAGCCTTTTTGCTTTCCAGTTAGGAGCCTAAAGGATGAACAGACTGGTAGACAGACGCGCAAGACCTATAATGCGGCTTATCAGGACGGCCGCATAATGACCTATGGCCACGCAAGATAGAGTTAGCTTTAGTTTGGCTTGGTCGTGTAACGGTTAGGACGTTGGACCTGCGATCGTCGTCAGTTCGACTGCCGGTCGTGTCGCTATCAAGTGGTTTGTACTTGGACAGATGACTGTCTGCGGACATGTGAACCATCGCAGTGTATAACCAACACCAAGGTCAACTCACTTGAACTTCCATACCTTTGGGGACTCCGGTAAATTGAGTATCAGGGTTATGGCAAGGTGCGTTCACTTGTGTCGGGTAGCAGACAACACTGTGTGATCCCATATGGCAGGTGACGCTCTGTAGCTCTGAGACGCGTTTCCCGTGAAGAGAGCTATACCATTTCATGTGTTGTTGATGCGCGTGTGCAGTCGCTGAAGACCTACCAGCTGTATCACGGCGAGTGGCAGCAGGCGGAGGTGAAGCTGCGTCATGCCGAGAATCAGAAGTTGAAGCTGGAACGACAGCAGAGCACTGGGATGACGTCAGGAGTCACCGCCGCTAGGACCGCGCTCAGTCGACGCTTCCGCAACGTCGAAAAACTCTCCGAGAAGGTCTGTGTCTATGTGACTTCTGACAGACTGAGATTTTGTTGAATAGTATCGCAGAGAATATGGAAAGCTGTGGTTGGTAGCTAGAGGGTTGTCCGTCCGGTTGCATGTGTGCTCGTCCGTGCATTTCCACAAGTGTGCTAGTACATGATATTATTGTCTTAAAGCAAGTCACACCATACTTTGGTTGCAAAGGCTCGAAGATGGACTAGCTTTTGAAAGTTGAGGGTGTTACAGTCTTGCTGTGACTACAGTCAGTCGATCGTTCAGGAAGTGTCTCTGCTGGAGAGCAACGTCGATGTCACTATAAAAGTCGGATCATTCGCATATGCAAAACTTTGGAACCGCATATCTTTTAAGTATCTAGATTGATTTTAATGGACTACCACGTACATGTATATATTCTATACTAAAGTCAGATGAACAGACTGTTCGTGTTTTTGAGGATGTGATGTCAAAGTCAAGGTCATTGCAAGGTTAAATATTCGACTGGATTGCAGCATGCAGAATCATTCATATCGACTTTCAGACGTTAAAGTGTTATCTAGTTTCATTTTTTTGCTTTTGCTGTTTACTGTCTATAGTCTCTTTTTGTTTTTACAGTGTAAACCAACATTTTGAATCATTCATAGTCAGTGTAATGCTGCTATTAATTGCAGAAGCACGCAAAGTACGTTGAAAGCGGTCTGAAGGCGGTGAAAGCTCGCAATGAATACATTCTGTGCTTGGAGGCAGCGAATGCAGCTGTCCAGAAGTACTTTTCAGACGACATCCATGATCTCATTAATGTACGTTTTTGTGCCTCCGCCACAAGGCATTATGTCGTTATTCTGTGCGTGTTTCCATGCATCCTTAGCCTACATGATACTGTTGCTGCAGTGTTTATACCTTGCCTGATCGACTTAACTAAACTTTTGCCAGTAGAGCATCATGGAACACGGATGAACTGAATGGCTTTGGCGATATTTGACAATAAAACGATCAGTAAAAGTCTAGAGATGTTGAATGGATTTGTCCGTTGTGCGTCATTAAAAATACCCTCCCAGGTCTTGAAGATAGTGAATGGCTGACTCTTGATCAAAACATTCATGATCTTTGAATATGCCATATTATTATAATTATCATTAGTATTATCATTATGGGTCGTTCCAATAGGCTGCATTACTGGTATTGTCTGTTCATTCTTCTGTCTATCTGTCCCAAACAGGCTTCTTACTCGAGAACAATTTTGAAATTGAATTGAAAAAAAACCTAAAACTGGTGCACACGTCTTCCAAGGCAAGAGTAACCATTGTGTCATTTTTCAGTTCATAAAGTTAGGGCTTGGGTTAGGTTTTAGTGTGTTGCTAGGCGGACGACTGCATAACGTGTCGGCACTGGGCCAACATATTTTTCCGATTTGATTATTAATACCATGCAGTTGTTGGTCATAGATGATGGACTTTGGGTTTCACAACACGGTGCGTCGTGCGGCGCTGATGCAAGTGTCCGCTGATAGCAACGTCCTACAGTCACGTCAAGCGTGTCTCGATGCTGTCAACCGTCAACTGCGTGAACTTGATCAGCGCGCCGACAAACAGGCTTTCCTCGAGGCATCCGGACAACTCTTTCTGCAGCCGCATCTATTTGAGTTTCAGCCGCATCGAGGCGATGACGTAAGCATGGCAGACACTTGAATTAGTAAATTTAGAAGTTTACATAAAGCTGTGGATCTGCTACATGCATTATAAAGCAAGCCATAATTTGTGTGGTTTTTATGCGCTTCAGCAGCTAGTGCTGTAGCGCGTTGCTGAAGCGCGTCTTAGCCATCGCAATTTTGTCCGTCTGTCCGTCTGTCTGTCTGTCACACGGGTAGATTAGTCAGAAACGGCGCAAGCTAGGAACACCAATTTCTCACCATCGGCTGCCTGGAAGACTTCAGTTTCAGTAACTGTAAAACTTTTCCAGAAATTTGAAAGGTGTCACCCTAAGCGAGGGCGCTAAATGACAAAGAAGTAGGGAAAATTTGCGATTTTAAGCCAACACGGCTAAGCGAGACTGGTTGCGCCCTCTGGCGCCCTTCAGCTGGGGAGTGTAAATGAAACATCATTGCTGGGATCGGTGAGCTTAGATTTTGTTCACACCGGGCCTTCAAACATGTTCCACTGTTCCACTGTCGCGCGTTCTCTTTTGCATTAGCTGGGCTTTTCTTGTTATTCATGTTTGCTGTAGTGATGACACTATTGTTTTCAGCACCTTCGCTAAGTTTGCAGTACAGTATAATAGTTCAGTTAAATGCAGTGCAATAAAAACAATAAAATCTACAATACATCTTATCGAAAATACACTTCTGGAACATAATCGGGGAAATATTGTAACAAAGTATTGATATTTAGGAGATAGTACTAAACAGACGATTTGATATGTTTAGTTCTAGTCACAGAACAGAGATAGTTGGATGCAGAATTTTTCGGATCTCAGTCTGAAAATAAGCGTGCTCACTGTGCTGTCTCTGAGTGGTGGGAAGAGGGAGAAAATACATGTGAAAGGGTGAGACATGGATGTGAGAAATTTCTACGACTACAGCACTTCCTGTTGTGGAGATTGTTTTCAGTTGGTCATTTGCCGACGTGTATCTGTGTTCTTCGAGGTGATGGAGCTGAGTGCTGAGCAGTTTGCTCAGGACGAACTGTTTGACCGTCTCAACGTCATCAATGAACGACTCAACACGCTAAAGATAGAAAGTGAAGAGGTCTCCTTCACTTGCATTATTTCTTTCCAAAATATTTACGAAAAAGCATTTTTAGTGTTGAGAGTTTGCCAGAAACAGGTCGTTGCAGCATAGTCAGATGTGCTCAGATACCACTTTCGTTTTTTGTACTTACAACGTCTGCAGTACGCATTGATGGGATTTTCACGAAACTTTTGTCATCCTTTGTGAATCTTGGGACAGGGATGAACTGATAGGGTTTTGGGTCAGAAACAGTGGCGTCGTGGGTTAAGAAGGTAGGCGCCGTTAGACGGGGCAGGAAATTTAAATTTTTCTGACCGATGGCTGGAAATAGTCAAAAGAGTAGATTATGGTTGCTCGAAATTTTAACTTTGCCCTAAATTTTCTAAAATACGGATTCGAAACCTACAATTTTGTATTACGGAAGTACATTTTCTGACATGAATAAAATTTTTTCGACAAGCTAAAATTTAGGGGGCCCCTTGCCCCCCTCCCTGCCACAACGCCACTAAGTCATTCTGAAGGTCAAAGATCAGGGTCATGCGCAGCTGGACGTTGTGGCGGTAGTTCTAACCATGTTTTTTTAGTACGAGTTTACGTGCCTCGTGGCATGTGTCTTCAGATCTTGAGGACATTGGAGCCGGCTGACAACCGGCTGGTGGAGCTAACAACGCAGAAAGACTATGACGTATCGGCGCTGTTTCGCTCCGAGGACAATCAGAACGTCTGCAAGTCACCGCAGCCCGAGCGCGAGAGACAGAGGACCGAACGGATGGAGACGGAGACTTTCTACCTCACCGTTAGTGACCCTCTCTGCTCCTGTTCGATGCTTTTTGAAGTTATTGTAAATGTCATACACAAAGTAAAAAAGGTGAAGGTAACCCGTACTCGATACAAGCGTTGGGTCCAGAGCCGATCCAGGTCAATGGCAGTCACATAGTAGGACTACATAAAATAAACTAGAAATTTGGGGCAAAGCCCAACGTGAGTCCGCCCGGCGCCCTAAGTCTGATTTGGGGAAAAATAGGGGGAGGGTAAAATTTCCCTGGCATCAAAGTCACGTGGCCCGAACTCAAATGCATCGGTATACGCCGAACGCGCATTGTCGACTTAGGGTAGGTCAACATGAGCGCTTAT
>Ga0056128_1008955_pt1 | contig 12604 bp, 8 predicted proteins | sample WorMetLIZISLAND2_FD_71113 | JGI IMG/M metagenome (GOLD analysis project Ga0056128, IMG submission 71113) | Marine gutless worms symbiont microbial communities from Max Planck institute for Marine Microbiology, Germany - Olavius geniculatus... ...
ACCAAAACTTTGAGCCTTCTGCACTGCGATGTTAGACTGAGTCGAATCGACTTAGACATCTTAGAGTTTTGCTGCTCCGTGGGACGTTCAAGAACCAAAAAGCTTTCAGCTTCAGGGGGCGAAGGGCCTCTGCCCCTGGAACCCGCTGGGGGCTCCGTCCCCAGACCCCCGTTATAGGCTCGCGCTCCACGCGCTCGCCATGGCCCCGGACACTGCTTGCTCCCCCAACTTTCAAATACTTCCAACGCCCATGCAGCTAAGGCCAACATTAAGGCCAACTATACGGCGACATAAACTATGTTATCAGCTTTTGAATGACCTTAAAATGATTGACCATGAATGACTTTGCGATGACATTTTAATGCTAAATCTGTTCTTTGACTAAATTCGTTCGCGTGGCTTTCGGACGCAACTAGCCCACGTGAAAGCGAAAAAAAACCTACATTCTCAGCGACAACATGTATCCCACGGTCAGATTCTAGTTTTTGGTAAAGTGAAACTTAAGAGATATTCGCCGGCTTCGTTGTGTTAACGGACATTCGCGTGTATGCCCATGTAGGTCTATAGCCTACAGGGTGCGGCAGAAAGTAGCTTTCCCTGAAGTTTTTCGCTGTTTTCTCATCAACCGTTAAGAATTTTAATCTTAATTTTTAGCTTGAACATTTTAATGCTAAAAGGTCGGTAGCTAAAAGGTCGGTAGGCGGTCACGTCAAAAAGTCTATAACTTTGTCGTTCTTCAACAGAATCACACTTTACTTGGCAGTTATATGTAGAACGTTTTACTGAATAAAGCTGTAAAATTTCAAATTAAAATTCCAAAGCGTTGCTGAGAAAACAACTAAAAACTTTAGGGGCCTACACTGCACATGTGTCCGGAAAAAGTAAACTATAGCCATTGTACAACGAGAATGCCAAATCTGAACATATCTGGAGACAACTTTGCACGTTTAATCCCCAATAAATTGCTAAAGCTATCACCAAGTTCCGTTGAAAAATATTATTTCTTAGCTCAGTTGTCAAATGTTGAATATCTATAACAAAATATCTAGGCCTACGTTTCCAATAAGCCTATAGCGTACTGCAGTCGCTCGATCGTAAAAATGGCGTTTATTGACGCAATCGACGCACGAAATGACAAAACGGTATTTTTCTGCAAAGGATCCTGTTTTAATTAAGCTGTTGAGACCACAGAAAAAGCGTGGGAAGTTACTAAAGAGCTTATAGTAGAATTTCCCAGCAAGATATGGAGTGTAGACACTCCACTGTTAGGATTAAACAAGCTGCCCGTCCGGTTGCTCAATACTGGACACTTCACGTTTTGGGGTGACCTCACAAATGCCGTTAACTATTGTTTGCGTTAGCAGATTTAACTGAAGTTTAACAGTTTAACATTTTTATTGACAATAGATAATGATTGTTAATGTAAAAATTTTGCTAAAATCAGATGCTGTTTGTTGGAGTTACGCAAATGTACAGAGAGGTTTACTTATGTGACGTCATGATAACGGACATATTTTGCTGTCGATATTCAACAATTATATATAAAAAAAACTGCAAACAATTTATTTAATGTTGTATAAGCGATGACGTAGCAAAAATTAAAAGTATAAGCACGAAGTAATGTATTAGCTTAGACATCTTGAATTTACTACTATTGTTAATTTTGGTCATACCACTTGTTTCCTGTAGTAGCTGGTTACACTCCTGCAAAATTTCATTAATCTATCTCAAAAGCAGCTGAGTTAACTTATTAGTGTTTGTGCAAAAATCCAAGATGGCGGCCGACGCCATCGTGAATTATTATTTTGTAACGCCGGACCACCCACGAACCTTGTTTGCGGTCCTAAACTTGCCCTTCAGATTGTGCGTTGATCGAGTTTATACTTTTCGAGATATCGCGATTTGAAAATTTCACAAATTTGGCTTAAAATGCCTATTCAGGCCCAAAAAATCATGTTTTGGGGAGTTTTGACCCCCTAAACTTTCCTTTTCATCATCGAGACCCCCAAAAAGCACTTCCTTGCGCAGAAACACGCGTTTTGAGCCCTCATCGGTCGTGATCGGTCTTACGGTGTGATCTGGACGCGACGCGAAAAGTACAAAAAAAGAAAGAACCAAAAGTAAGCGAAAATTCGCCAGCGAAGTAAAATAATAAGGAAGTAAATAATTACGTAAATAAGTAGGCAAAGTAAGTGTTGTCGTCTGCATGGGGCAGTGAGGTAAATCTGGGCTTATTTAGCTTTTGTTTTCAGACACAATCATTGCTCTCGTCGGTGACGTATTTTTAGTTTAACCCAATTCACACCGCCGACGCAGACGGTTGAGTCGCGTCGCGTCGTGTCGGCGGTGTGAATTGCATGTAATCTTAATTCTGTATTTGGTCCCACATGTGTCCGGCCGTCAGTATACTCATTATTCACTTCTGAAGGTCCGATGAAAACGCAGGACTGGAAATGACTGATTTGAAAATAGTGTACAATGTAAGTTGTTTTGAAAATATTTCTGTAGAGAAAAAATAAGCAAGTCGTCGGTCTCCACATCAATATGAAAGCCACGGTCAGGAAGAGACGACTACGCAGGTTCATACAATTCACTAAGAATCCAGAAGAGCTAAGCAGGCACTGCACTAGAGGGCCTGATAAAAGAAAGCGAGGTTGACCAGATAGGCGTATCACTTGGAGGGACACAATCTGGACAGTGGACAGATATACTGAATGTACGGGAACATCATGGGACGACATCTCTCTGAAGGCAGCGAACAGAGAAGATTGGAAGAAATGGACTGCCCGATGTACTTGTCACAGGCTAATCTGATAGCGTGTGCTGATGTACTGAACAAGTGTAAATTATAAAGGCTTAAATATTTTAACGCAATTATCGTGTGCGATATTCTCTATCAACTGTAAACGTTATGAGCGATAAGATTATGTGACAGTTACTCTCCTTTACATTTGTCTTTCAAACTCAAACATTGACAGTCCGTCAAATTCCAGTCCTGCATTTCCCGGTCCTGCATTTCAGCGACCCACTTTTGAGCGTAAGTTGTGCATTCTATATAGTTCTAGGGGCCTACATATTATGGTAAATCGGCCTATCGATGCTTGTTCGCGCAGAGTGTAAAGAAAGACACTTGAGTTGACTGACTGTGGCGACGGCTAGACGTTACTTAAGTTCAATCCACTCGGGGTGTCGGTAAGTGCACTGTGGACAGAGTGTGGTCTGTCAGCACTCAGCAAGCAAGCCAATATCTGCCAGTGCATAGGATAGGGATAGGCCTAAGCACTGCATGGAGTCGGTGACAGCATATAACACTGAAACAGCTCGGACTCTCTAAAAATTTGTACTATAAAGGCCTTTGTCGCTTAAACTCTTACTCTCGTCACACTTCGTGCACAACTCCACCGCGAGCGGCGCATAGGATTTTATTTCTATGCACTATGATCCATCTGCTGTAGCATTATGCCTAGGCCTATCTTATGTGCATGGATGCCTAAAATATTTTTCAAGTATATATACATTAAGCTTATCTTCACCTCTTTCCTCATCTTTCGCTGACGCCTGTTTGTTCAAAATACGCCGAATCACAGCATAAAGTGCATTGCGTACCCATTTTAAACGGATTTTTGGCGGACAAGTGCCCATTGCGTGCATGTGTAGACTGTGCGATATGCCTAAGCCTATACTTGTAACTTCGTAAAGCATAGGCCTACATACGTTTCTGCGGCGATCTCGTATTGGGCTTGTAAATTGTAGGCTACTTTTTAAAATAAATCCGTGAAATGTTGCTCGATTTTAATAATTTTCGGCGTGCAACATCAACACCCCATAAATTGTTGCTACACTACTTTTTGAAATGCAAAAGTCGCAGTCTTGCCGTTTACAGCAGTGAATTCATACCGGGTAGGCCTAGCGAATATATGTTGCACGCCAAAATTATAAATTATTAAAAATCAAGTAGTGTTTAGGGGTTATTTAAAAATTAAAGTGGCACGTTTTTTGAGACATGTTTACGTAGGCTACAGATCGAAATAGTGATTTCGTTAAAAGTTGAAAGTGCCGTGAAAATTTATTTAGGCCTACGTTTTTCGTAATCTGTTAACTTCACACACTGACATAGGAAGCGAAACAAATACACAAGGTTGATCTCCGTGCAGTGGCCTCAGTGTAGGCACGTGTGTAGCCTATCGTTGATGATCGTCGTAATTACCAGTGTGCAAAATAAAATTTTGCTAAAACTTGAATTCGAATCATCTGACCTAGGTCTAACAGCTGCATACAAGTCGGTGTGCATGAAGCCAGAAGATATTAATTCATATATGAGTTATGGACAATATTGGAATAATTAATGTAGCCTAGGCGATACAGGGCAGATTCTATACGTACTGGATCTGTAGTTGTGATCCCATCCCAGCGCAAGCTATCATTTGATGTCTTATTCTGCATTTGACTTAGAAAGAACTTTGATGTACATGTAAGCCTATAGCGGCGGATCGATCGATCAGTAGCTTGGTCATCTATCTATATAAGACTTTTTCAGTTTATCGTTGTCCGTCAACTAGGCCTACGTCAAGCTACAGGCCGCCAGCGTTGGGTTTGGATCCAACAAGTCGGATGACCGATAGACTCATGTGGGCCATTCATTGGAGACATCTCGCAGCGAAGACACTAACTGACGTGAATCGTCATTGATGAGCGATGTCTCTTTAAGACCTCTCCACTTGCACAATCGTTAGGCCTACATGATTGAATCACGCACGCACACGACTAACGCTAGCTTTATTGTTGGTCTATAGACACTGTGGCTTCAAAGTATGACATAGTAAGCTTAAATAAGTAGGCTTAAGTAAGCGGGTATTTGCTTTTTTATTTGTTGTGACTGAGAACGGCGTATAAGGCCTACCGGTACTTAAATGTTGGCCTATGTTCTGTATTCAGTGCGTTTGCTTAGTTAATTTTTGTTTTAAAAATGTTTGCAAACGTTTACTACAACTACGTGTGCATAGTTTAACAGATCACAAAACCGCGCCTCCAGCACAATGGATGAATTAAATTTAGGCGTAGTGTATGAAGTTCTAGCTTTCCATCCGCAAGCGAAACTTTAAAATAAAACTGGCCCGAGATTCTTACCATTTTTGAAAACAATAAAAGACGTGGGCTGCGATCGAGTGCCGAAACATTTGTCGAGTTGCCGGGCGTCTGAGGCGTCTCAGGCTTTGACAGTAAATTCGGTCATTGCATAAGGGTTATAGTTTACGATCAATCGTCTGAGCCACCCACAACGTAATCCGCCACCAGCAAATACATATGTAGGGCATTTGGCAATTTCTTAAAATTTCTGATCGCCGGTGACCTTGATATTTGACCTTTTGAGACCACAAATTGACGATTAAGCCTACATCAATTTTGGTCGTTCTGGACTTTTTGTTTTTGAGCTAGAACTTGGAACTTACAAGCCCGTAAGCTATGGTTCACTCAACACACACTTCAGCAGCTTGAACGTTAGAACAAACTACGAGTACGCGTTATATCTATAGTAAGATGCAAAATTTTATATTCTCAGACTCACATCTACAGGGTGCGGCAGAAAAAAGTGGACCCCTAAATTTTTTTGCCGTTTTCTTAGCAACCGTTTGGGATTTTAATATGAAATTTTACAGCTTTATTTACTGAAACCTTTTACATCTAACTGCCAAGTAAAATGTGATTCTGTTGAAAAACGATGAAGTTATAGACTTTTTAACATAACCGCCTACCGATTTTTCAGCATTCAAAAATGTTCATGCTAAAAATGCTATTTAGTTTTCAAAAACTGGTTACACGTTACTGCCGATGACGTCACAGTGACGTTTTGATAAACAGCAATTTTTATTGTTTACAAATTATCACTATATCATCGTTCCTTTAAAGCAATCGCCGGCTGCTCACCGGATTCATCTTCCAGCGGGACGGCGCGCCGGGCGCGTCAGCACACACAGCGCGTAACGCCGCGCAGCGCACAGAACTGGCTGCGAGCCAGCTGTCCAGATATCACAAAAAAACCAATGGCTTCCAAATTTGTTGAATATAAACCCAATGGACTATCACGTATGGGGTGCAATGTTGCAGGCTTACCGCAAGCTTAAAACAAAGCTGAAAACAAGGGCCGAACTCAAGGAAGCGCTTCAGGTTATCTGGGGCAACCTGCCACAGGGACCGATCGACAAGGCTGTAAAAGATTTCTCAAATAAGGCGACTGGAGGCCGCTGTTGTTGTTTGGAGCTAGTGGTTAAAACACTTCGAACATATACAGTGACAATGGAATTCTGGCATTTGATCGTTATTTAACTGTGTCGTTTCAAAGATGTTATTAAATTGGTGTTGTAGCCGGAACATTTTTGAATGCTGAAAAATCGGTAGGCGGTCATGTTAAAAAGTCTGTAACTTTGTCGTTTTCGAACAGAATCAAATTTTACTTAGCAGTTAGATGTAGAAGATTTTAGTAAATAAATGTGTAAAATTTCAAATTAAAATTCCGAACGGTTGCTGAGAAAGCCGCAAAAAAACTTTAGTGGTTCACTTCTTTTGCCACACCTTGTACTGCAGTTTAACTGATAATGATAGATCAGATCACGTTAAAGATGTTTTCGACAGCGCAATCTGCGAGCAAGCAGCTGCAATTCTGAGTGAATTCGACCGCGTGAATGCGCTGACGTAACAGGAAGCAGCTGCTAAGATGCACAGACACGGTGTCAAGAGTCGCCATTTTGTGTCTGTCTTGTGACATTGAGCGCCCGAACGCGTGCCAAGTCAACGTGTGCTTTTTCTCTGCGACTGCGTTGGGGACGACGACTTCGAGTTCGAGAAATGGCCCAGATACTGGTAATAGCCGAGTAGTAGCAGTGTATTGAGAGTAAATCCATTGTTGTGTGTTCAGAGCAAACAAGTCGTCTGTCTACCCCAGGTGCGTGCATCCTATGTTAACAGAGACAGTTACATGCTATACAAGGAGTTCCCGAAATAAAATGATCCCCAGGGTTAGTTGTCATCTGCCACGGCTGAATGTTTTACGGTGAATTTTAGCTCCGACCGACGTTCGTTATCGATATAAAATTTCAAAAAAATTCTTTACATATTTATTTCATTTGTTATGTAACCACGGCTGTAGTTGACAATAAACCTGCGCGAAACCACTTCGCCTAAAAGTACACGGATAAAAATGCCATACATAGTTTCGTTAATAATGGGCTACAGAAAACGGTGTTCTGTCCCTATAAGTAAGTGCGTGTTACAAACTGTAACTGCTCAATGATGTTGAAGTACATTAGGCTGCAGCCGATTCCCTTCGTCTCGGCCGTCGTTAACGGCCGATGCCGTTGATGCCCTTGCGACATCAAGGCGGTTTCTCGGCAGAGAAAAAAGAACGAAAGAACAGATGGGTGGGGTCAACGGGCACTCAGCACTGACGTTGATGATTTATCTCTCTGGCCACGCGTCTTTCTTTGCACACCGGCGTCGAACCAACCGGTAATCAGATCTTGCTCGAGAGTCGCTGAATCGGTGAGCCATACATTTTCACTGCAGTACTCCGGCTAACGAGAACTTCGAGGCTATCGGTATACATGTATATTCGATGCATGAAGTCGATCAACTCCCGAGTGGCTTTGGCTAGCAGCAGCAGCAGCAGCTCGATCAGCTGCAGCACTTTGACGACCGGCTAAGCACTGTGCTGCACTGAACAAAATTGGCAACGCCATGAATTACTTATTTGGCGAGAATACGAACAAATGTTTTAGTGCCATGATGTTTTTTACTCACGGTGCACTTTGAACTATTGACAACATGTTGGTTCATAGAATCAATGACAATGGCCTAGAACAAAATAAACGGAACGTTCGAAAATGGCTCTTAGTCTGATTTTTCAATCACGAAATTCGCGATCACCTATTCGCAATAGACAATACGGCCATAAGTAATCATCATTACTTATTATTTATGTAAAAAAAACTGTTCAGTTTATATACAGCGTAAGGGTGACATCGTGGTTGTAGATATAAAACAGCACAAATCACAATTTAAAAATTCTAACTTTACCATTACGCAGTCAGCAAAGTTCTTCTGACATTGTGTAATGGTGATATTTGGAGAAGGCGGTAGCTTACCCATCTACCTGGACCCCTACAAATTGCTGACCATAGGGCGGAAGAACTTACGGTTAGGGCTGACATCCTGGCGTAGGAGCGCTATTTTTAGAAGATGATGAGAACTTCCGACTAGGGTTAGTGTTAGAGTTAAGGCTAGGGTTGGAACGGTGCCAAGTGGCTTTCATCCGTCACGGACTACGGCAAAAAGCTAGGGTTATGCTGAAGTGAGTCATGAAAATAAATATTCTTTGCTGTCAAACTCGTCAAAATAGCTATTGTTGGTAGGGTTGAGTCACCGTTTTGGAGGCCGAGATAGGGTTTTAACATGGGGACAGACCACCCGCTGTGGGGCAAAAACCCTAAGTAGATACTACTGCAATCTCTCGCTTACGAAGCCATATCCTGCTGGCCGAATCAGAACTTGCGAAGCCGTCGGTTTCGTTCCGTACGTGACGCTGTGGCGCTAAATCGCTAATGCATCTGGATGAATCTTCCGACGCATCAACGCACGCACCAATGAGGCCGTAGCAATTCAATTAAAATTACCCAACAGCGGCAGCCGCCGTTAAATGATGGCCGTCATATCTGAACGACCGACGTGCAACAAGTGCAAATGGCAAGCACAATGCCCGCTGAAAGCCGAAAGCCAAATAGCCTACTGCTTACTATCAGTGCAGCGGTGAAAGCAAGAAGAAACTGTTTGGTACGCGGTACTTTTCTCCACGGTAGAACTAATTCGAACCAAGTTAGTTTGAAAGACGTACACCTACCATATAGGTAAATGAGGGCTGTGAAAATTCTTCTCGGTAGTATAAGTGTATTTTACAGCATCGTTTCCACGGTAACAAAAGTTACAGAAATCGGATGCGCGGCGTGTCTTGTCCATCTGTTAGTAGCTTCATGTATGCGCATCGCGAATACACGACAAAACACGACTAAGATATCGGATGGTGATAACTATTCGTGAACGAGTAAACGTGACGGGAAAGCCACTTGCAAGATTTCGAGGCTGCTGCGATAATGAAGAAAGGTCGTGCACACGCAGTGACGCTGCACTGTATCCATTGGTTCGTCAGTAAATCAGCCAAACTTCAGTAGGCTGGCTACAAATCCTAGTTGCCGGTGCGACAATTAAAGCTGTGCTCAGAAAACAGTCTGCTCGTCGAGACGGCAATAAGTCATTTTGCGGCGAAGAGCTGCAGTTAAACACAGAAAAGCTCCAACACATCTACATATCAATTAGTTACTAGGAAGCGTTTCAATTTTCACAACGACAAGCGACAAGCAGAAAAGCAGCGCATCGCTTCGTATTATTTGTAAGCACGCAGCGTTATAAAAACGCTAGATTTTGCAAACTGTGACAAATCACGTTTAGACAAATGTGGGCTTATACTTTATATGTAGGTTATAAAGACAGTGAGGTATTAAGGACCAATTGAAACAATTAAAATTGGTCTTTTATAGAGACGACGCCTGCTGACGATCATTAGCGTACCGGGTACACAGCGGTTTGCGGAGATCTCTCAGATACTCTTTACTGTGTTCTGCTTGGATATAGCGATACTCAGCGAAGAATGCACAAAATTAGTAAACAGAATCGTGATAACGATGATGCACACAATAATTAGAATAGTTTTTAACATTTAAACGCAAAATGGTGCCATTTGCATAAATATTTAGGCCGTTGAAAATTGAATCAATTTTAAGCGCAATAATTTTGGGCTTTTTGTACTAAAAAAAGTCCCACCGCCTGGTGACTGTCGTTGACCAACCCAACTTGACATCGCATTACGTAATCTAACAGTGTATAGTTCACCTTGATATATTTATTAGCTAACTATTATAGTTATTATTTGTTAGGCGGAATCGCGTTTTGCAGCGCAAGCGATTCCCCCTATTACTACACACTTCCCTGTAGCGTGGTCTAGCTGTCTGTCTGCGACATTCGCGCACTCGCTTAAACAGTTCGGAAAATTTAGATGCATGCCGTTGGCACATTTTGTCAAACGAAGGACCCTGTCCCAAGGGGAGGAAAGAGATTGGGGTCGACCCCAGCCACAATAATGCAATGCTTCTGACTTGGGATAAAAATGTTTTACGATTCACCAGGTGGCAGCATCGATCTGCGATTTTGCCTCTCACCAAGTTACTCTGGTCCTTGTTATTATTGCTGCACGTTCAACGGAGCTCCACTTACAATTACTGTTGTAAACATGGCGACTGTATCACTGAAGTAAGTAACTGTGGTCGTTGCTAGGTTACAGCGGAGTGACGCCGACTATCCGCGGTATGCCGCAGTGCCAGTACGTGTAATCCCGTAATGCGCCGATGGCCCTGCGTTTCCACAGTTTAAAGGCATAAGTCAGTCAGTAGAGGCTGCAGGCGGCGGTGAGCCGGGGCACATCACGACGGTGGATGCGCGCGCATTAGCCAGCTCGCCGGTGTCCCATTATAGAACCCCTCTCTCCACCCCGCCAAAAAAGTCTCCCCCGGTCGACAATTTACGGGCAAAATTCCGCGTCGTTTAGGGTGGGCGGCCGCCAGGCAGGGTAGATTGTTGCCGGTAAACCTTCGGCCGGCGGAGACTTTTCTGTGGGCGGGGCGATCTTATAATGGGGAGACTTTTTATGGGGCCGGCGATATTTTAACAACGGGGGAGACATATCAAATCCGTGATTATCTCTCCCCGGGCGGATTTTTCATAGGGAAACGTTTTAATGTGACACCAGCGACGCGACGTAGTCGACGCGTGTCTGACTGCGTCTACGTGCGTGCGTAGTAGTCAATCGACCTGCGTGTGTTCGCACATCCCACCGGTGCTGCGCTGCTGCTGCCGCTGACAGTTCAGTTCCAATTCCAATCATGTCGGTGGAAGAACGCCGCCGCGATATTGACGACGACGGAAGTGGCGCTTCGCCCCAGCGCCGCCGCGGCTCCAGTGGCTTCGCCGCGGGCGACGTTCTGACGACTGGGAATGACGGAGGACGCGGCGTCAGGGGCGCTGCCGCAACGTCTCACATCGACGCTGGCAGACCAGAACGAAACGACCAGCACCAGGACGTCAGCGGGATGAAGCCGGCTGCACCGCCACCGGCCGCTGGCTGGTCCATCACCACTCATCACAGAGCTGCCGTTGCTACAGCTGCTGACCTCGGCAAACGTCCCGTCGCCGCCAGCCGCGCTTACCAGTTCCGCAAAGCTAAAAGCGCCGCCACGTTCCTGCTGGACGGCGTCTCCTACACGATCGGTAAGTAACACTGAGAAACTTTTCGACGACTTTGTCGTTTTCATACGACGTCGGATTTATTCCGTTTAATGAGGAAGCATACATGAAGCACACATGAAAGCAACCTTAGAGCAAACTTGAAGCAAACTTAGAGCACGCCGTCGTGCACTCTTAAAGCTGACTTAATAACAGTGTATATTGAATACGTGTGCTTTATGTGTGCTTCATGTATGCTTCCTCGTGTAAACGGGGCATTAGTTACGGCGCGTACAGAGCAAATTAACTGAACTGAACTGATCCGAACTACTGCTTGCCCATGCATTGGCCAGTTCAGTTTAGTTTGGGTTTTAGTTTTTAGTTTAGTTTAACGTTTGTATTCACGTTACCGATGACGACGGTCGATAAGTTATGCTGGAAACGCAGATCTGTCACAACAAATTTTCAAAAAAAAACAAAAATCTTTTAAACAGAAAGACAGATTTTTATGAAATTTAACGTTGATAATTCAAAAAAATATCAGATTGTGTGCGTAAAATCTTAGTTTATTCTGTGCACGTCCGTGATTGTTATTTTGAAAATTTTAGGTGGCTATACTTTTTGTGGGCACATTGTAGAATTACAATTACACTGCGAGTCAAGAAGTTCGTCGTAACTTTGCCAAGTATTGACCGGTTTCCAAAATTCTTTCATTGACACTCTTTGAAACATCTGCAACTAAATATTAGCCTATTAGTGAATATTCATGCGTATCAGAAATGTGTCGTTACACTGCCTTGTGAAATATAAATGTCATAGTGTTGGCGTGCGTTTTACAGGCTGGACTGACAGCAAAGGTAAACATCTGACTTTTGAGCATCCAAAGTGATGACGCAAATTGTGACATGACAAGCAATAACTTGGACTGTTTACAGCGTTTGCTTACTTTCAGTTTCATGAAAAAATTTCGTGACATATTGCAATGACATATTACTTAGCTTATGTTCTGACATTTGCATAATTACAAGGTAGTGCATAGACGCGTTTCGTATGAGGTGGAGTCGTTAGTAATTAGGCCTACTTTATAGCAAATTTTCCGAAGAATAATTATGTCGGTGAAAAAAATTTGAATGTCTTTCGACATTCGGTGAAAATATGACAGCAAGTGATTTGAGCAAAGCTTCCGTTGCGCGCGACAGCATCGGTTCTGCTACCTGCGTGCAATAAAATAGTAATGCATCTTGAATGAGTACCTGAATTTGAGGCCTCGGTACGAAGAACT
>Ga0056128_1008956_pt1 | contig 12604 bp, 10 predicted proteins | sample WorMetLIZISLAND2_FD_71113 | JGI IMG/M metagenome (GOLD analysis project Ga0056128, IMG submission 71113) | Marine gutless worms symbiont microbial communities from Max Planck institute for Marine Microbiology, Germany - Olavius geniculatus... ...
CCTTTATTGTGTGACCACATTACCTAGCAAAACAAACACTACTGCTAATATCGGTGTTCAGTGTTTTGTTTTATTGACTAAACTTATCTGTCGATAGTATTAAAATGATGTGCGGCTGCTTAAGCTAAGTTGCAGTGCTCGATGTGTCCGCCGCCATTCTTGATAACAGCTTCAAGACGTCGATGCCATTCATTGATACTGTTATCAGTGAAACGCTGTGAGAGTTTTTGCCACTCGGTGACTATCGCTCGCTTCAGTTCTTTCACCGTCTTGAACTGTCGTTGGTGGTAGACTCGTAGCTGAAGAGCACCTCAAATAGCGTAATCCACGGGATTAAGATCAGGGCTATTTGGAGGGCACATGTGAGGTTCAATGAAGTTGATGTGTTTTTTTTCAGATAGTCCATCGTGGTCGGGGCGGTGTGCGCTGGCGCTCCATCCTGCTGCAGTGTCCACCTGTACAGTGTTTGTTGTGCTAGGTAATGCGGTCACACAATAAAGGTGCGGTGAGTGGAAGAACTTCACGTTTACGCGCCATAATTTTCTTCTTGTAACAGTGAAAGAATGGTTAAAATTGGTGCTGAATTACCGAAGTTATCCCAAAAATAAAACTGGGTATCCGTTTTTTGGACCACCCTGTATAGGACATTCCAGTGCAACTGAAATCGGATGACCTTAACGGTCAGTACTGCAACAGGAACTGTATATGCTGTGGCGCGTCTTCTCTAGCAAAGCGTTTTTGTTGTGAGAAAAGTTTGCGAAACCTGCGTCCGATATTCCTGGTGTTATTTACGACTGTGGCTCTTTATATCGCCTGGCGACTGGCGAGTGGCGAGACTACAGCGTGACACCGCACGCGACGTGTGTTATGCTAGCTTTAGGCCTAATTGTAGTTTTCGAGACAGCGTTCCGTTAACATAACTGTGTCACCTGTGACAAATCGCTTTCTCTCCGTGACTGGAAGTCGGACGCTGGGATTCGGACGTATAGGAGGTACGATCGGATTTTCCTAACGATAGCCTATTGGTCTATGTAGCAAATGCTGTTTTTTTCCTGGCAAATCCTGAAATTGCGGTTCGGTAGGCCTATCTGATGGAAGTGTGAACTTCTGAAGTGCGACGTTCGCGTGCCACTGCTCGCGGTGCTATACTGTTAGGGTCAATTTTCAAGACAGACACGCATGCAGACGAGCACACCAACACCCTGACACTGTGTCACTGACGTCACAGTGACGTCACAGTGACGTGTGATGCGCGCCACCCGCACGCGATACTACGCGCGACAGTTTCAGGAAGCACCTCTCGCAACACATTATGGAATCTATGTCTATGCACATTCACCGACAACTCACTCAGTGCAAAATTTCGCACAAGAAAAAGTGTCAAAAATATTTCTGGGTCTATTTACTTTTCAATAGACCTTGTTGTGTCTCGCTACATTCTAGCATAACAATTGGCTTCTAGTTGAAAGGAAGCTCCCCCACCCATGGATCTTTGGCGAAAACCTAGCAGTTGTACTTGTAAAGCTAACAATATTTTTGTGCATCGACATTTATTATCATTTTAATAGGCAACGAAAGTCAAAATTAGCTATATATGCACGAAACTCAAAGTGTTAAAAATCTTTATCGGGTTCAAAAATTTTCGTGTTTATAGCAAAAAGTCCGGCTAAAAAGTACAGTACAAACGTGAGTACAATTTAAAAAACCCATGGCACATTGTGTAATATAAGGCCTACATGTACACAACAAGTAAAATCAAACAAACAAAATGACACTGAATATACAATAGACTAGTACCCATAAAAACGACAGTAATAGGCCTACGTACTGCACGCAAAGAGCTTTTCGTAGAAATTTAAAAATAAACGAAAAACTACAGCACCAATATTTTGAGGGTCTAAAAAATTTGAAAACACGGTAACTTTAATCTTTAAAAACGGACGGCAACTAAAAGCATAGAAATTTGTGTATATGCCAGATGGCACAGTCGGACGAGCAGTAGATTAGTATCCCATCCGCGTTACTGTCAGTAACAGAGTGTCGTTGACGCGGGGTGGGATCTGTCCATCTGAACGATAGACGATCAGTCATCGTCAACAATGCATCGCCAAATAATCTCTACTCTCCATTCCATCCCATGCAATAGGTGCATAGCCACAGTATTCCGCATCGCTCGTGAATGCCGTACGTGGGTGAAGCCGCTAGCAGAACAGTTCTGCATGCAACTAGGAGTGTGCATTCCCAGTAATACTATTTAGAAAATCTTTTATGAAATGTGGATTAAAGGCCAAAGACTAAAACCAAGGACAACAACACTGAACCACAGCAATTCACTTTTGACGCCCCATGTAGGGCCTATGCGTACCGGGAAACGTGGAGACATTAAGCTCGTCGATCGACCGTATTTTTGAGTCCAGTTTGCTCGACAGTCGAGCGTATAAAACGGATCGAACCGAAGTCAAACCAATTCCTTTCCGGTTCTTGTCTGTGTACCAGCAGTAGTAATAGCTGCCGTAGTAGTGTTGAACTGTCAATGTTGTGACGTCGCGTGCAGTAATGATCGTAGAGCATTAGTGGAAAAATACACAGATTCTCGTTGATCGTGATCCACCGTCTTTCCACAGTTCTCGATGTCGTTTTTCAGACGAAAAATTCTTTATACATTTGTTAGCTTCCAAACTTTATTTACTGATTGGTTGCCGTTTTAGTTGAACCAGCGAAAAAAAGAAGAAATGTAACTATCTAAGCTTAGACGCATGCTGAAGATAAAATTAGTTATCGTAGTTACTTAAATACTGTTTTAACCTAGGTATACAGGGCTTTGTTCAAGGATTAGCCAACAAGTTCGAGCGAATACCGCAACCGTAACGTATAGCGCTGTTCACATGCGGCAACTAACTGGTGACAAAAACCTGAATTTTTTTAATTAGCCAAAAATAAACACCTAACTCTGGCTGTCTGACAGTCGCAAATTTTACCACCACCTTTTCGAGACTAGACGATAAGGAAGCAACTAAAAAGACTCGCAAAATTAAGACATGTGCTATACCAGCGTGATAAAAATTATTAACCATCCCATTTAGTAAGTAATGCCGCAGATATTAATATCGCTGCTGAATACAGTTCAAGACATTTCGATTCCACCATCCGCATGCTGGAAAATGGAAAACGAAAGCAGACTAGTTACATCATCGCAGAATCGTTGTGATCATGACAAAACTGAACGTGGGGTCTGTCAGTGCATTTCAGCAAGATGATCCGAAGTGTCCGCGTGCTTTTCCTATCCTGTAAATCCGTCTTTCTGTCTGTCGGTCTCTCTCTCTTTCTCCCTCTTTCTTCCCTCTGTATCCGTGGTTCTATGTCTACCTGCCTACTACTAGGCCTACAACGCTACGATCGTTCGCTCCCTATAACGAAGTTATTCTTCGCTCTTGCTGTCGGCCAAAATACCGCAATTAACGACCCAGCCAGATATCAGATTCTGCCCAAAGATATTTATACGTCCCTGGCAGCTGGAAGAGAAAGGATAGGCTTATACAAAAACTGAAACAGTAATAAAACGGCGCCCTAGCTAGCTCATAATCACAGACCAAATGCTGTCTCAGATTAGGCTAAACAACGCGTTTTCTTCGAATGCTACTAGTTCAAAAGCGAATCAATGTCTGTGCAACAGCGGTAGCCTTTCCCGGCAAGCAGATCTGTATGTAACCTAAATTTAGAATTAAAATGATTATAGTTTATGATGCAATATTGGTGCAAATGTTCTGGTATGCCTCGAGATGTCCAAAGATAAAGTGCTATTATTTCGTCGCATGCCGACATAATATCCTGCAGTAACTGACTTGTGCGGATTTGGTAAGGCGCTGAAAGAGCGGATTAGGCCGTTGATCGACCGGATCAATGATGGGGCCTAATAATCCGCGGATCAGCAACGATAATCTGTGGAACACTGATAATAGTCCTTGAATCAATAACAATCTGTGGCTGAATGATAATCCGCGGATCAACTTGTTCAATAAACTACTTAGACCTACTTACTTACTGAATACAATATTAATAACATACAGATCGGTGCTGTAGATTAATTTTTGACATAATCCGCGGACCAACAATAATAATTTAATCAATTGATATTAATCCGCGGATCAGTGTAAGTAATCAACGGATCAACGGTAGTCTGCTAATCAATGACATTCCGCGGATCAATGCTATAGGACCAATACGATCAGCCGCGTGCGTCTGTTATTACTTCCGACGAGAAGGTTATGCGTTAATCCTGGTTTGTCCGTCTGTATCTGTACTCTTGTTTCTCTGTCGCTTTGCAAGTATTGGATTACGAGGAAAGTTTAATATAAATTCTATATCAATCCTTACGCTATAAGGCAGAAAAAACACAATAAACTAAACGAAACACCGAAATAAGAACTGCAACGACAGAAGTCAATACAACTATAAAAGTAATCAGTTTATAACAATGTGCATCGAAAACTGCTAAATAAAAGACTGACAAAATCTAAGCAAACTCAAACGAATGAGCATGGAAGTGTTCCGGTGATTGTAAACACTGGGTAAACGTACAAACGGCTAGATATTTTGACGTCCAAGACACGGCGTTCACAGGTAGAAGCAAAATGCTTCCTCGAATGAGTAAAGAGAGTGGAAGAATTACAAACACAATTTTTTGCATTGCACATTATTGTTACATTGTCCATTTAATTTTAAAAGTGTTTAATAAGCATGTTCACCACCTAAGTAGCTGTCATAGACCTCTTAAGAGGTCTATATGGTAGCTGTTATAAGCGATTGTCTACTTGCAACTGCAAACACGTGCGTTTGTTACTTGATAATAAAAAAATACTTAGTTAGTTTTTTACTTGCATACATAGTCGACTAAAATGCTGCAATGAGATGCGTTTTCAAAGCCCAAAATGCGTAAAACTGCGTTTGCGGGCGGTCAGGGCTCCACTCTAGACCCCCCTGAAGGATCTTACAGCGCTTCCCCAGACCCCGAGCGAAATAAGTGAGGGATTCAAGTAGACTGATTCAGTGAAAGAGTAAAACATATGCAGAATGATGCAATTGTTCACTTGTGACGGCAATCACGTGCGTTTGTTAATCGATAATAAAAATACATAGACACCGTATACTTCTTTACTTACGCCTACTTATATAAACGACTAAAATGTTGCGATGGAAGGCATATTCAAGCCCAAAATGCGTAAAATGCGTTTGCGGGCGGCCAGGGCTACACCGCGGACCCAGCTGGAGGAGCTTACAGCGCTTCCCCAGACCCTGTATTGCTAGATTAGGGAGCGAAATAAGTGGGGGATTAGGTCATTCAAGCAGCCTAATCAGTGAAAGACTAAAAATACACGCAGGCCTATCGCAAAATAAGAGACGCATCCAGACCGGCATACGTACGGAAGCTAATATGACGATTCTGTGAACTATATGTAGCCTAATGGATGAATTGATGGCCTATCCATTGGTACTCAGTAGGCGAGAAATAAAAACGTATCATGCGACAGCCGACGTTATAAAGACTCCATTAACGTTAGACGTTGTCGTCACGAGGAAAGATCAAGCAATTACACGCAGGGTGTCATAAAACGAACCAACTCTTTTGACTCGATATTGTGAGCCTATAGGCTATTGCTAATGCTATATTGATGGTACGTTAGAATGAAGACCGATGACTTTAGCATTCAGATTCATGCATGGCACCCGCGCACCACGCACCAACATTAACGATTGGCAAAGATTGAACTCTTCCGAATTTTTCCCCATTTACCCCAACTTTACAACAAATTGTCAGATTATACATTATATACTGTCTCATGAAAAACGTGATAAGCCTATTTTTGTCAGATCACTCAAATGTCGTCCGACTTTGTTAATCTTTGCCAAAAATGTGGTCGACCTACTTAATTAGCAAATTTGCCCGCGCATTTCGCATCTCTTTTTATATATGCGCATTGTACTTTCTAAATACGCAGGTTCATGATTTTCAAGCTGAAATATTCACTTCGTATTCACAAGCAAATGAAAAATAACAAAATGAAACAATAGGAGCATATGCGCAGCAGAATCGCCATGGCAAGTTAACCAAAAAGTGCAATATACGATTACAGAAAAAATGAGACAGCGAAAAAAATTTGATCACTGCTCACGTGACGAGCGACAACATCGGTACTGACACCTGGAAAATCAGTGTATGGCGTGCAACAAGATAATAATATGTTTCTAAAAGGAACCAACATTTAACGTTCCCGTAAAGAAGATTCCTTAAACGTAGAGTGTCGAAGCTTAAACTGCTAATGTCTACGTTTTAAAAAAAATATACGTAGATTGTCGTGGTCTATTTCCAGTAGTTTTGGTGCTAAAATATATGCCGCAAGCTACAACTGCAAAAATCATAAAAAAAACCGTTTTTTAAATTCTAAGGTCGTTCAAGGTCATCAATGTTGGTACTCCCGGAAAGCTTGTCAGCAGTGTCAACACGGTAGTAAACAGCAAGTCTGTGTCTACCTGCAACCATTTTCACGCGAATATTTAAAAAATCGCGTATTTTAAAAGAGTACCTACATTTGACCCCCGCAAGGACTGCTTGAATCTATAGGGGACCAAAATCTAGGTTGTTAAAATCTGTATACGTTTAATGCTAAAAGTTTTACACGCAGGTTGTCTTGGTTTATATACAACCCTTTCGGCGCAAGTCACTTTTGAAATGTACGCAGCAGCCTAAAATCTAAAGCATTCTAGTTGACGATCTAAGAACGTTTAAGGTCATCAATGTTGCTACCCCCGGAAAACCTGTCAGCAGTGCTTGTTATGATAAGCAGCAAGTCTGTGCAGATCTGCAACCGTTTTTACGCTAAACGAGTTGATACTAGTGTAACGATTTTTGAGGAAGGTACCCCTCTTTGACGCCTTCGTTCGACAAAAAGCTCATCGCCCAGCTGCATAAACTTTTGTCAAAGAAAAACTAGAGTCTTTGTGGCAGCTCGCAGTAAAGACCTGGCGATCCTAGCTTAAACCGTCTTGATAGGGCTGCAAAGTGTGACAGGCGGACACAGAGACTGACAGACGCCTTGACGATAGCTTAAGACGCGCTTTAGGCCTAACATCTTTGCTGTAGCGCTAATAAAATGTAGGTACAGTTTGAAGCATTGCTCTTTATGGTGCTGATACCTGGACAACAACCCAAGCTAATTGAGAAAGACTTTTGAAATGTTGATCTGAAATGTTGAAGGGCAACGAAAGATGAAGTAGGCCTACAGCGAAGAGTCCAAGAAAACAGAAGTACCTTGGATACAGCAGGCCTACAGCTCTGATGGATAGAGCATTATATTCAGGTATGATTCTCTGCTACGCGACATAGCCGATAATGGGCAAAGCAACAGGTAGACTAAACGAAAGTGTCAGCATTATGCTCAGCGATATCACAAGCAAAGACAGAAGCAGCTGGCAGAAGAGTTTGTCATAAACCTGCCATGCGACAGAAGACCAAAAAAGAAAATATTCATGAATCGTCTTCTGTATTAAAATAGGTCTATACCTAAAATATTCCAGCGGTAATAAAACTAACGTCATAACGAATGCACTTAAAAGTAACTGCGAGTACTTACTGGCAGTAGACTAAGAGAGACTGAATCAACTATTCAGTGTCGCTGGGTATCACCGTCAGCGACAGCAGGCTTAACAGATTAAAACATCCGCTGCAGCGAGTGGGACTTCGGCGTTATGGTGCACGCATGTTCGTGTTCTTAGGCCGATTGTCACCACTCGCAAGACCCGCTAGCCTACTACACTGCACTAGCGACGCAGAGCAAATAAGGCTTATACGACGTACGCTAAACCATCCACGCAAGTTGCAATCGCACCAGGGATGGCAAATTAGTTCGAAACAAGAAATCTGAGCTAATGCTCATGAGACGCGCGAAACAGGTTGTCTTGGTCTATCTTCACTAGTATCGACTAAAATTCACTCTTTAATGTGTGTCGCGAAAAATTCACTTATCTAGTTGTGGATTTCAAAATCGTTTAAGGTCATCGATGTTGGTTAATCCCGGAAAGGTTGTTAGCAGTGCTTGTTGTGGTAAGCGGTGAGTAATGAGTATGCGCCTACACCTAAAAAAATTCTGTGCTGTCGGTTGCCGTCCGTTCCTAGAAAAAACCTGTGTCACTAAAATTTTATTGGACCTTAAAAAATATAAGTGCAGTTTTTCGTATGCTTTCAAAATTTAACTAAAACATACTGTTTACGTTCAGCCTAAAATGTTGCAGTATCATTGCTTAAGAACATTTTAATGCTAAAAAATCCGTGGGTGGTCATGTTAAAAAGTCTATCACTTCGTCCTTTTTTAATAGAATCACATTTTACTCGGCAGTTATATGTAGGTTTTGCTAATTGAAACTGTAAAATTTTAAATAAAAATTCCAAACGGCTGCTGAAAAAACAGCGAACAACTTCAGGGGCTACTTTTTGCCGCACCCTGTAGAAGCCAGCCCAAAATTTGGATTTCTGAAGTTGTATTGGACGATGTATGAGTTATTTTAGTCAATATTGTAGGACTACATGTCAAAAAAATACACAGCTGCACACTGTTTACACAAATATTATATTTATTATATTTTTTTAAATAAAAAGTGTGCAGCTGTGTAAGTTTTTGTCTATAGGCTTGGTATTAACTAAAATAACTCAGACACCGTCAATTATGATCACATATTATATTTAGTTTTATATTTTAATCGCGATCTTTGATTTGATAAAGTGTAGTGTGATTTTACGTATAATTGTGGGTTTCCATCAAATGTGTGAGATTTGATCACAGTCTAACGATATGTATGATGTGACAGAGAATGGTGTATTGATGTTCTTCTTGGTTTGTATTTTTCCTTTTACACTAAAACCTTAAAAACATAAATCTTAAGAACCTAGAAGCATTTGCAAAAGTTCTACAGGCTTTATGCAGCCCTGGTAAAAATAGCCCCTGACGACTGCAAGCCCACATTGGAAGAGACTCACCTCATCTTCGATGGTCGCTTGTGAAATACTATTGTCTATAAACCAGCGCCGGTAAAAGTATTCTGGAAAAATTATAAGTCCGGAATTGTTAAAGTTCAAGCCATGGGCGTAGGAGCCGGGAGGGCGAGAGGGCGGTCGCCCCTCCCCAGATTCGGGCAAATCGCGGTGAAAAATTCGGACAAAACAACGAAAAATTCGGGCAAAAAAGAAAAAAGTAACAAAAAATGCGGAACAGAGAAAGAAAAAAATTGTCCAACGTGTATACCCAGTACTGCAGCCGCGTGCGCAGGTTTCCTTGAAAAGGGGTTCGAGACTTGGACTGTTAAAATCTTCGTTTAATACTGAAAATTTCATATGCAGGTTGTTCTGGTTTAACTCTAGTGATATCAGCGGAATTCACTCTTGAAGTGCGAGTCACAGCCCGAAATCGCAAAAACGAAAGTCAATAAAACCTTTATTTTGCTGTTCAAGGTCATCCAAGGTCATTGCTTTCGGTACCAAACGAAAGCGCGTGTACGACTTCCTATTAGCAATTACTAGTACAGTACAGGCCATACTGTAAGTACTGCCACTGCAAGCTTTCTTGGTCTATGATTTGTATGAGCTGGTCTCTGTATTGCCTGTAAGAGATAAGTATAGGCTTTCAAAATTGTTGATTTGTGTCTTGACAGCAATCTAAGCACTATATATAAGGCCTACATAGACCTATTTTATAAGTGACCGCAACAAAGAAGTTCAGATTGCAGTGGGAATCTAAACTCATGGCACAGTACACTGGCAACAAGGCTATCGCAACCCACTGCACTACAGACAACATCAGATGAATGAACCTAAAACGCAAGGCAACGTACATAATGCTTCCAGATATTACAAGAAACTCTTTAGAAAGAGAGAGGAGTTGCGTGACGCCTGGTCATACAAGAGGTGGGTCACTTCGTCCCCAAATTTTGAGAGGAAGGCATCTGTTGTACAATAACTAGCATTCGACAAAATGCTCCCCCAAAAGGTTGTGCCTTCTGCGCTGCGATGTCGTCGATTCGACTCAGTCTAACATCGCAGTGCAGAAGGCTCAAACTTTTGGGGGAGCAAGAGCTATGGCCTGCTCTCCCGTGTTTAAAAGTTGGGGGAACAGCTGCTCCCTCTGCTCCCCCTGTTCCAACGCCCATGAACGCACAACTGACAGTGTACAAATAGTCCACTTTGTCTGAATACTGACGCCACTTTACTGTGTAAAATAATCGCTCTTCGTATTCTTATTTTACTCTATATCACAATAAACAGAAATGCAGAAAAAATAGTCTTTTTTGCCTGTAGCTGCCTTAGTTGTCAGCAACAAGATAAGTTTTAAATGTTTTTAGTAAAGCGTATAATTATGATAACGTGTGCCAAAAATTATAAAAGCAAATTTACATTTGTTGAAGTTATTCAGGAAAAAGTGTAGACTTTTTTTCCGGACACGGTGTACATCAGTGATAAATTGCATTGCTAACATTAACATAACCTTAACTGCAGTTTATTTTATGCTTTGATATATAATGAATTGATTTAGGAAAAGGGCTCTTGGAAGCTGGTGAGAAACAACTGCTATATTCGGTCGATACTAACCACACCACTAATTCAGATCACTCTTGAGACTGAATCAATTGTCAAACATGACAAATATCCACAGCATTTATCACAGACAAAGATGGCACAGCGACTTCAACAGTACACATTATGTCAGAACATGTATCGTTAATAAGCAAATAGAAAGATATTGGGGCCTACTGTTGAAATACTATGCAAAAAGTTGAAAAGTTGTGTATAGCTTTTTATGAAAAACTCATTCAGAGCTATAGAGCGCTACCTGCCACCTGACAGAGGTAAATGAAGCCCACCCTAACCCCAGCCAGACAATTTACTTATGCGGAAGGGAAGAAAGGCTGAGTTGACCTTGGAGTTGCTAATTACCTAGATGGTTTACCTATCTGCAGAGTGAGTGAGTAGGGTTTTACATCCCGCCCGACACAGTATAGGTCATTTCGGGGATGGCCTTTCCAGGCAAAATGTACGAACACAGAATAACGAAACAAAAAGTTTAACCTTTACACAAAGTTTAACTTTTATGAGACACAGAACCTAAAAATAACCTAAACCTAAAATTGCAAGAATTGCCAATACAAAGTGTGCATGTGTAACTAACAATAATGGCAGTCGTAATAATCTTCCCTCATATGCTCTCAATGTCAGAATACTGTCTATTGGAGGATGAAGGGTGGCTATCTGCAGACATTCACCTATCCAAGTAGTAACGATTTGATAGCAACCCAACCGTGAGTCAAACCCACGACATCTCGACTGTAAATCCACCACCAAACTGCCATCTGCCTAGACCTGCAAAATCCTAACATCTGAACATCAGAACTAAAAATATGACACACCAGCTACTCCTGCCCCAGTGAACGGTCGCACAAATTTAGATTTTTTTCTATGCCTTTTCGCTTTCGGCAGCCCTATGGAACAGAGAGAATTGTCGACAAGACCCATAATGCAGCCTATTAGGATGGCCAAATGATAAAGTGGTAATGAACAAAGTAGTGAGCTGTCATGGAACTTTGTAGACAGCCAGGTATGATTTCCGATAAACACAATAACAAGTCAGACAACTGCTGTGGAATAAAAGTTGCAAGAAGCAACAAAAACATCAGAAAGATAATTAAAAATTTGCAACATGTCACTGTACAGAAGCAGTTCAACACAAATATTATACCGTACATATTGCATGCATCTCAGCATAAAGAGTGTCATACTATCATTATCAACATATAAAATAGCTTATACGGTAACACCAAAGATAAAAAGAGTCTATCAAAAATTTGATAATACACAAAACTTCTAAACCTATGGCTCAACAAATAGCAAGTTAGTATGTTACTATTACTGTTCTAAAAACAATATCTGCAAAATGCAAATACGATTATAAAAAATTGGAAAACCACACATAAAGGCACAAATATTAAAGCAATATATTGGTAGAATTCTACACTAGACAGTGCTAGTTGAGCCCGGATAAATTTGGTTTGGTGTATGACAATGCATCCAAAATGTAAGCAAACTCCATACTCAATCATCATAAATCTACAAATCTGAAATAAAACTTTGAACGTCAAAATATGCAGGGTGATCGTTTTCCAGTAAGCTGAAACTCACTAACACTTCCAAAATATTTCCATTGCCATCTCCCTCAGTACACTGCAGTTACTATGTGAACTAAAAACAACTCTAATGTACTGAGGGGGATGGATTGCAAAGATTCAGGGAAGTGTCAACAAGTTTCAGCTTAGTGGAAAGTGGTCTTGATAGCTGACACACAGGATGAAGAAATATAACAGTAGTCACAGTATGTTAACGCAGTTCAACAGGCCACGACACAGATCTGGTAACTCCCAGACTTGGTCATTTTCCAGCCGTTTACCAAGTTTACCAAACATAAAAAACCGAAATATACGTTTTGTAGGGAATTTAATTCTGGTTACCACAGGTCTGTAAACTTTATTATGATAACGTCGTCATTTATAGACATTAAATTTGGTGTCG
>Ga0056128_1008957_pt1 | contig 12604 bp, 7 predicted proteins | sample WorMetLIZISLAND2_FD_71113 | JGI IMG/M metagenome (GOLD analysis project Ga0056128, IMG submission 71113) | Marine gutless worms symbiont microbial communities from Max Planck institute for Marine Microbiology, Germany - Olavius geniculatus... ...
TTTTCCCCAGGTAGTGTAGAAACAGATGTTGAGTGAGATGGGAAATTAAATTGTCACTTGACGACAAGTTGTCTCAGGAATATTCTTACCAAAAATTATAAAAATCCGATAATCCTTCTTTACGTTATAGTCGAAAATGTCGGGGATGTTTTTTTTGGGACACAGTGTATTATTGAAAAATATTGTAGACCTCATATAGCGTGCTTGCTCGTTAGTATACTGAGCGACCGGCGTCTATCTGTAATAAGTTCATAGAATAGCAGGCAAAGCAAAGTCGAGTTACATGATTTTTTCTCTATTTTATTCCGTTTTTACCACACAGAGCAATTTAATTGCAAATAGCAATATGCAATTGGTTAATTACAACAGATTGACGAGTTTAATAAATTGTAATTACGTTTATCTGTCCCATAGATACGACGGATGGATGGACAAACAAACCAAAACGTTAAAAAGAGGGAATGTGTGTATAGCTTTTTATAGAAATTCGTTTCAGTGCTACAGAGCGTCACATGCCATATGGGATCATACGTGCCACCCGACGTAGGTGAACGTGCCTGCCTTAACTTTACTTAACCAGGCAGATTGGTACTCGATTTACTTTGTACTTTGAACTGATGAAACGCTAAGATGACCTGCATGGTTTGGGTTATTTCTCGAGATTATTTACCTGCCCGCAGACAGTCACTTATTTTAATAGTAACCTGGCTCGGTGTAGAGTGACTATTGATCGAGAGAAAAGCGTTAAATGTCACGCGATGAAAGTGTTAAGGTTTGTGACACCAGGTCTTGGTTTTGACAAAGACATCTTGAAATTATCAGGACTTTTGTTAGCAACCATTAAATATTTTGACAATAGTTTTCTACCTGTAAAGTCATAGTAATTATGTTATTATGGTAACCATTGGCTGGCATCGAGTAGCATGCATTGCATACTTTTGCCACGTCTAATTGTACAAAAATTATTATTGATCAACGAGTGACATTAATACGTTGAAACATTTAATATGCTCTAGGCCTAGTCTTAAAGGTTGAAGGTTGTGTTATATGTATAGTTCTGTGGAAAACCGATCACAGAGCTACGGAGCGTCACCTGCCGTATGCACGCATTGTTACCTGCCATCCGACACAGGTGAACTTAACCCCAGCAATACAGACCGGTACTCGAATTAGGCCTACCTACCTCAGAGAGATGAATTGCTGAGTTGGTCTTGGTGTTTGTTATATACCTGGATGGTCTACCTGTCCGTAGACATAGTCACCCATCCAGATAGTATTACCACTTGATAGCGACCCGACCGGGAGTCGAACCCAGGACCTCACGATCGCAAGTCCGACACCCTGCCGTTTCGCCACCATGGCCCTAATCTTGAGAAAAAGTCTTATTTAATCAGTGCAGGTTAAAAGTCAAATCAAAACAAGTGAAGCAGCAAGGGTTGAGTGCGCGGTGTTGTTGTTGCTAATCAATGAAGATCTCTGGCGGGCTGCGTAAAGGCTCATTGGTCTGTAAGAGTTCATCGTAGAGCGTTCTTATAAATCTCGCCAGCGCTCTCTGCCTTGCACTCGGAAACGTTTAGCACGCCAGCCGTTCTGAACCATACTCACAAATATTCACTCTCACACCACTGGCGTAGCCATAGGGGGCACCGGGGGCACGTGCCCCCCTTTAGAAGACAAGTCAGTTACTAAAAATAGTGTCAAAAATGCACTAAAACGCTTCATTTTACACGAAATTCCAAAAAAATTTCGGGAAGCACAACCTCCTCTCCAGACCTCTTCGCCAGTGGGGAGGGGACACCCCTCCCACATCCACCTTTATGTGCCCCCTACATCCAAATCTTGGCTACGCCACTAAGGCCTATCTCACACTTACTCAAAATGTGTATACATGTGCGACAAAGCATCGCATGCAATAAAACAGAGCGCGGATACTTACAGTGCAGCTGTCAATCAACCGGGTTTGGAATCGCCATCGCGTTATCGCACGGAACGCAATAGCAGTGGCATCTCGTGCGATGGCGCTGCCAAACTCGAGTCGATTGACAGCTGCACCGTTTTTGTTGCTTGCGATGTTTTGTAGCACATGTGGGCAGCCTTTAAACAAGCGCCACTTTTTCTCTTTCTTTCTGACTGCTGTGATAATTGTTATGCCACCTCGCCACTCTTATTTGCTGCGATCGTCATCCAGGGGGCGGTCCAGAATTATGATTGAGGGACAAGTCAAGCGCCAAAGGTGCAAGAATGCAGAGTGAAAGTGGGGTACCGGGAGAGATGCCCCCTTCATTAGAAAGTAAAAACTGGGAAAGGGGCAGTGTTCACTCTGCATTTTGTTTTAATTTTGGGTGTTTGTATAAGTTTTGTGTACTTTGGGCCGTTATAAGTGCTACATTTTTTGGCACCATAATACCGGGTGGCGCAAAAAAACGTCCCGAACATTTGCATGCGTTATTCAGCCAAGTGGTCGAATTGAATAAGTGCAAACGCATATATGTAATGACAAAACATCTTCGAATATGTGTAGGAATTTTTGCCTAAAACACTTTTGTATTATCCATAATAGCGTTACACGCCATAGCGCAATTTTTGCAAGCGGTTCATCATTATTTTGCGTTGCTGCTCGTACGCAGGCTACGCCAAAACGTCACAGTGGGCCGAATTATCAGTCAACTGATCAGCAGAAAATGTGCGGCGACTCGGCCGAAATTAAATTTGACACAGCTATAAAACATATCTCTTGGTGGGTAGCGGGCGTTTTCGTGCGATTTTTGGTATCTTGGAAAAACCGTGGCCCCTTACCACTTTTCCCTCAGAAATCCGCCTGTGCAATTACTTGCACTGTACCGTACGTTCACTTGCCCATTTCGGCTAGCCTCGTTCACTGTATAAACGGTTCGTGCCGTGCAATCTGATGTATTAAGGGCTCATTGTTGCTGATCGGGGTGGTGGTATGTCTGCTGGCTGCACTGCAAGTATAGTTGTTCACTAGCGTGAACAATGGATGGCCGCATAATGCGCTGCGGTAGCCTATCATTAGCTCATGCCAATCAGCCGCAGCCCGCAACTTCCAAAACTGCTGTCTATAATCTGACTCATGTAAGAGACGGTTTTCGATAAATACGGCGAGAACTAAATACTTATCGAAAACTGTTTCTTGATTATCTTTTTTATTTCGATAGGACTGCAATGAACTACGTATTATTCGTGCAAAGGCATCAAATCAAAGAGAATGAACATATCATAAAGGTCAAGTATAGCTTACTTGCGGTAGCTCTGCTTACATAAGTCAGACTGTAGAGATCAGTCTTGGAAGTTAAAGCTGATTGGCATGAGCTAATGATACCGCAGCGCACTATGCGGCCATCCAGTGATGTGAAGTCGTAGAACGATTGAGTTTGGTGAAATGCGGCGCTGCATTTTCTAAATCGAAGTTCATGGTCAAAATGCACTGCGTTGTATAGAGTATATAGTCCTAATTGCTATCTTATTTATCACTGACTTATACACTGCACACAGTTGTCTCAAAAACGTGCCACTTTGTGATTGTCCATATCTTCGTCAAATATTGACCGATTTTCATTTTTTTCACTACCACACTTGTGGACAAGTAGCAGTGGTGTTATTATTAAACATACCACCACACTTTAACTGCGTCTCTACACTATCATGTGAAACTTAAATTGTCAAAAATGTCTAAAATCCTAGTAATACATATGCAAAAATTATTTTCTAAAAACAATTTTCTAAAATTTTTATATTAATAGCTAATAATGTTTAGTTTTTGATACATTTCTTGTGTTTCTAAACAGAAGCAGATAATATTATTGCAAAAAATAATTTTTCATGCAGTGACAACTGACAATACACCGGTAATATAACGTGCATTTAGCAATGGGGACAAGGCTTTAACTAAGAACTTTTATGAGTTCAAAAATGCAATTTGCAAAGAATATTGGCAAAATTTTTTAAGATAAACAAAAACAGGGAAGGACTGGGACACATCACTAAAAAGATTTGGATAACAGGAAGCACTGAACAAAGGCATGAGAGCGGCCGATTGAAGCATGCACGAACTGAAGAGAACGTGACCATTGTGGATGAACTGGTAGCCTTACTAAACCACGAAGGCCAGAAACAAACACTCTATATAACACGCCAGATATCCACAAAGACGGGTCTAATACAGCGTAGCATTGTACAGATCATTCGTCGCGATTTTGGTCTGAAGTGTCTTTTATCTTCCAACACGCCTGTTGCCTACTATTGCTAGTTTTTCTTGCATTTATATTTCACAAGGTAGTGTAGCGACGTAGTTACGGTGTGGTAAGATATTCAATAACTGCTTTATTGCAAATTGTCCAAAGAGTGTGCGAGTGAAAGAATTTCAAAAATTGGCTAATATTTGTCAAAGACATGGACAGTTACAAAGTGGGACGTTATTTTGAAACACAGTGTAAATGTAAACTTTTCTATACGGGCTTGTGAGCTTTATAATGTAATGATCTGGACTTTACATTTTATTAACTCAGAGAAATTCAGATGAATGCTGCGCTGGTTTTGGCGTTAGTTAGACTTACATACCGAGATGGTTTACTTTCTTGTCCGCAGACTTCACCCAAGTAGACCTTGATAGCGAGCGACCGACCCGACTGGGTGTTGAACCCAGAACCTCGCGATCGCAAGTTCAATCTCCTAACCGTTACACTACCAAGCTACCGTTACAACAAAACGTTGTGTTATTCAGCTGTACAGGAAAACGCGGGCAACAGTGAGTGAGTGAATAATGCACGGAGCGAGCCAGCAGGTCGATCCGTACCAGTGCCTCCAGTGTCTTCACGTTCCGCCAGGTACGATAATCATTGCATGATGGGCAGTAACTATAAACGGTGCGTCGAGTTATGTATTTGAACGCTATGATCTATCTAACTGTGAAACGTAACGCTCAGAACAAAGCAAATTAAAACTACAAGCGATCATAGATCTCAAACGTTTGCTCAAAATAGTGTTGTCACCTGGCGAGGTAAAAAAATAATATAGCAAGGCCTAATGTATATGTGATTCGGATCACGGACCAGGGTCTAGGTCCTGAAACGGATCGTCGTCAGAATCCTAGCGGCGGATCATCTTTGGGCTACTCTCTACATTCTCCGTTAAATTTCATATCAAGAAAGCCCAGCTGACGCTAGGGAAGACGCGCTACAGCCTGTACAGTTGCTGTTGCAGTACCGATTTTTAAGGTCATCCAAGGTCGATGACTTTAATCTCATCTGAAAGAGCGTATGGTTACTTCCTATTAGTGATTAATAGTGACCTATGTCGTATTTTTTAAGCTTTTTTGTTGAAAAACGCACATTTGTCCTATCTCCATTTAACTCCAATTTTGAAAATGTTTCTTTTGCATTAGATTGCTAAAATTTTGCATGCCTATGTTTGTTTATTTATTTATTTATTTATATATTGTCTTCAATAGCAGGTTCGAGGCCCATGAACACACAAAACACAGACACAAACACAAAGAGTAAAAAAGACTAAAACAAACTACTTCGCCAACACTTAAAAACTGGAGATTTAAAAAACAAGTCCGATGATAAGACTTAACGTTTAGCCACAATACATCCGTTACAGACAGACGACAGTCAGCGACAATCGTGTCATAGCTAGCGCGTCAAAAATTAGTTTATACGGTACAGAGTGACAGATTACGTTCAATATAACGGTATGATAAAGCCATGTCTATGCAGAATCCGCATCAAAATTCGGATCGCTACCGATCTTTAGCCAGTTCAGTAGCGGGTCATACTCGTTGACCAACCCTCTCCAAAATGTCGCCAAAATCCGTTCGTAACTTTTAGAGACATCTTATACATAAGCGAACAAAGCACAAAAGTTAACTTATTTATTCGGCGGAGGTAACAAGTCTACTTTGTACATAGACGTTTGCATTTTTAGCAGGCTAAGTTAGAATAGTAGACTATTGCAAAATGACCGGAAATCTGAAGTAAAGGAGCCGGACAGATATTAAAGAAGAAACTAAAAAACTAAAAACTATTTATGAAAATAGACGTTTTGTCTGGACCGATTACAAGGGAAAAGTATTGACAAGTAAGCATCCCTTCTGAGTTCTAAGTGAACTATTTGGAGTTCGACTGTTAACAATTTTGTATTTAATGGTATTGCATCATGTTCTCGGAAATGCAAAGTCAATAGCGTTCTTATCATGTCGTCCGATTTTAATAATTCGTTAACTTTTTTGCCTATAGTTACGCGTAGGCCTACAGTAAAGTGAAGTCACAAGCTTATTACATGCATGAAAATTAATGATAAGCTATATACAGTAACTAGGCTATAGCTTAAACCTGTTAACTCTGTCAGAATACAGTGACGAGCTGTTGCACGAATGGAAAAGGCTTCACGTACACGACTGGCGTGAAACAAATCAAACGTTGGACGTCTATAGTGTGTTTTTTTTCTCTGTACCCAGTGACATCGTGATATTATTATCATCGCGTTGCCCTCAGCAAATGCAGCTGCAATTGGCCTACGACGCGTTTTACGTCTCTGAGTCGCGCTGCTTCGCTTCTGTTTTTAAGCGCAGCTGTTGCGCTTAGGTGCGATAAAAGCCCCTGGGCTTTAATTATTACTCAGAAAAACGCCAAATTTGTTTTTTTTATTTCGACTGCGAACCTGGCAAAATCAACCCGGAAGATCTAAAAATAGTTATTTTAAACACTATCAAAAACGCTAAAACTATAAATACCGTAGCCTATTTGTATTATGTGATAAAAGATAACATTGAAGTCCCAACGGCAAATCGGTCATTTTCGACGCAGTGTCACCAAGTGATTTCAACAAATACTAACAGTTACAAAAAATGACAAGTTTCGCGCTCAAAATAATTAATTGTCGCCATTTTGTCGCATTTTGAAAATACTTTTGTCAAGATTTTTTTCGTCGAAAAATTTAGATTGCCGGTGGAATTTTGAGGCAGTTTGTCATAGTTTTAGATATAAGCCTATTTGCGTTTTTCGTTTCGCAGTCAATTATTGTCTCCCCTGACGCAAAGCAGAGTTAAAGTACTAAGACCGTCGGTATTAGCTGCCTTGCTAAGATGACTATGTTTATAGACCTGAATCAGCATACAAAACGGATTTTCACATTTTGTCAAACGTTTAAAGTATTATGGATGTGCACGCTGCTATTAGTTTATACGATCAGTTACTATTAACACTGCTAAGTAGAAAAAATGGCTTCTACTTGGCCTTATGCTGATGTGCCATTAAGAAACTATTTTACTCACTCACTCACTTGTACTGTTATCCGTACACTTTTTACGCGCGTCTTAGCCATCGCAATTCTGTCTGTCCGTTCGTCCGTCCGTCCGTCTGTCACACGGGTGGATCAGTCAAAAACGGTGCAAGCTAGGATCACCAAATCTTCCCAGGCGGCTGCCCGGAAGACTAGTTTTAAAAACCGTAAAGCTTTTCTATAAATTCCAAGGGGGTCACCCCAAACAAGGGCGTTAAATAAAAGGGGGTACGAAAAATTTGCGTACACTGGCTATCGATTACCACCAAATTCAATGACCTTGAATGACCTTGAACGCCAAAATAGGGGTTTTATGGATTTTTGGCGATTTCGAGCTGCGAGACACATTTCAAGAGCGAATTGCACCGAAATCAATTAAGATAGACATGGGAAGCCGCGTACGAGATTTTTAGCATTGAATGTAGATTTCAACGGTCTAAGTCTCGATTTCTAGGTTCAAGGAAACCTGCGCACGAAAGCATCAAAGAGTGGTACCCCCGTAGAAGTTGTTATTTTACCGTTGTTGTCCAGTCTTTCGTGAAAACGGTTGCATGGGCATGCTGCCTATCATAACAAGCACTAGTGACGAACTCTTTAGTCGTATCAACATCGATGATTTTGAAAGACCATAAACTTCCCAAATAAGAGGTTTTTATTGTTTTTTGCGATCTTTAGCTGCAGCGCACACTGCAAGAATGAACGGCGACGAAATGGCTGGAAATAAACTGACAGTTTGCGAACAAGAACTGCTATATGCTTTCGCGCATCTCGTGAGCATTAGCTCAAATTTTTTTGTTTTTTTGTCGCGGTCGGTTGTGGTGATGTTATTTGTCAACTCAGCCTGGCCATTCCTCGGTGGGCAGACGCAGTGAGAGTCGGCGAAAGCTGGGACATTAACAGGTACACCGCGCGATGCACTAGCCCCGTATTCGGGGTCTCGCAGTATAAACTGGTGTCTGGCTGAGGGCACTGAAACGGAAATCAGCGCCGTTCTATTATGCGCCAGGGCGGACTTCACGTTTTTTACTCATGTATACGTACTGGCAACAACGACTATGACAAACTTGCGTCATTATCAGCGATGCCCTCTTTTGATCTTGCGATGTTATTGGACAGATAAATTATCTCGTGCAGACCTTGCCAGCGTAACAGTAGGTGTCACGCGTGCATGTGATCACATAATGTACACCGTGGGCCATAAAAAAGTGCCACTTTACTTTTGTCCATATTTTCTACAGTTATTGACCAATTTTCAAAATTCTTTCACTGGCACACTCTGCAGACAATTTGCAATAATGTGATTATTACATATAACCCACCACTCGGTAAATGCGTTTTTACACTACCTTGTGACATAAAAATGAAAGAAAAACTAACAAAAATTTAAGTTAGTGAAAAAAACGCTTCAGACCAACATTGCGACGAATGATTCGTATGACACTAGACTGCAATGTTTGTCTGAAGTGTTTTTTTCATTTTTTTCCAAAATATTTGTTTGTTATTATTGTTATGTATTTATATTTCATTGATATTTTACAAGGTATTGTACGAGAGACGCATTTATGGTGTGGTGCACGAGATCTATAATAATCGCGTTATCGCAAATTGTCTGCAGAGTGTGCTAGTGAAAGAATTTTGAAAATCAGTCAATAATAATTGGCGAAGATATGGACAAAAGTAAAATGGCACGTTTTTTGGCCCACCCAGTAGCACGTTTAGGCGCAACTTCATTGTTTCCATTTACTGTTATTCGATTAACTGGCTTCGGTTAGAATGTTGAACTTGCGATCAAAAGGTCGTTGGTTCGACAGTCGACTCCCGATTGGGTCACTATTAAATGGTTACTATACCTGGCAGCGGCGTAACTACGGAATGCAGAAGCACTGCCTTCGGGTACCAGCCCAGAGAGGTAGCACCAGCTTCCGAAGCTCAATTTTTGAAACAGTATTACTGTTTTTTTATTTTTGATTAATTTGCGAACTTTGTAAATTAATGCACAAGTTACGAGCTAACAGGCATATCTTCTTGCTAAGTTTGTCTTGTTTGGTGTGGCTAACATGCAGAGTGCTGATATTCGTTCTGAACTTCTGATAATGATGACGAAGATGTTATTTTGCAAAGTAAGGTGGCAAAACTGATCAGGAGAGATGGAATTTACTGTTGCTTACAAAAATGCTTGCAAATGCCAATGCTTAAAATTTTCGACAAACAAAAACACTATTTTGTAGTTTCTGTGCCTGATTTAGGCTTAAGCTATGAAAAAAAAAACAAAATGGAAGTTGTCGTGGGTGAATTTTCTCCAAGTACTTTGCAATCGAATATCCGTATTTTTTCGGCGAATTTTCGGCTACCAAAAATTCGGCGGCGAATTCGGCTGTGTCTGATTCGGCTTAAACATTATCTCTGGTTGGATGACCGATGACGTATTGGTGTGTACGTGACTGTTACACGACACACGTCGCTGCTCGCGACGCTGGCACTCAGCTCATGAAAACAGACGACATTACGCGACTATCGGCTTTCTCTAATTGCCGGTCGAGCGACAAAACGTGTTCTGCCGTCCGGAGTTCGCAGTTGCATGCGCGCGCAAAGAATATATAAGACACTGCGCGGACGACGCGGTCGGAAGTACGCACTGTTGGCGAGGTATAGCGGTCGATGGTGGGGTTGGGGTTAGATTAACAGTTTGCAACTTCGATACATGCTCTAGGCCTATGGATTGCCGACTCGAAGGTAAGTAAGTTGCATGGCTCTGATTCAACAGAAGACAGACAACGAATCAGTCAAATACCGAAGTAGGTAAGTAAGTAAGTAACACTCAGCGTGATCGGAGTCGAAAAGGAGGGCTTTCACGCCTCACCCCCAAAATCGGAGGGCATCAATATGATATCTGAACAAAATAGAAAGCGGAAATCGGGATCGCGATAAAGCGTCGGGTGGCCACGGCGAGCCCTACCGTACGGTGAACAAACCGCGCATTACCGCGCGAAAATACGAAAACGACATCCTAAGCAACATGAGGCATGAGCATCACTGCGCGGGCACCAAGGGGTGGAATATGAAATGTGAAACAGAAGGGTTTTGAGCCGGGACCAAAAGACAGCCACGGACGGTGCAGAGGTGACATGTTTAGACTGTTTCAGTCACGAGCAGCGACGACTGGAAAAGCTCGGTTATTTTACGTGGGACACTGTCGGGTGCGGCTGAAAATCAGTGATGAAGACGAGCTGAAACGCATGGGTAGAAGTAAATGTAAACCTTGGTTCGCATCGCTGTGTCTTAGGCCTACGGTTGTGGTTCTTATCTCAGTTTGTTAGGACTTGAACTAACAATCACCTTACCCAGAACATTATGTACGACGGATCACATTTAATACCTTTAATTTTAACCGGTTGGAGAAAATTTTTGGTGGAAAAATTTTTCGTCCAAAACTATAAAATTTGGGGCTGACAGTGTCCCGTTTTTAGGAATTTAGAGGCCAAATTGCGATTTTGAGCAGCTGCAATTTGCAAAGCTGTTTTCTCCTCTTACTTCTTTAACCTACAACGCCACTGACGTTTGATCTACATAGCCTGGATTCAAATGACCGATGTACAGGACATTACGTCGGACGCCAGCGAGACCATGATCAGAGTGCATGGCTGACGTGTAAGGACCAGTAGATAATAGTCAGCGAGGCAGTTCTAACTTCCGCAAGGCGTATAGGGTGATTGAAATAGAAACTGTATGTTACACGGGCTCAAGAGTCTACATGGCTCATTGCAAGTACGATTGTTTTTGCGTGCAGCGAATTCACATCACCACGGCGCGCTGTAGCCTCCGAAGTAGGCCTACATCGCTCTATATGCCGACGAACTATCATTATTTTGTATACTGTACGCAGGCTAACCTAGCCCTACAACATTTCTATGCTTCCGTTTGCGAAAAACAGAAAAAAAGTTGGCGAAAAAGTTGGGATATGGAGCGAAAATATATACGTTTGTTTATTATCTCCGCCAAGGTGAAGGTAGTGAACATTGGAGGAGATTAAGAGATTGGTCGTTCTGTCCGTCGTTCTGTGTTTGTGTGTGTCTGTGTGTGTACATGCACTTTGAGGCGCCACATCTGCATAACGGTGCCATATAGACGCAAGGTCGCAATGAACCACCCATAGGAAGTCGACCACCGCGAGTCGAATGGTTACGTGACCGATGACCCCATTATCTTTAGCTGTAGTTGTAGCTGTAGATGTATTAGTAGTAGTAGTTGTAATGCTTAAATTACTTCACTTGGTGGAGATATGCACTCTTACGAGTGCCTTCTAGTTTTTAATCTTTATTTCATGATATGCCATGAGTGACGTTTAACCATACACCGAAGGAGGGGTAAGTCTTTTCCAGTCTTCCCTCCTTAGGTATACGCGTCCACCACGGTCTCACTCTTTTAGAGCTTCCGCAGTTACCGTGTTATGAGGCTCAGTGCGCTGTCTTGAGAAGGATTCGCAATTCATGCAGACTGTGCATGCTGCGCGTCCGTCCGATCATTATTGTAGCCAAGAAGTTCGACCACATCGGTCTTGCGGTGCAGCGATAACTTGAATTGAATTGGTTGCCGATACAGATCGTGCAGCCAGAGGCGCAATTCTGTCGTTTCTGCTGGACGAGTGTCTGTCTGCACAGTAATGCCCCGCTTCACCAATGTCCAGTTTACTCGATCACTGACAATGTGTTTCGGTTTCGATATTGCCCGGACGACAGCTGCTACTAGGCTCATAGACGGCGACAGTAGGATTACAGCAGAGATAGCAGACAATAGCAAATTTTGTTATACCTCAACGCAAAATACCTGCACGCGATTGGTCCAAATCGCGTCACGTGACATTCCTAAATACGCACTATTCACCAACCGCTTAATCAACCGGTCAAAAATCACTTTAATATTGCCCTCGAGGCAATATTGAAGTAATTTTTGACTGGTCGCCCTTAATTAATATTCAAGATGTCTATGATCACGCCGACGACACACGGCTGGTTGGCTGTATTGTGGACAAACTGTACTTTGTAGTGTCGTGTGTATATATATTGTGGCTAAATCGTACGTTGTTCTGTTAGCCCCTTCTGTCTCGGCACTTGAAAAACTTTTGTCCGTTTGTGAAACAGAACTAAGGTGGATGGATATGGTTATTAACACTAAGAAATCCTCATGCTTGCGTGTTGGACCTCGTTATAAGGTTAACTGTAATAATATAATGAATATCGATAAAGCCAAACTGGAATGGCGTGACGAAATTAGGTATTTGGGGGTCTATATTACCTCGTCAAGT
>Ga0056128_1008962_pt1 | contig 12599 bp, 9 predicted proteins | sample WorMetLIZISLAND2_FD_71113 | JGI IMG/M metagenome (GOLD analysis project Ga0056128, IMG submission 71113) | Marine gutless worms symbiont microbial communities from Max Planck institute for Marine Microbiology, Germany - Olavius geniculatus... ...
AATGACGAATATAGTTGTATATATATATATATATATATATATATATATATATTATCTTAACTTTAAATTTTACTGTAATGCATTAAATTGCATTAAGTAAAAACTTAGTGAACAGATATAGCATTCTTACAAGCGGCTTTACTTAGCTTAGCTTAGCTTAGCTTCTGTGTCAATTAAGCAAAAGTATCTAGAACAACGTTTTGTTTAAAATACCGTAGTATTTTTCAAGTATTTAAGATGGCTAGTCTTAAGGACCTGCAGTCTTGAATTCAACACGCGATATCGCCCCAAAACCATGCATTTTTGCCATTTTCGAGTGTTGACTCATATCGCCCTTTCATAGCTTTGTAAACTGTTAAAGTTTTTTGCTCTAATGTTTATTAGGTATCTGCTCTATGTTTTAACATTATGCAGTTATGCACATAAAACGTGTCGGTTACAATAGTTTTACATACTGTGTAAAATATTTTACATGTCATTACATTTTTTTTGTTTTATTTTACATGCCAAAAACTACCTGCACCATTTACTGCGCTGACTATTTATCCGGCAGCCGTACAGAAATTACCTTGGCCTGTGGGCTATTTATCCGGTCAAGGAATTTTACCAATACAGCAAGTGAGATTTCCCGTCCGCGAATTTTAGGACATAATCAAGTTTGCCGTTTTATTTGGATGACGTTGTATAAATTAGGGGTTAGGGTTATGGTTAAGAATAGACTATGGCTTAGGTTTATGCTTAGGCTTGGGCATATAAGGAATAAGTTGACACTATACTGTTGGCTCGGTAGGCATTTACGCCATGCTTACTTTACATTGTATTTCGCTAAATGACAGCAAAAATCAGACATGCTCGCACTAATGCCATGCAGTAAACGCTAGGCCTACTACGTTACTTTTAAAGGTCCATGTCGTTTGTGGTTTGGGTTATTTTTGGTTATAGGGTTAGTGCATGTTAGTTAACGAAATGTGCGTGTGTAAAAAATGCTAACAACTTAAGAAAAATGCTACTGCATTTTTAGTGTGTAAATTAGAAACATTTTACGCATTATGCCGTGGCTATACATGCACTCACTAATTTCCTCGTCCGAAGTGCTGTCCGACGTCGCCGAGCCTTATTCAGTCAGGTTACCCCCATTATGTCAACCAAAAGACGCTGATGTGTTCGATTTTCTCGTCCGAGAAACTTGGACATAACGAGAAAATCGGTGCGTGTAGTTGCGGCTTTATGCGACGATACATCGACACCGAAATAAAACTGCCAAATAAATGATTCAATCACAATCGAAAGTTGCAAGTCACAACCAACTTGCTATTTTGTGTTGTCTTTGTATATATGTATGTAACTGTGTATGTATGTATGCGTAATGTATAATTCCAATCCAGCCATTGCTGCCATACGCAAAAAACCGTATTATTATTATTATTAGGGTTTTAAGCTTGGGATTAAAGTCAGGGTTAAGGTTAGTGTTAGGGTTAGGCTTAAACTTTTAGGGTAAGGGTTAGGGTTTGAGTTAAAGTTGGCGTCTTTAAAAGATTTGTGTGACAATAATAAACACCAACAGTTATCGCGTACAATATGGGTGGTAAAATCGAGGTTTCTGCAGGCAAGCATAAAACTTGCCGATTGGTATAGTCCGTGATAGCGAGGCTACTTGCTAGGCTTGAGGTGTTAGTTGGCCGACTGGCGGATCCGTGTATACTTGCCAAGGTTGAGGTCGTCAGTTGCTCGGCTGCCTTCGTCCCTGCGGCAGTACGACGGGTGCTCCTCGTCCTGCCGCAGGGACACGATCTTAAGCCGGTACCTATAAGCACCATTTGGTGCTTGTACGTACTGTCTAAGTCTGTTCAAGGCGGTGACCGGTCAAATATCCGGCTCTCACAGGGCCGGAGGATCGTTTACAACCGATCAAATATCGTGAGATAAATTTTGACCGGTTATGACCGGGCGCGTTTGACCGGTGACTGAATTTGACCGGTTATGTAGCCTATAAAATATTTGACCGGCTGCCGGTCAAATATCTTGTGCCAATTTCATTTTAGTTTGAAGCAAAGCATATACTATACATCTGCTGATAATCCATTCAATTATGCCATCTTTATAAATTACACTTAATTGCATTCATGAGTTCATACATCTTGTTTTGTTGTTTAAGTTTGGATAATGAATTATTGTTGTATCGCCATATATGTTGCAATCGCGAAACACTGCTCCTCCACAGTTAGTTCAAACTTAGTTAGGTATAATGATCGATTCAAAGTACACACTTTTGTTGTGTCTCGGACACTTTTTGATCATGATGTTTTATTCTATTGTTCCATCTGCGCTATTGTGACAAAGGCTTACAAATTTTTACCTAGGCCCCTATAGTTCGAATGCATCAGGTAGACTATAGGAAGCTCAGATGCACATGCATCATGGGTCAGACGTTTCTGTCTCATCGCATGCATAAATAAATAGCAAGCCTTTTAAATGTCAATCAATCCGCGAAGACTTCCCAGTTCCAAAGTATAAATGATGTGTGTTGTGTGCATGTCTTGATGATCTCTGCGTCTTGCGATAGACTTCAAGACTGTAACCGGCGGCCATTGGCCGCCGAACCAAGAGCGCATCGCAAGAGCAGTGGCGTAGCCAAATTTGAATTGGGGACCTTCCTTCTTCTTATCGTTTCCTTCTTCGCTCTTGCTTTTTTGTCACTATCAGTGCCGGCGTTACAGAGTTGGAGGCCCCTCAAATACAAGTGTGAAGCCCCTATAATAGGAGGTCTGGAAACGGAGCCCCCAGCGGGGTCCAGGGGCAAAGCCCCTGCGGGGTCAGGTGCAGAGGAACGAAGCCCCTCTGAAGCTGAAACATTTTTGGCTTTTGGACGTTCACTTAAAGTCGCAAATTTGGCCACTTTAAAAATATTTAAAACGCAAAAATTTAGATACAATTTGTGTTGTTGTTTTTAAATGACGTCTATCTATAGGCCGCAATGATACGTCACAGATTACTGTACAGTAATAAAAAGTAATAAACTTGTTCGCTTTGGGTAAACTTTCCACATGTTTATTCATTTTAATAGTTTGAATATATATTTTTTTTCAAAGTAGAATTTTTTTACATCTAGCATGAGGCCCCTAGACATACGTTAGGCCCCTCGGCCGGGGGGAGCACGGGGGTCCTTCCGCCGGCTCTGGTCGCTCTCTTCCATTTTTTCTCGCTTTTCTTTTCATTGTTTTTTTTCCTTTTTCCCGTTTTCCCTTTCCCTTAAAAGTAGGATTCCTAATACGCAGCCAAAAAGTCTGGGAGAGCGCTGTGAGCTACCCAGCGGGTCTGGAACAAAGCCGCAATCAAAATCGATATTGGTGTATTATAAATGTCTATTTATTTTATAGCGAAATAAGGATGTATATATAAAATTAAAATATGAGACCTGGTGGCTACAATTTTAATCATTTTGTTGAAAATCAACTAACCAAATTTTGTGCAGTTTAAACGTTTGCTGATGTCTTGTTTGGGGATTGGGGGCCTGGGCCTAAACCCCCTTGTTTACGCCACTATAGGCAGATAGGCAGGGAATTTGCTTACTTGAAACTTTTGGCTGTCGAAAAATTGTCACAACATTTCGTCTTGTCGAATATTTTTGTGAAAAACTAAAAAAAATTAGGGGCAAATTAAACTTTGTGCATGGCACTCATAGGCGCTAATCTTCGATAATCCGAATTGGGCTTAATATACGTCTGCGACCATTTTTAACAAATCTGACTACTCCGTAAATGAATGGATGCATTCAGTTTTTTGGTCTGAGCCTTAGGTTACTTTGTTGAATTAACGTAAATGCTATAGTATTATAGATCTGGTGCACGATTATTATTATTTTAAACTGACTAAATTGGCCAATTTCGTGCAGTTTAAACGCATGCTTATGTTTTGTCTGGAAAATTGGGGGCCTGGGCCCCCTTCATGGCTACGCCACTGTTAAGGGCCCCGCGAGAATGGTTTGCTGGGCCCCGCTGTGGCTCTCGCCTGTAGCGGCTGCCCGCCCGTGGCCACGCACATAGCACCATGGCGGTGCATCAGCTGCAGCAGTGAATGAAGAATTAACGTCTTGTTTATATCAGGACACGACCTTTGAACTTTGACCTCACAACATGAGTCATGTTCCGTGCATGCCGTACTCTGGCTTTTTCACACAAGAATAATAAACGTTGAGATAAATTCAGCGAAGTATCAGTATGACATTTTGCATTACCGGTATGCTATATCTTGCACTCACTGTAAGTAAGCATAATGCTCATTTATTTTTTCGAGGGCAAAATGACAACACTTTCTGAATTTTTACAGCTGTTTATGGCAAAAAGTCTTAGTTATACAAACTATAAAATGTTTTAAATTTGATGCTTCGCTGTTTATGTCAATACAAATTTTATACGAACATTAAAACGCTCTGCAAAAAGTCCGACAAAATGCATCGCCTATAAAAATGTTTGCAATATTTTGCCATTTTGCTCTTGTTAAAAAGTGCGTAAAGAAATAAATAGAAAATGAAAAAATAACTAGGTTATGTATTGCATGCACTTTCTATGTTTAGCTAAAAGTAACGCTTGACGTAGTTATAATTCAGCAAAATATGCATTTGCCCATCACAGGCGCGCGGTAACGCAGCCCTGTGTTAAAGACGAGTGGCTAAGTCAATGGAGAATGGCAAAATTCGAGCCCTCGCAGATTCGAGACCCCTCAACCGATCGATAAAAAAATTTGAAACACGTGCTTACGTGACTTTACGGCCGCAAGCCGCCCCCTGTGCAAAATTTCGTGCAAATCCGTCTATTGGGGGGTTCTCGGGAAAGGGGTGAAAAATAACAGAAATTTTTCTGGGTTGAATATACCTTTTTTAATGGCCGGCCTACAAGTCAGACCTATCGGCGGATTTTTACGCGCAATGGCTCAAACGACGCGGTCTCACGTAAGGGAGTGTTCTTTAAGAGTATAAAATTCAAAGTTAATATCTAACCTCTGAAAAATTCCCCAAAGTCTAAAATTGGGCCAAAAACGGACTTTTCGGCCAAAAACGCTTCTGTGTAAAATTTTCACCTATAAACAGCCTTTAATCGTCATCGTAGCTCCATAAAAGTTGTATAGTGAATGGGCAATATGGCTATATGGCTAATATGGGCAATATGAATGGGCTACATGACACGTGACACCGGGTATGCGCAGTAAACTTTTTGGGTTAAACACAAATTTGAGGCTTTATACCTCCATAACGGTGCAAGATATACGCATGGTAATCATTGACCACCAGTAGGAAAGTGCCCACGGCGAGTCCAATGGTCACGTGACCGATGACGTCATGTGACCGGAGGAAGTCAGGGTCTCGATTCCAAATTCTTTGAGGCTTTGCGTCATCAGAGTCGTGCAAAACATATAAATTATTATTGACCACGTACAAGTAAACACTATTTTAGTAACAAAATAGCAAATATAAATGTATAATACATCAGTTTATACGCTTGTTAACGGCAACACGCAATGACTGACGCTTCGAAAACTGCAAAAATCATATATAAAGAAGTGATATTATTGAACAGCACATTGACAGTTAGGCGATGTGATGGTGAGTGATATCACCTTTTAATGATTGTTTGCTGTTATCGAAGTGTCAGTCATTGCGTGTCGCCGTTAACAAGCGTATAAACTGATGTTTTGTACATTTATAATTTATATAGGCAACACACAAGTTTGCTACAATTTGTCCTAATAATTTCAGCGATTGGCTTGACATTAAACCCATACCGTTTATCGCTGAAGATCAAGCAAATAAAATTGGACTCCACTGAAAATTCTCTTTACATCTCAAATGTTCTTTCTATCACCGAGTATAACTTTTGCCAATTTTATAGTACTTATGGTAATCTTTAATTTACCGATAACGGTATACAATAAACACAAGAAAATAACACAGTACCAACACAAAAAATGCATTGTATATATAGTCCATGGTCAACTACGGTGACAAGATTATCGGAAAAAAAACTCAGGCCTAACTATAGGCTACGGTTTGTGACTGAAACAAATGCACAACAATTACAATTTTAAAAAAATACTTTGTCGCAATTTTATACTTGTCTAAAAATGTTCGATCCAACGTGCAAGTATAGCGCTTGACAGCTCAAGTGCAATTTTTTTCTGACAATTTCTTACATTATCAATATTATTTTTATTTAGAACAGTTTTGTAATTTTAAGTGAAAAAAAAGCTTTAGCTTAACCGCATGATTTTTCAGATACGTGTAAATGTAACCCCAATAAAAGTGCGTAAGTTTACGCTTCAAAATACCAAAAAATACTCCCGTTATTTTTCTCAAAGTTATAAGTATAAGATTTTAGTCGTCATAAATATATATTAACTTAGGCTACGTTTATATTTTAAAAAAACAAAAGTAATTTGTAGTTATAAAGTCAATAGGCTTACTAATTTTGTATATATAGGCTAGCCTATTTTATACAGAATGATGCACACAACATTAAGCAAATAAAAAGTAGTAAAACGAAAAAAAACTAAGCCTATATCTTGTAAACGACTTAACAGCATGTCAAAAAAGTGCAAGAAATATGCAAGAAGACTTATACTATTATAATATGCGCGGTGGTCCGATCGTGTAATAAAACTGAACAAATTTCGCTTAACTGCATCATTTATGGGCCTAACGAGACCTCATTTGTTAGCGCGTTAAGTGGCCATAAGCTCAAGAACACAAAATATTCTCCATAAGTAGAGGCTACAGTTATTTTTTTTATATAACAAAACACTTTTTTTCCAAAATAAATTTAATTTTAAAAAAGAAACAAAACGTTGTTATGCACAATAAAACGAATTAACAATTAACGAAACGAAAAAATAGTCCATGTTAATACGGACTGTCAGTGTATATAATTTGGCACGAGATATAATTTCAAATAATTTCCAGCAGAACTCTGTTGACAGAGATAGTTTATGTATTACATAACAATCATCTTCCACACATAGGCCTACTTTATATTTTAATTACCCATCCAGTCGATTTTTTCTGCACTACCTGGGGAAAACACAACCAGCGAAATATCACCTTTTTATCCAATGCGATATAATTGCTTAATTAACATAACGCGTAAAAACACATTATGTTCGCATTTTTGAAACTTTGGCTGACAATTTATCCAGTTGTCCATTTTTAGACTACCTGCAGTAAAATTGCTTGAAGTGGTGGCCCACTATGTGAACACAGACAAGGAGACGCTTTCTCCATTCATTGACAGCAGTATTGATAATGTTCTGCTCTAGACCAATCCAGGGAGTCGCTTTTTGACTTCACAAACATTCTCAAACTTCATGTGGTAGACACACTGCTGCATGACAGTCAGGCCTTGTAAAAGACCGGCTGTTGGGGCTCACAGATTAGGATAGATAGCACCTATATACTGCACTTTGTTTCATATTTCGTTCATATTTGTATATTTCGTTTCTATTAAATGTTATTACCATTTTTGGTATTAAACCATGTCTTATTTTTAAGCAATAGACTTCAACTAGAATTAAAATAGTTTTAGTCGCAAGCCTAACTTTGATCTAACCAAGATAGTCTCACACGGACGTCTGGTACTTCGGGTGCCGAATCAGCGTCGGCGTTGTCGTTGCGTAGACGAGCCTCGGTGCTTCGGTGAACAAAGTGACGATCCAGTATCAGCGTTTGGAGCCATATCCATGTGTGTGCCCGTCCTTCGTCACTGGTGTTGAAGCGGCGATGTCGTGCAGAAACGAAAACCTCAGCAGTATGAACGAGCCGTCCAGGACTTACAATCTTCGCTCTCAAAGTGAGTACGCATTATATATTTTGGCATTGAAACATGAGTTAGTATAAAACAGTATAGGCCTCTACTGCTTCGGGCGAATTGTGCTTCGCCTGCTTTTAACGTCTTCACATAACTTTCCGTATTCGGCTTCTCTTCAAATTCTGACGACTCAGACGAACAATTTCTTTCTCCCAACTTTCGGCATTCTGAAAGCGAAAACAATACATATACTTTGGGTTAAAAATGTGAATTAATGACGAAGGCGTACTGGAGGGACCCTTGGCACGCTAGTCGAAGCATTCGTCGCCTGAGTCTTCGGGGGCTTTTCTGGCCATCATTCTTCACAAATTCGTCAAATCTGGAAGGAAGCTTCGTCCTCTTTTCTGGACTTCGTTCTACGTATCTGTCATTCATAGTATAGTCTTGTGTCTGTGTTGCGCCGTTATAACTGTGTTTTCGGCGTCTTCGCTTTACTAACTCAGTTTGAATAAGCTAAGGACTTCGTTTTAGTCTCGCAACTCATACCACCGGTAGGCGTCTTCGCCATTCTCAAGGTTTTGTCTAAAACGTTATTAGACGAAGTTTCCGCATTCCCAGCAGACCTTCGTCGACGTCGACTTCGACGTTTCTTTGTCGTTTGCTGCTTCGGCGTACCATGCTCTCTTTGTCCTGGAACGAACGGTTCTGCTTCAGGAAATAAAATGTGACTATAGGCAAGACTGATGGTGAATCAGACACAGACTGAAAAGTAGCAACTTTGTTCAGTAACCAGCCGGGCGAAGGCTGCAGTGATCCAGTTGCTTCGTTTATACTCGACTTTCGAACAATTCGACTCTCGAACGATTTCCGATCTTTCGTTTACCAGAGTTTTACCAGAACTTCGTTTTACTAATGTTTTGTTAAGACCAGGCCTAGACGTTACAACGTAATTCATGAACGTCGAGCCGTTTAGTACAAACCTAGTCGGTTGTCCGTACTTTCTTCGTCTTCGTTGCTCAGATACTTCGGATGAAAACGAGGCATTTGAAGGTTGTTCGGGCGGCGACAGTACCTTGATAACATCGATGTTTTTGGCAGCATCATTAATTTAAGATCGTGGCGGGATGCCGACGTAGTTTTTTAGCTTATCGATGTGTACTGTTTTCAACGTGGCTTTTGGTGTTCCTTGTAACTTCGCGGTCAGAGTAAAAAGCATTTTGACAATCAAGAACGGTCATTCGTACTGCTTCAGCCACTTTATCTGTCGTCCTCGCGGTTTTTATGGGTTAAAGTACATTACTCATTGGTCAACCTTGAATGTCTTCGGCTTCAGACCCAAGTCATAGTATTGCTTGTTGCGTTCAGCGCTTCGCTGCAAAATACTTCGGACCTCAGAGAGAGCTGCAACGGACCTCTCTCACATGTTTTTGACAAAAGTGTCGTAGTCTTCGGGCGGTTCGTTATTTGGACTTTCGAATACGATATCAACCGGGGCACGAACTATATACCCGCTCATTTTCAAGGTAATTCGGGGTATAGCCGGTTGCTTCGTGTCTGGTGCTTGGGTATGCTGCCATAACAAATGGCAGACAAACGTCCCAGAGACGGTCTTGGCAACGACGTTATTCATGGTTTAGTGAAATCTCTCGACTTGCTTTGTCGAAGGCTTACACGGAGTCGTTCGAAGCTTTTCAATACCGAAGAACCTGCAGACTTCGTTCATGATACTTCCATTTACCTCTTTTCCCTGGTCACTCAAAATCGATAAGGGCGTTTCAAAGCGAGTGAACAAAAGTTACTGCTCGACTGACACTTAGGCCACTACTTCGGTTTTCTTGCTTCGGAGCGAAACGCTTCGGCTCACTTCGTGTACGAATTCATACATGTCAGAATCCAGATATGACGCACCTTCAACTCGTCCCATTTCGTCATCATCTTCTTTGTCAACTCGGTTTCAGTCTGAAGATTTTTGTTGGTAGGTGCTTCGTTCGCAGACAAACGAAATCTCACCGTGGCTCTAAGCTCGGCGTCATTCTGCTGTAGTTGGGCGAAGTTTTTCCCTACCAAAACGGAAACACCTCTCTCTTGCGTCACAACACGTACGTCTGCTTTTGGCGCTTCGTCTGCTTTATCATCTCCTATGTCTTCGGTCGATTCGTCTGCTTCGGGTTGTCTACGACTCAGACCGTCGGCATTCCTATGTTTGGCTCCACTTCGGTGTACGACTTCATAGTCAAACTGCTCTGTAAAGATTATCCATCTGGCCAGTTGCGGCATAAGTTCAGGTGTTCGTTGTAACCACGAAAGCGCAGCATGATCTGTCCGAATTACGAAGTGACGTTTACATTTGGCTGATAATAGTATTCATTCTGACATCATACACTTTATCTTCACTGCGACTAGGTTATTTTATGACGAAAAAAGACTGACATTACATAATTCTGCTTTATGATAAATAAGTAAATGAAAGAGTAAAAACACTGTAAACGAATATGTATAGGCCACAAAAGTCATGCTCGTTAGTATCTCTCTAACTGCAGCTACTGTATGCACAAAACGTCCCGATAAGACGCAATGGCCCGCGACCCGAGACCGAGACCGAGAAGAAACGTTAGTACGTCTCAAGACCGTCTCGAGACCGAGACGTCTCGACCGAGACCACATCCCTGCGTAGTGCTGAGTCCAAGTCCTTCGGATGTCTTTTCCGAACCTTCAACGCGAAGTCCGGATCTGCCATGCAGAGCATCCAGAAAATAATCCTTTGATATCATTTCTCTGGTTCGGTATTCTATATCCGGAAAAGATAATGCAGCTGGTCTTCGTATATCCGAATGCAAATTCTGCAAGGTCTCACCATTCTGTCTTCGTCGGTTTCGTATTTCAATACGATGCTTGTCGGCGAAAGTTTTTTTCCCCGAAGCGCATCTTCAATATCTTCGTCAATCTGGAAAGTGATTCGGTCATTTTCTTCCTATAATCCCACAAGACGTTGGCGAAATCTTTATCTAACGAGTTACGAAGGTAGACCAGTTCGGTGCTTCAGTCACAACGGTTGTGCCGTACACAATTTTGGAATTGGGCCCAAAACCTTTTAAACGAAGTCGTTTCATCAAACTTCGGCGGTTTCAGGATATGTTTCGGTCTGGTTACGGCTGTTGCCTTCGTGTCGTGTTTGTCGTCCGACGAAGTACTCAGATGACGAAGCAGTCGTTGATTCGAGTTGGCTCTTTGACGTCTCTTTTTTCTTCTGAGATATCATCTTTCCAACATTGACCATCAGAGTCTTCGGTACGCCGACAGTAAAGATCTTTTTTCTTTTGTCTTCGTTGAGAAGTCCGTCGTGACAAAGCAGCCTTCCTTGCTTCGTTCGACCTTGTCGTTGGTGACTCATGCACGATGTTCGATATCTCGACTTCGTTCTTGACGAAAGTCTTCTTGTTCTATTTCGTCCACGTTTGACCGACTATTTAGGTTCGTGGGTCCCACCTCTGAGTAGAGTGCTTCGGTCGTCGTCGGTCTTCTCGTCTTCGAAAAATGACGAAGCGAAGGTCAGATGCTTCTTCGATTTCCTTCACAAATCACGGCTTGCCGAACTCCATCTACTACAAAATTCAGCCCAAGATGAACCTCTGCGACGACCAAAACGACGTGTAGACGAATTATGATGCCAAAAATCGCCGTCTTTGTCTCTCGGTCTTCGTTCTTTCACCACATCTTTGCTCTGACAATGACCACCGGAGCCTTTGGTGCGTAGTCCTAGACAAAGCGTTGAAGCTCTTGGATGGTCGGCGGTGAGGCAAACGGGTGGTCTTCGGAATCCTCTGGTGACGATGCAGCAACTGCTTCAAGTCCACTGTCCTTCTTGGTAACAGTGTTTCGTCTTCTTCCCATTTGGTCATTCGTCGTTGAAACAGACAGACAGACGTCTAAGACGCTAAGACGCGCGAAGCATTTTCATTACATGCTATCGCGCGCAAAAATCACTTGAGCGTCCGTGCATGTGTGCCGGTCCGTCCGGTGTCTGTGTATAAGATTATGTTATAGATCGATTTACACCAAAGTTGGAAATTGACTTGCCCGTACTATACATGAGAAAAGATTCGAGCAATAACAATCGAAAGTAGGCCTACTGTGTGCTCATGCGTGACCATTAACGTACCGAAAACTTGCAAGCGTCTAACGTTTGGGGCTTTATATTTCCATAACCGTGCAAAATAGACGCATGGTCACAATTTAGAAGAAAACCGCTGGCGGCGAATCGATTGCTATATAGGCAAAACTACCACTGGCTTTATTCATGTGGTAGGCTCCCAACTAAGGTTTGGTTGAGGTCTCATGCTTATATATCTGCTGAATAGGCCGTTGGTATGCAGAATTTTACTCCATAGCAACCGTTGCTATGTGATAAGCCTAAATACACTGTTAAATTCCTTGTACTGAATAACGCATAAAGAGTTTACTATAGCCATGATATTTGAGTTTGACACTTTTAGACATTTATTATTTTTGCTATAGGCACTCTAAGCTTGTTGCTAAGGGCTTTTGGTTGTCATCAGTGGCGTATTTAGGGGGAGGGCCACGGTGCGATGCCCCCCCTTTGGCCCGACCATGAAAATTTTTTAAGGCGACTTTATATGACTTTATATAAAAGGTGCGTTTTTTGCCGTTTTCCAGCAAGAATTGCAAAATTCAACAATGTTTGATGGTCTTTTTTCATACCGATACAATATGCGATTAAAATCACCATGTGAGATTGCATCTGATATGACGCTGTGATTTTCTGCGTTTCCGAATTTCAGAAAAAAA
>Ga0056128_1008963_pt1 | contig 12598 bp, 9 predicted proteins | sample WorMetLIZISLAND2_FD_71113 | JGI IMG/M metagenome (GOLD analysis project Ga0056128, IMG submission 71113) | Marine gutless worms symbiont microbial communities from Max Planck institute for Marine Microbiology, Germany - Olavius geniculatus... ...
CGTCAACTGAGCCTACTTTATGCCAATCCGATTGGCTGACAGTGACCTCAGTCTGCGGTGTTGTGCTAATGGGCATGCGCTGCGAGTGGACGCCATAGGCAGTAAACGTCGTCATAGCAACGATATCAACGATATTGTTCATATCGTCTGCTGTCAAAAATATGTTCTATCGCAAATCAATACAGGAGCGTCTATTCATTTTATTTCACCACAAAACACTATGCACAGTATAAATTGATGGGTAGTGACTGATCGCCATGCCTGGAACTTCATTTTAATGTGTGAACTGCCATTCTGACCGGCGAAGTGAAGCGATGTTTCTGGTGCAAATAAGCAACGAACTGCAGATCGCCACATTTAATCGTCAATTATCTGACTTGATCCGCCAACATTCGGCCATCAAATTGATGAGAGAGATTTGATGGACGATCAGTCGCTAATTGGCGATGGAAAAACAGTTACTGAGATGATCTCAGATCAAGTACCGAAGTTGATCGGAGATCAATTTGATCGGCCATCAAATGTGCATGGAAAAACGGGACTTAAAGTAACTGACTAATATTACTACTTGTGTCACTCAGCTTGCAACATTGGAAACCATCTCCAACCAGCCACCCGTTATTATTGTGCAATCAATCAGCCACTACTAACTAGCAGAATGACTGCTTTCAAAAGTCGATAATTTCAACACTGAAAAAATTACAGGCATGAGTATTGGATTTAATCTCCCAGTTGAAAATTAAGCTGCATAATTAACTACAACACGATTACATCACATTCTATGATTCTACACGGTGGGCCAAAAACGTGGCACTTTTATTTTTGCCAATCATTGACCGATTTTCAAAATTCGTTCAATTCTTCTATGGAGAACTAAAATTTGTCACTACACCATTGATTTACAGCATGATTACATCCCACCCTAGATAATCAGAGCAATTTGGGAAGCTATAATCAGAGTGAATGATGTTCAGTTGCAACTGACTCAAGTGCAATGGCAATGCTGTAGAACAGGCAGAAATCTGAGCCACAGTATGTCCATAACAAATATTTATTTCCTTCCCACACAACATCATCATCACTTCCTTCTGTTTAGATTTCATCAAGCACTATGTGGCACTTCAGATATAATGAAAAAGCTATAGACACGTAAGCTCATAAAAATGCCGACTTTAGTACTTCGCTGTCAACATTTCTGCATTTCCGTATACCGTATATCAACCTACGAGTTTATATTCAAAGAACAAACCTACCAAGTTGGAAAGATCCACGTGCACATATCTTCGGCATTTTGTCACTGACAGAGTAATAACCCTCATAGCTGCTCAACGGCTGGGCAAGCTTTGACAGCATTCTGGCGATCATGTCTTTATCAAATGGGTTGCTTGGGTCTACCATGATCGATGCATTCAGCAGGTCAACGTCCGGCTCGGAGGGGAATGGATATTGCTTGATATCGATGGTGTGATTCATTGTTGCGTTTAGTTCCTCGACTGCCACGTTGGGTGCAAAGTCCAGCTCCAATCTGCGGGAATTTTCCTGCATGGAAGAATGGATGGAAAGCTTATCGTCTGGACCCACTTCCATTGGTTCAGGCTTCACCAGTGAAATCGCATGAATAGCATCTGTGACCGATTCATGACAGATGTCCACACTCGCTGCAAGCTGCTGCAATCTGATAGCACTCTGTGATAAATGCTGCTGCTTGTCTGTCAGACAACTGGCGTTGCGCAAAGATGCTTGCAGCTCGGCCTAAACAAAAAAAACCACATCTACATTTCCAATCGTCTACTTGAGAAGAGATGCAGACTGTCTTTGAATACTCTAAGGTTGAAACGTAACTTAATAAGTTATAATAAGTTCATCAAATTACAACCTTTTATTATTGTTTTTGTTGACGTTTTGGCAACTGCTGCTGCCTTCATCAGAACGACTGTCCGCAAGGTATAGCTGCGGCAGACAGTAAGTAGTCATAGATGTGTGGAAGTTGGTAGGACCCCTTGTCTTGTTCTTTTCTAATGTGTATCGCTTCCCTGATCCACCGGTCTGGTTGAGAGAGATGGTGTGGTTTCAGTCTGGTCATGCCATCTCTTTCTCGACCACGTCATAGACTGGGACCGCGCCAAAGTGATCGACAGAGAAAGCAGCGGTTGCCAAAAAGTCAACAAAAACAATAATAAAAGGTTGTAATTTGTTGAATTTGTTATAACTTATTAAGAGATGCAGACTGCTCCTCCAAATACTTTGGGAGGCAATGCGCCTCCTTTGGACATACAGAAATTGAAAAAATAACACAAGTGTCAGCAGACGTGGTTACCTCCGCCAAGGAGGTAATGTTTTTGCCGGTTTTTGTTTGTCTGTTTGTCTGTCTGTTAGCAAGATAACTCAAAAAGTTATGGAGGATCTATCTGAAATTTTGAGGGTATGTCGAGTATGGCACAAACTACCAGTGATTCAACTTTGGGGGTGATCCGGCAGGAATCCTGGATTCTGGATCACTTTGAAATTTTCGTTAGCATGAGCTTTAAGGGACAGACAGACGAACAGACAGATGGATGGACAGAATTGCAATGGCTAAGACACGCTGAAAGCAGTAGCTGCTTTCGCGCGTAATTATGTGGCCTGAGCTGAAAGACTGAGGATCATGGCCCCTAAGTGCCTATCGAACGATGTTGGTTTAAACCAAGTTTTTTTGCCAACTTAAACCTCCTGAGTGGCAGAAATTGGTTTTTGAAATCAAAAACCCAATCCTGATAATCATTGTACATTTGCAGACACATGACTCATTCATTGAATACGTTTGGCAGCAAATGCTGGATATATAAACACCAATTACACAAAGTTTGCAATAAAACACAATAAAAAATGCACACATCGCACTAGAAGTCATTAACATCATCACAAAAATCTTCAGAAATATTCGTAAAAAATTGCACTGAGCAGATGTCATCGAAAACATTTGTACTTTTCGTTCTACTAGCACATCAAGCACATTCGAGGTTGTTATAGTTACTGCGCTATATAAATAGTTACTTACTTACTTACCTGCTTACATATAGAACAAATGACCAACGACAAATGACATACATAGTTTTCTTACCGCGGACGTTGGTTCTTCATCAACAAAGAGTGGAACAGGCGGCAGTGTTGCAGTGATAGCAGTGGAGTGGTTGTGAGTATTGGTAGGCCGGCTGGAGCTGCGCTGAGCACTCTGACCCATGTTGGCGCACTGACTACTGCTGCTGCTGCTGCGAGTGCTGCTAGCCGACGAAGATGTCGACCGATGCGATGACGCCTGCGTGGAGAACGTGCTGCCGGTCCTACTCTTGCTCTCATCACTCGTCTCATATATCGTACTGACGCAACGACAACATACCTACTGCATGCTCAGGTCAACTCAGCCTCCTGCCCTCACAGGGATGAAAAGTGAACTAGCTTACGGTCTATGGCGCGAATTTAGTTAGTTAGTTCACAAATTTATAGGCATCCATTTCAAATCACAAATGCCGCAGCCACTACCCAAACAAATAAGTCTTGAGTCGGTTTGTGAAGACAGTGAGTGACATTGATGGGTTGTGAATGGACCGAGTATGAAGACCCAGGACCCTCCCTGGTTGCCATGGCAACGAAATTTGGGACAAGATGGGCTATAACTCGGCTTGCGTAGGAGATTTTTGCGCCTATAGGGAGGTTTTCGGGGATGAGCCATCGAATGCTGCCAATTGCATTTTCGCCGACCGACCCCCTATAGACGTCATGAATATTAATGGCCTAGCCTAGAATGATGACGTCGTCGGCTAGGAAATTAATATTCATGATCTATATGGGCTAGGGTCATGACATCACATCACCGCAGGCACTGATAGATTAAAATATTTTGCATAACGTAATGTAATGCCGCATTTCGTTTGAAATCACGCATTAATTTCATATATTTATGAAGTTCAAATTGACATATTATATATGCGAGAATAAATGTCTAATTTAAATCTACAGAAATTGTGCAAGTGAGTTTGACCGTGGCCATGGACCTATAACGCAACTTTTGTACCATTTTGCAAGCAGTTAATTGAAGAATGTGACACTATAGAACGATTTTTACCAGATAGCAATGTCTTCAAAACGCATGAGGAGACGTTTGCTGCTACAAATTTTACTACAAAACCCATTCATGAATGGACGAAATGGCCGTCTGCAATCAGTTGGCTGGCTCGTGGGCTGGCTAACGTGCGCTTGCGCTCATTAATATTCATGACGCTCGCCTGCACTAGGCGGAAGTGATAAGTGTCGTGTGCATCGTTGCTAAGCAACTATAGTTTACCGCTCAGTTAGATGACAGCCAGTCAAGGTTTTGTACAGAAACGCGTACAAACTTAACTAGCGAGTTACAATTAACAGATGGTTTACTAACTGATCAGTTAACTAAAGATCCAGAAACTGGCCCTAAAAAGCACACAGAACTAGAGTAGACGATTACTTGAGATGGGTGGCCTGGTCGCAGTAGACCGAGCTTCGACGAGGTGGAAACTGAATGGCATTCTTGTTGGAAGAGCCTTCCAACTGCTCCGGTTGCTGGCTGCAGACTGGGGCGTCAGACACGGTGGTCACAGGTATTGGTTCAATAGCACTGACTGACTCATCCCCTGGTGGCAGCAGAGACAACAGAGGTGCAGTGGTCTGGAACGGCGTCGAGTAGAGACGGGCAAAGTCCGTGAATTTACATGTAGAGCTGCTCGATGGTTTAAACGTCATCTCACTCCCAACATCCTTTTAGATCACACACAGCACTCAACACAATCAAATAACTATTTATTTCGAGTTAATATGTCAAACAACAATTTAAATTCCAAGTTAGTTTAACGCTAGATTGTTAAGCCTTGTGCAAGACTAAATCTGTCTGCAGTAACTGCCGCACGTGGCATGCTGCGATATTTTATGCTCAGTGGTGTCACCGTCGGCCAATAGCTATCAGCTTAGCAGCAGCATGGTCCTATCTCACAATCAGGCCCGTCGAGAGCCACAGCAGGGCCAGGGGAAACAATCTCACGGGGCCCCTAAACATTTTCACAGGGCCCTTCTGGGAAATTTTTTTTTGAATTTTTCTTTTCAAAATGGTACATTCTGGTGTACTTTATATTTCTGGCCGACGACGAGCCCCCAAACGTTGCAGGGCTCGGGGTAGCTTACTCCTACCCCACCCTCTCAACGGGCCTGCTCACAATAGCAAAGTATTGAAAAATACAGTCCTGTGATTCTAACTTTTGACCTAAAACCTTGGAATTCAACAGGTTTCTTGTGGTTATTTCCGCACAAAATTTCATCTAACTAAGTATAATATAATATAAGTATAATAGCAGTTCAAGAGTTATTGTTGCCACCAAGGACATTAATAATTGTATACTCAACAGTTGTTGGATTAAATAAAAACTTCCTTACTTCTCCCTTGCTAATGCACTGAATTTGTTTAATTAAAGACAAATTGTAATGTACAACATATAAATTGCATTATAAAGTATGATAATGTACATAGTGAGATGATGCGAAAAATGAGCCATGCATCACGTTCAGCAGCAAGACAGCAAATAAATTGTAATCTGTCATCACATCAGCAGTCTACAACAGAGACGACCCAACAGACTATGTACCCATACACTGCACTGTGCAACCCTGACAGACAGAAAGCCATCACCTTTTGACCTCAAAGTTTGCACATCAGTTGCTCTTGCTTTGCAGGGGGGGGAGAGGGGAAGGGGGTACACTCGCACAGATTTCTGTGCCCTTTTGTTTTCGCGTCGAGAGTGCAAATGAGACGGCCAACCAAGCATTTGACATGCAGAGAAAGCACACTTACGAAATCTACAGCCATAGGTTCCTCATTTTCCGCTGGACCTAGACAAGCAGCTGAAGCAACAGGAGCAGCTGTAAACTGCTGATTCTCTTTGTCATCATGGATCGTCCACTTGTTAGCGTGGGAAGGAAAGCCGTTGCCAATGAAAGCTGTAGTTCTGGGAAGGGGTACTGGGGTCAGACCAGTCTCCTGATAGATCTGAAACCCAACGACTGGTTCAGCAGACTGTGCAGACACAGGCGCCAGAGAGCTGCAGCCAACCAGACAACACATACCAGTGATGTAAGAAAAAAAGGTAACGTCCTTTCCAAGCCATAAGGCCCATGGGACAATCATCATCTCTGTTTCCTTAGCCCTCAGACAGACACCAGTTTCAGGATTCACTCTAGGCACAAAATTCGCACATTTTTCAAAGACTTTCAAGGCTTTCCAAAACATGCTAAAACCGTGGAGTTTACACTGTGGGGAGACCAAAGCTAGTGCATCGCTTTCACTGCAACTCATTGCACAGCTCTACCCACCTGGTCACCCATCCAATTACTAACCGGCCACAGTGTTGAGTAACTTTGTTGACGCAACCAGCCATATTATCAGCGCCTCAGATTCAGTGAGTTTCTCGCTGACATTGTGTGCTTTATAAATTAAATTTACTTACTTACTTACAAATTATGCCAAACCATCAACAACAAAACGTGTTTCACAAATTGCAAAAATACATCTAAATTTAATTAAAATTTTATTTAAAGAAACCCTGGCCAAATTAGTGGGTAACACAACCAGTGTAATAAGTGCACAAGTCTTACTATCACTGTTGCACAGCTAAAATTTTGGAAAAATCTAAACTCAGGAAACTACAGTAATAATGAAATAAAAATAATATTTATATTAAAAAGGTAAAAAAGTTTTTACAAAAATCACTAAATAGACTCACAGATCAAAATGGTAACTTAATGCGTTATATAAATCCATCAATCAACAGCTTTTATTTACATCAACAATATACATCAAAATAAAGGTTAAAGTTTGACAAATTTATATAAGTTATGAACCGTTACGAAAAGGTGCATGAGACAAACCAAGATGCATCAGGACTAGCTTCATCAGCAAAGATTGTGAATGGCCTCGTAGTGGCAACTGGTGGCTCAGGCTGATCTGCAATACATTCACTTTATCATTGCTAACTATTATTAGTTTAAAGCTAAACTGTTTAGCCAACCTAAACGTCACACTGATGGTAGAAAATTGAGTCTGCTGTCTTTCTGTCCATAACGCATGTACAGGGGCTAAATGGTACATCTTACTGAAGCTGTCTAAAGAAGCAAAATTACTAGAGCTGTCAAAGCGTTAATTTTTTAAACGCATTAACGCACCATGTTAATTTTTTAATGCATCAATTAATGCACTGTTAACACATCCAGGTCTAGGTCCCAGGCCCATCCAGAGGAAGAGTAGGGGGTAAGTTACCCCGAGCCCCGCAACGTTTGGGAGCCCTGCGTGTAGTGTATAATATAAAAAGTTAGAACACAGTTTAAAATGTATAATCAACCACAGATCTATACATAATATATTTAAATAATTATTTATTTACAGTAGTGACAGAATGGCAGCTACAGTTTAGTTACTCGAATTCATTCGATTGTGAAATAACCGCAGTTTAACGGAATATTGGAAGTTTTGCTTTACGGAATTTAATAAATTAACATAAACGTATCTGCGTTAATTTTTTAACGCGCATTATTTTTTAATGTGCGCTAATTTATTAATGCATTTATGCTTAATTTAATGCATTAATTTGACAGCTCTAAAAATTACCAAATAGGGTTGCCTGACAGCTACATTGTGGTACCAAGTCAAACCCCCTACAGCCTCCAATTTCCCCAAATGGGGACAACAGAGCTGCCGGCACAAAAATACTGGCGTTGTTGTGCTTTGGTCGAAGTGGCTCGGTGAGGGTCTAAGTCAAAAAGTAAAGTCATCCCTGTCGGCAGGCAGAAAAGAGCTACTGCATAACTGAGAGCATGTTACATAATCCGAGCAATCACAAGTATGTCAAAAGTTGACTTTAAACTGACAACTAACTAACTAATTAGTTAGCTAAATAACACATAAACAGCTCTTCTTAGTTTGCTGCAAAAAACCAACTCAGCCTTTCATCCCTCTGGGGTAGGAAAATCGAGCACCGCCTGTCTGGCTGGAGTTAAGGTGGAATACATACACCTGTGTCTGAGTCATTCCATATGGCAGATGACACTCCGTAGCATTGAGATAGGTTTACTATCAAAAGCATTTGACCATGTGACCATAGCATAAGACAACTGACCATCATCGAGTGCAAACTGCTGTTCAAAGTCCACATTTTCATGCCTGGAATGACTGTCGTCAGAAGGCATGTCACTGTGAAACATCCCCATCACCATCTTGTACGCCTCCTTAGAGTTAACCGTCATCGATATGTCTGCACACTGTGCACAGCCAACAGAAAGATGCACACGCATACAACCAGACATACAGACAGACAAATACACAGTAAGTAGCATAGCACTAAACATTTTGACAAGCCACAGCAACATAAAACAACAAGCCCAGCTGTCGCTAGGGAAGGCTAATTGTACACCAGCGTCAGACCAGCAAATGTGAGTACACCAGTTTGGAGGGAAAAGGAAGGTCTGCAATGGACTCATCCGAGAGGACGGCAAAATAGGTGGACATTTGCAAATGTCCACCTATGCTGTTAATAGTAACCAACCACTTCAGCGATCAGCCAGTCGATGCAAATTTTGGGGATCGGGATGAGCATTTTGGGAGAACAGGCGTACATAGAGGGTCAGATATAGTGATGATTCTATATCAGGATTTCAATTTCGATACGATATCAATATGATGTTTTGAAAATATCGCGATATCGATATCGATCTTTTTAAAATGATAAGTAAGTATATAAATCTTATACAAGCACAAGAACAAGACGTGAACGCTCAGCAAGGCAGTTTGTTTTACATAGATATTAAAGTGTGTCAGTGAGCTTAAAAATTAACTATAGACTATTGTAAGTGTCGTTAAATTACGACACTATAGTTTGTTTGCTTCGGTTAGTTCGTCGTTTTCTCCGTTTATTCTCGTTGTTTTGGTAATGCAGTAATAAAAATATAAACTTCTGGCGTAAAATATCGCAATACATCGAAATTATCATGATATATAAAAAATATCGCGATATATCAAAAAATTCTATATTTTTTGATGATACAAAATGATATATCGATATCGAATACAATATATCGAATCATCACTAGTCTGATATGGTACCATCTGAAATGGCATTGATAAACTCCCAAAAGCTGTCAATAGTAACCAAGCTAATCTCTGTTTCCACTGCCCTGAGTGATCGTGCAAACACAACTCAGTTATATGGGAGGAGGCCAGCCAGACCCCTCCCATATATTGCCGTTACATTCCCAGCAATAAGACCTGTACCAAATTATACTGCTTGGTGACAGAGGCACATGTGCGTGAACAACTTGCCCACGGTTTTTATAGAGTCAGGGTGTTTACACGGTGAACCAAACATGAAGCAAATGTATTGAATATACATGTGCACGAGGTGTGCTCTATGTCTGCTTCATGTAGGAGCCAATGCTTCATAAGTAAAACATGAAACAATGCACATGTATATTCAATACATTTGCTTCATGTTTGGTTCACCGTGTAAACACCCCATTACTTAGCAGTGTACTGGCTAGGAGTTGAACCAGCAACCTCATGATCACTAGTCCGTCACATTGCCATTAAACTACTAAGCCACACTGACTGATGGCACGGTGCCCAATTTGCCCACCACACCTATTTTGCCATACTCTGAAAAAATTAACTGATGCCACCCGATGACCAAATCCAACAGACTCAGTGTCTTCTATCACAGAATTTAATTTCAACAAACTCAGATTTAATCCAATTAATCTGATGCAAAGTCAACTACTGGTATTAATCTTTTTTGCCACTACCCATCCATCCATCAATCCATGACAAAAGCAACAATGGACATTGAAACAGTGAGTACGTACATGGCTTGTAGAAGCAGCTGCTGACGTAGCAGTTACAGCTGGCTCACAACTGTTAGCTTTGTAAGTCAACAAAGTGCTTGATGAGCTGGACGGTTGGTTGTAAGTGAGACAAGTGCTTGCATTAAATGCAGTTACGCTGGATGGCTTGAAATTTCCCATTTCACTCGAACTAGCTTGACTTTTATCTGGCCTGCCGTGACAATAGTTCCGAGTATCGGCCACTGCAAATTCCTGACTGGTAGACTGTGATTTCCGACCAGCGACAGGAAATGCCCGACTACTAACCTGGAACGAGTGACCATCATCACCAGTTGCTATTGGCTGGCTGACTGGAAAAATCGGCTTCAGCAGACGAACATCATTGGCTGCTGACGGTGATGTCTGAGGTTTCGTGGATGATGTCTGGGCTTTCCCAGAATCCACAGCTGCAACCGATGATAATGGCTGGGGTTTTCCAGGAGGATCTGTGGCTGCAACAGTTGATATCTGGGGTTTCCCAGAAACTGTGGCTGTAGCTGATGACGTCTGGAGTTTCCCGGAATCTGCAGCTCCAAATGACGATGTTTGGGTTGTCCCACTGGCAGCTGATGCTGACATAATCGCTGAGCTGATAACCACAACACATGCGCTACTTTTTGTACAGTTTTTCATGTAAAAACCTACAGAGTGTCACCTGCCATATGGGATCACACAGTGTTATCTGCCAACTGATACAGGTGAACGTGCCCTGCCTTAACACCAGTCGGACAGACCAGTACTTGATTTACTTACCCCAGAGGGATGAAGGCTGAGTTGACCTTGGTGTTGGTTATATTGAGATGGTTTACCACAAATATTCCCATCCAATTAGTAGCCAATTAGTTACTATGCTTCACAAAGAAAACTAACCATTAATTAATCACTACCACAATTTCGATCAAAGACTAACGATGTTGGTTATCGAAGTACGTACACATTTTATTCAGCTGACAGACAGCTGTCATGAATGCAAGGAGACACATTTATTAAATGCCTGTTTTATCCAGTGTTTCAGAAAGACTAAAATGTTCGCATTTCTCTGCAAAAAGACATTATGTTTTCCACGTATAGTGTACGATGCTTTCTTAATCACATGACTTCAAATGTATGTTGAACAAATATCATTCATATAATAAAACGTAAAAAATTAAAAACAAATAAATTAATAAACAGACAATGTTACCGAAGCTGGTCAGTCGGCACACAAACGTTGCTAAGCAATCCATCCATCATCTCACGCCTACAATTAAACCATCACCACAGCCATGACTTATTCTACGCTGTGTCTGGTAAAAACCGACCCCTGGTCTTTGTACTATAAAAATGTCAAATCTGAACATATCTGAATAAAACTTTGTACACTTAATCCCCAGTAAATTCCTGTAGCTGTCACCAAATTTTGTTGGAAAATATTATTTTTTAGCTAAGTTATTGATTGCTGAATATCAATAACAAAATATCTCTGTTACCAATATGGTGTTACGTAAGTAAACCCCTGTGTACATTTGCGTAACTTCAACAAATAAACATCTGATTCTGACATACTTTTAGATCAACAATGCATCATTTATTGACAATCAAAGCACTAAATTGCAGTTAAATCTATTTACAGAAACAATAATTACAGCGGCTTTTGTGAGGTTGCCTCAAAACTTGAAGTGTCCAGTATTAGACAACCGTTCGTTTAATCCTGACAGTGTCCATGGCTTGCTGGGAAATTCTACGATAAACTTTTAGCACCATATCTTTCTCTTATCTCAACAGTTTCATTAAAACACAATCGTCTGCAGAAAGCACCATTTTGTTATTGTTTACGTTATTTTGATTGCATCAACAAACATCGCTTCCACTTGAGCAACTGTAGTATGTAACGCCATATTGGTAACAAAGATATTTTGTTATCGATATTCAACATTTAATAATTTTGGTAAGAAATAATATTTTTTAACGAAATTATTGGAAATTAAGTGTACGAATTTATTGGAAATCAAGTGTACAAAACTTTATTCAAATAATTTGTTCAGATTTGACATTTTTATTGCCCAATGTCTAAGCGGTCAGTTTTTTACCAAACACAGTGTACACTGCAAGACACTACAAGAAACTTTATCATACGTTTACCGATTTTCACAATGTTTGCAACGATGGAAAAAGAATTAAATTCTCAACAGAAACCCACCTCACCTTAACACTGGTCCTACACTACTGTCAAAAAAGTAAAAGATTAACTTATCATAATCGCAGGGCCAATAAATGTCGTCTTAACTGGGCCTGCCTAGCAGCAGCTAGCAGCAGCATGGACCTATCTCTCAATCTGAACATCCAGTCCTGTGACCTTGACCTTGACTTTGACATTCAAGTGGATTCCTGCAGTTGTGACAATAGTCGAGGTATAAAAGCTTAAAGGCCTTGAACCTAACTTCGTAAGATCAAAGGTTCAAGGCCTTTAAACCTATAAAAAACAACACTATAATTATACAGCTTGATAAAACTTTTGTATGTTTAATAAAAGCCAAAATGTTGCAAAGAGTAGCAAATACTACAACTATCACTATACTACACTGTGAACCATAAAAAAGTGGAACCGTTTTATTTTTGTAATAACTTTGTCAAATATCAACACACTTGGATAATATTTGGCACACGTGTAGCGTAGACAATCCTGAACTAGCTT
>Ga0056128_1008964_pt1 | contig 12598 bp, 10 predicted proteins | sample WorMetLIZISLAND2_FD_71113 | JGI IMG/M metagenome (GOLD analysis project Ga0056128, IMG submission 71113) | Marine gutless worms symbiont microbial communities from Max Planck institute for Marine Microbiology, Germany - Olavius geniculatus... ...
AAATTTGGTGACGATCGGTTCAGGGGTTTTTGGTTGGCTGAGGGTCAAAGTTTGCATTTTCCCATATACTTTGAAGGTCGTCCTTACAACACTCACACTACCGTGTGAGTGTGATAATGGACCAGTAAGTTTAACCTTTACAGCAATGGAATGCAAAATTAAACCTTTACAGAAACATAAAACACAGAAACAACTAAAAAAACATTGTAAGAACTTGCCGTTATAATTGTGCATATATAAGAGTAATGGCAGTTATAATAATCTTCCCTGTTATCCTCCAGACAGTCATCCATCTCTTAAGTTAATGCTGTCTATTGTGCACTGTGATATGGTATACAGAGGTGGAGTTTAGTGCTGTTAGTAACGAGGCGTACGAGCCAGATGCAGCAGCTGGAGCTAATAGTCCCGGCAACCGTTCATCAGTGAACGGCGACATCACGCTCTGTGAAAACACTCTTTACGCTCGCAGTCCGGAACCACTCAGTGTAACTGGCAATCCACTTCAACATAACGTCCGCAAGGAACCGGGTGCGTGAGCTTTTCTCACATTTTTCTGTTTTATAGATCGATGGGTCATTTGCCAGGTAGTCAATTGTATCTATCAACAGTTTTTTTCCGAACTCAGTCAGGCCTACTGCAAGTGACAATTTTTGGCAGTTAGCCATGTCCTTTCACGATTGAAACGTCTTTTTGTTGCGACGTTTTTAAACATTATCTTACAATTTTTCGGCAAATATCAGTCACTTTTTGTTTGCATTTACGAGAACACAATTTGAGCGAAAGTTTGATTTTTTCTATCAGGTGGGCTATTATGCACATACTTACAAACTGAAAATTTGATTGTTTTTGCACGAATTCCAGTAGAAAAAATAAATATGAAATTCATGTGTTGCGCAACAATATACATTTTGAATCTATTTGATCTTAAAATTATCATGCAACCCGCAACCGTCCTGTGTGCATGGGTCGCATTACGCGCCTTGTGCGTCCGTCTCGTCGGCTTCCTCAAAATGGAACAAAAAGTTAGAAAAACCAAAACTAACGGTGTGAGCGTTTGCCAGGGCAGGAGTTCAAAAGATCAACAGTCAAGGTCACGAAAGGGCAAAATCGTTCGTGTTTACTGGCGTGTGCCGTCATCTTTGCTTTTTGTGCGATGTTTTCAGTGTCAAAGCGACTGGTGCTGAACCCCGGGGTTGATGCGAACGTCTACGCGGAAATTCGCAAGTCGACGATGGAGCCGCCGACTCATAATACTGGCAGACCGGCACAGAACGATGTGCAGGGCAACGGTGCCGTGGCGACTGGTGCCACTGCCTACGGACAACTGACACCGGGCAAGGCTGAAGGCGTACACGGCGACTCGCTGCAAGACCTCACCCTGATCGACAACAGCATCTACAGAGATGCCGCCGAATGTACCAAGCCTGCTGCTCGCAACAGCGACAGGTACCTGCCAGGTGGGCGCGCTTTCTTCATCATGTCGCTGTACCGGTATAGTTTTGCTGCGCCAGTAGCGTCGTGCGTTAAAATATACACTGTGTCTCGAAAAAAAACATCCTGACGTTTTCGACTGTAACTTGAAAACCACTTATCAAATTTTGATAATTTTTGGTAGGAATATTTTGGATACAACTTGCCATCAAATGACCATTTAGTTTCCCACCTCACCTAACGTTTGTTTCTGCACTACCTGGGTAAAGCACAACGAGCAAAATATCACTTTTTTATCAAATGCGATATGATTGCTGAATTAACATAACGCGTAAAAACACATTTTGTTTACATTTTTGGCACTTTGGCCGATATTTCACCCAGTTGTCCATTTTTCAATTGCCTGCAGTAAAATTGCTTAAAGTATTGGCTCACTATGCGAACACGAGCAAGGAGTTGCTTTTTCTATTCATTGACAGCAGTATTGATAATGTTCTGCTCCAGACCAACCCAACCCAACTTTAACCCTAAATTTTCCCCAAATGCGGGTTTATCAGCTTCAAAATTTGCATTTCTTGACTAAAATTTTCGGGCAAGATAAGAGAGTTAATTAAGCCGCACGTCTTGTTTCATAGAATTTAAACACTGATTGGCGTTAAAAATCCATTCTCTGACCTTCTCAGCAGTATATTTGCAGCGATCACTAAAATCGAACCGAACTATAAACGTGCCGCTACGCCACTGCCTTGTATTCGGTATTCAAAAGCCTACACTGTAATATTTTACAAGGTAGCGTTGTAACGACGGATTAATTTTGACGTTGAGATTTTTCGTCAAGCAGTTTGTTTTAAATTCACTGCCCAATGTGTCAGTATAAAAATTCTGAAACTCTGCCAATCAGTACTGACTAGTGACACAAACTAACTTTTGTGACTTACGTTTTTGGAATGGTATATAATTATCAAAATTTGTCAAATGTTTATTAAGAGTTGACGTTTCAACAAAAATTGGTCAACGCGCAAATTTTCCAACCAACGACTGGTTGATTTCCTTGTTGAATTCAGTGCCAGTTCAACATGGTTGTCCTCGAATCTCAGTAGGCCTTCTGTAAACAGTGGCCGATCCCGAATTTTGGAATAGGGGAGCGATGTCCCCTCCCCATTGGGGAGGGGCTGTGCCTCCTCCAACGGAAATTTGTTTTATGCGTATATAATGCATTTTTCTTCCAAATTTTCACTTGGTTATAAAATGCAGATCCAGTCAATGGGGGTGTGAGGCTGCCCTCCACCCCCTCTCCCGTCCCGCCTCTGAATCCGCCACTGTTTGTAAAACAAATCTGTTTCGTTTTCTGCTTACAGAACTGTCTGCGTACGCTACACTGGATGAGAGTAAAATGTCAGCATCACCCGCGGCTGCTGCTGCTGCTAAGACGCACTACGACCAGCCGGATTCACCCTGCTGACGATGGACAACCGACGCCATGACAACAGAACTGTGATACTGTTTGACGTTTGATCATGCACTTGTGTTTCTTTCTCGATAATGATTGTACGGGGCACAGTACTAAACGACTTCATTGTTGATCACCTGGTGGTGTAACAGTAAAGTTTCAAGACCGAGAGGTTCAACTCCCGCTTGGGTCGCTACCGTGGTTACCTCTTGGATGGGTGACTGCCTGCGGACAGGTAAACTATGTAAGTATAAGCCTGTAACCAACAGCAAGGTCAACTCAGCCTTCTATCCCTTCGGGGTAGGTAAATCGAGTACCGGCTTTCCGGCTGGGGTTAATTAAGGCTGGGCGCGTTCACCTGTGTCACTTTGGGATCCCATATGGCAGGTGATGCTCCATAGCTTTTTGAGTCTGTGACGGGTTTCCCATAAAGAGCTATATACAGCCCTTAAACAGTTTAACCTTGTACGACACGCTTTCGTGGCGTAGGCTGCCTGACCAAGATTTGTTACTATTACTGTAAGATGCAGACCTAGGTCCCTACTACGGTATTTACACGGTGTTTCATAAGAAAGGACCCCTTTTGTTTTTTTTCATAATTTAATCAAATTATGAGCAATTTACATGAAATTTTTACCAGTTGTAGCTGAAGAAATACTAATTCGAAACATGAGAACAAAATATGGCAGTTGATTAAATATTCTTTGCTAGTCGTGATGTAACGCTGACATCATAATGTGTCACAGGTACAAACTTGCTGGTCTCAACTGGTGCTGTCAGTTGCTACCCTGCTTCGATGGTGAACTTAGTCTGGTTCGCTAATGAAAAATGCTTATCGTGTCAGCACTGAGCAACATAGAAACATGAAATCAGGCGTCTTGTGATCCAAAAACTCAACATCTTGCAAGCTCAGTGTGATAGTCACTGTCTTGCTCGAACATGTGAAAGAACAACTATCCTCACAGACACGTAAATTTGATCGCTTTGCACGTTTTTGTGGCTGCAACTGTAAAACTTCAAATATTTGACACTAACGAACCAGATTTTTCACCATTGAAGCAGGGTAGCAACTGGCAGCACATATTGGGATAAGCCTGTTTGTACCCGTGACACATTATAATGTCAGCGTTACATCACGACTAGCAAAGAATATTTAACCAACTGCCATGTTTTGTTAAAGCATTTTAAATTAGTATTTATTCAGCTACGACTGGTAAAAATTTCATGCAAATTGCTCATCATTTGAGCGAATTATAAAAAAAATAAAAAGGGGTCCTTTTTTTCTGAAACACCATGTATAAGCCACCAAAATGTGTATATGCCTAGTGTACATTGGCATGCTTTCAGACAATGAAATGTACCGGTAAGCATTACACCGTAGGCCTAGTACTAGTATGCATCCATGAAATATAATTCAACCCAAACAACTACTGTTCAATTTAACGACTGAGGGTACAGAAGTAAAAATATCCCCCCCAATAAATACAGCCCTGCATGTACTTTGTATTACGTAACGTAACTACGTGATATCTATGTCATTTCAAGCATAATCTGCCACTGATTTGTGGCTGTATCACTGAAAGACCCGCCAGTGCAGTATTATGATACATTGCCCTAATGTGATCAATGAACTAACTATGCACCTACTTGCTTTGTTTTTGGTATATGCATTCACACCAATTGTGTTTCCTTTGCACAATATTATATGGTTGAGCACTGAGCAATATCACATTCTTGCACAATATTATGTACGAGCAGATGGCACATGTAACCAAGAAAACATTGGACTGACTGACAGTGCATAAGGCTTGAATGCTATCATTCGCTGTTGTTTTTGCGCGTGAAAGCAGCTATTGCTTTCAGCACGTCTTAGCCATCGCAATTCTGTCCGTCTGTCTGTCACATGCGTGGATCAGTCAAAAACGGTGCAAGCTAGGATCACCAAATCTTCACCGTCAGCTGCCTGGAAGACTCTAGTATCAGGAACCGTAAAGCTTTTCCATAAATTCGAAGGGGGTCACCTTGAATGAGGGCGCTACATGAGAGGGGGGTGGGCAAAGTTGAAATGCAATTTTTGGCCAATAAGTCGCTGTATCTCAGTGATGGAAGTCATACACTGGCTCTCGACTGGCGCCAAATTCAATGACCTTGAATGACCTTGAACGCCAAAATAGGGGGTTTGTGGATTTTTTGGCGATTTTGGGGGCGACACAAATCTATATAATTCACAAGGTGGTGCCACGCTACTATCGTTATGCGATCCAGATAGAGAATTTGGTATTTGTATATTATCTTAGCGTGAACACCCCAATTTTCAGCTAAACTACTGAACCGGTACTACTATAGGCTTTCACAGAAGCATTAGCTTAAATTTCTTGTTATTGTGTCTCAAAATGAGAGTTAATGCTACTAAGAACCGTACTGTGAGGTTATAATTAATCAGTACACCACTAGTAAGTAATTAATCTGTAACAACCAACAGTAATTCTTATTAATTAATTACTAGTGGTATTGTGATTATTTTCCTCAATGCTCAATTCTTAGTGACTATAATTTCAGCCTACAAGTCTATAACTAGAGTTAGAATTGACGCCTGGAACTAAATACATCAGAGATGTGTGATGTATTTAATTCCAGGCCTCAATGCTAACATTTAGGTCCCGTTTGCCATGCACATTTGATGGCCGATCAAATTGAGCTCTGATCAACTTTGGGACTTGACCAGAGATCATCTCAATGATCATTTTTTCATCGCCAATTAGCGACTAGTCGTTCATCAAATCTCCCATCAAGTTGATGGCCGAATATTGGCGGATCAAGTCAGATAATTGTCGATTAAATGTGGCGATCTGCAGTTCATTGCATATTCGCACCAGAAACCATCTCTTCATGTCGCCAGTCAGAACGGCAATTCACGCATTAAAATGAAGTTGCAGGCATAGCGATCTGTCACTACTGATCAATTTATATTGTGCATGGTGTTTTGTGTAGAAATAAAATGGATAGACTCCTGTATTGATTTGCAATAGACGTATTTGTGACAGCAGATGATATGAACAATATCGTTGATATCATTGCTATGACGACGTTTACTGGCATGGCATCCACTCGCAGCGCATGCTGGGTAATTTAGCACAACACCGCAAATTGAGGTCACTGTCAGCCAATCAGATTGGCATAAAGTAGGCTCAGATGACGGCGGATCAGCTAGTCGCTGATCACGTAAATGGAGATCGAAAATGTATGGAAAAACTAAACACAGTTGATCAACGATCAATTCTGAACATCAAATTGATAAAAGATCAGTAAATCGGAGATCAAATTTGATTTGACTGGCGATGGAAAAACTGGACCTTAATCTCTGTTAACATCTCTCCTGGACAGTTTCAAGTTCCAACTGCAATACTGACTAATCTCTTAAACATATTATTTTAATATCCTGTGTCAAAGAGTTGCGATGCTGATTTGTTTTCCTCACCACTGAATCAACATTATTTGGAAATCTATCAAACTGATGCAATAAAGTATAGCACAAATGATTAGTCTTCAGGAATACACTGATAATACATTAAAAATACAACTCTATACTGCAAAACTTTACAGCTTGTGGTATTAATCTGCATAAACTGCATAGCTTTCGATACAGCAGAGCAATGATAAATAATCTGAGCATAGCATGCCATAGCAACTGGCTTGCGATAATGTGTAAACTGTCAACGATGATCAAAATAAAGTTAATATATGTAAACTGTTAACAGTAATTAACGAAAATAAGGCTACAATATTATAAAATATATAAAACTATCGGCAATTATCCTAGGTCCCACATAATCAAATGGCACTGCCATGAAGTTCGGACTGCAGCACTTCGCCAAGACGTTTCACGTAAACTTTTTCTGTCACCACGAGACTCCGAAAGCCCGGAATCCAGCGACAAATCCAGTCCTTGACGTGGAGATAGATCTTGTAGGTGGAAAGCTTGAGTAGGATCCAGTACGTCTCGGTAGCACAGCGGAGTTGACACAGCAGCCTGCCTTGACACCGAACGACCTGCTGTCGACCGACGGTGCGCACACAACACTGAGACATCGTAATGAACGCAGTCCGGGTCTGATGAGCTCGCTGTGAAGACTCCACGTCCCCACGCAGTGATGACTCTATACCACGCAGCAAGTCGTTCGTCTTGAAGATCAGCAACAGCTGGCGAGGCATTGAGTTCAGGATAGACGTAATCTCTGACAGGTAGTTGGTGGCCGACGACTGGATTATCTCAGCCTAACAGCATCAAGCAACACAGATCACAGATATATACATTACAACATTCTAGATATTCGACCGCAAGCTCACTGTGTTACAGAAAACATCATTTCGTGACTGACCTCTCCGTCCCAGATGCTTTGCGCGGAGGTACACATTTTTCGTAACACGTTTACTATTTATTTGCACTGCAAGCTACTTTACACGACTATATAAAACTTCAAGCACTTTGCGCTGTATTGAAAAAAAATATTAGGCACATTCATTGTGTGTAATCGTTACCTAGCAACATGCACACGGCACTGGTTGCTGACGTGGCATTACGTAAGCCGATGACTAACGCTATCATGCATTTTACCATCTGTAACTGAATGGTGCCTAACAAAACGAATTTTAATTGTATGCTGCAAATAAATAAGTGAACACAAATGAATCGTAATCAACACTACATTATAAAAAAATAAACGCCAACTATTTTATATTAATTACAAGTTCACGAATCATCGCAATGCATGCTGGACAGGAGGGGGCTGCGTCGAAGATGTTTGGTTTGGTGGGCAGTGCAGCCGCTGTGACATGGATTAACCATGTTAATCCACTGGCAGATTTAAAAAGAAAGCATGTGCCTACCTTTCACTTATGTGAGAAAAGAAAGCAAATGGACACAGCCATTTCATTTCACAGTCAACAATGTATCAAAACAAAAAGAGAATAAATGTGGTTCTCCTAGTTTTTTTATTCAAACATGAACATCAGACAAATGGTCACAATTTATTCAGCCTGACATCATATAACAGCAAGTTCCAAGTCAGAATTCACGGATTTCGGCAAATCTGAGAAATACATCACTTACTGATCAAAACACTCAACTGCCGCATAGACGTTAGTTTTATTTGACTGTTGCTATTAAGGTGCCTCACCATGGTCAGCCACCTTGATGTGGTAAAGCCCAAATTCCATTATGCCGACTTTCACTGAAACTTCCCCGTGGGGAAAGTCACAAACACATATCATGAGAGTCGCCGACACAAACGGTGAGAAATCATGAAATCATGAAGTTTCGGTGAAAGTTGCAGACACAAGTCATGAAAGTCGTGGACGCAAAATATCTCAACATGTCAAGATGTTTGCAACAAAGTCCATAACAAGTCCGTGACAAACCTATTACAATGCATGGGGAAATTCGGCGACAAAGTCTGTGGACTTCGTCGCGGACACAAATCACGAAAGTCCATGACACAAATCATGAAAGTCGGCGACATGATTTGTGTCGCGGACTTAAGTCACATGGACTTTGTCGCAAAGTCGGCATAATGGAATTTGGGCTTAATGGGGCTTAGTGCTCCGATGGCCTGGAAGATTTATAAAATGCATAGGGTAGGAGCCAGGAGCCAACAAAGAAATGACCAAAAAACTGTTAGAGCAGATGTATCACCAGTGCTCATGCACTGGTTAATTTTCGGCTTTCACGGCCAATTTCGGCTTTACAGCCGTTGTCGTTTATTTACAGCTTCACAGCCATTCACGACTTCATACCTGTTTCCTGTAACCTTATGGTTACATTTGGGGATGCACATTTGAACAAACTGATATGGCCTCGGCGCTGGGCAGGCATAACAGCATGCCCAGTTTTTGCCCACCCTGGAGGTAAGTTAAGGTAAGGCAAGGCCATTGTAGTGCTGTCACCAAGTATTGCTATCCCATTGAAAGTTCACTACAGCATAAAATAGATAAGTGAGACATGATTGGCAATGAGTAATAAGAAATAATGATGATGGCAATTAATTTGAAGTAACCTCGGACTTTGAGACAGCGGTCTGGTCGACGCCTTGTGTGACCGCATCCCACGACCGACCGGTGACGATGCAAATAAAGAGAGGAAACATTCTCTCAATGCCGAGACATCGCGAGTGCTCCTTCATATCACGCTCGTCACGCCGCAGAATTGACTGCCAGAGTCGACAGTAGTTCAGCCGCACTGTGTCCGACATCGTCTGAACACAGCACGCATACTTACTGTCGGGGACAGCATTTTTGATATTTACTGTTTGGTTACATTACTGATGATCAGACGTTGTCTGCCAGTGATATACGGGACACGTTTAAAGACCAAGTTGCACCAAAAAACGATATTGGCTAAATATGCGTAGAATGTAACACTAATTAATGATATGCTGATCCAATGAAATGAAAAAATTGCTCTGAAGTAATTTTCAGACAAATATGTTGTGCCAGCTGAATGCACCCGAATGTGCCACTGTACTGATGACATCACTCTCAGGATGCTTTGTTGCCAAACTGACATTCGCATTGAAAACATAGTAAACCCATCGGTTTCACTCAGAACAATGTCGGATTTATCATACAAATAATGGTGCATAGGTGACATCAGAAATTATGTCATTGTTTATTTGTTCACTACTAGAGCTGTGTGGTTAGTAAAATTAACAAAGTGCTGGAATATTGTGTTTTTAGTGGGTTAACTATTGACGAAAAATTTAGCCTTTTTGCAGCTATTTGGCCATAAATTAAGCTGCATTTGACTTCAAGGCAAAAGAGCTCCTGCACATGATGTCACGGTTCCAGAAATTGCTGAAGCCGTGAAAAGGGAAAAGTGAGTACTTTGTACCTTATTTTTAAGATATTAAGATGTATTAGCAACCAGAAAATTAATGAATATTGAAAATTAGCATTTGATAAAGCCAACCAGTGCTTTATAACAGTTGCGTAAACCGGTGCAACTTGGCCTTTAAACCAGCTATACAGCAATTTTGATATTTCTACTACTGTTTCAAAGATCGGCTTCAAAAAGTAATTGTTCGACGTCTCTACTAAAGAAAAATTCACCTATTCACTTAAAGCAACACCACAATTTACGCAAATGTCTAGAATCAGCTTCCTACTCAGTTCTCCAAATGCTCATATGTTGAACTGCTTTCCATGGATCTCATACCATCATCTTCCTCTTCTTATAATGATGACACACTGGCCAGTTTCTGGTGCCTGTTTCTGGTACCAGTCACTGGTCAGAAACTGGTCAGTGTGTCATACTATTCTGGTGCCAGATTTTTCTGTTGCCAGAAACCGGCGCCAGATTGAACATGTTGAATTTCGTCCCATCGCCTTCGTTTAAGTTGCTTTTCTTCTAAATTCTTTTAACAACATGAATGCTAAAACGGCGGCTATAACATCATCATCCTCAAAATTCTCAAAATCGAAATTCATTTTTATTTTTTTCTGCAGGTATCATTTGCCGGCAAAGTATGTCATGGTTTTTGGCACCGGACGACTGGCGCCTGTTTCCGGCGCCAGAAACCGGCATGAAAAATAGGCAACAGAAAATGGTCAATGGGCGACTTCACTTTTTGACTTAGACTTTCGCTGAGACTTTTGCTGAGCCTAAACTTCGGTCTAAGTACCTACTTAAGTCAAAAAGTGAAGTGATTTCGCTGAGCGAAAACATGGCAACTAACACGGATAGTTTAGTAAATTAAAACAGTCTTGTACCAAAAATAAACGCCGTAATGGCTACACAATGACGTAAGACGTTGCGTAATTACATCATTTGGGTGCACGGCGCAATTAAATAAGCAAGTCCAAGCGTAACCAATTGATTTATTTCCTGTTAGGTTTACTGGTTTTCTGCCATTTTCAATCGTTTAGTTGAACTTTGGTCTAAGTACAGACTTTAGTGTTCAGCTTTAGCTTTGGCTCAGCAAAAAGGCTCAGCGAAAGTCTAAGTCAAAAAGTGAAGTCGCCCAATGTGTCACCAACTTCACATCCTTCTATTTGTTTGATTAGGCCTAATTATTAAAAAACATTCTAGCACCATATGCAGTCTATTTGACAAATTCAAGCAAACTGACAGCATTTCCAGTGCCAATTATATATTTCTGAATGAGCATGTCTTTAGCTTCTAATTTTCACATGCACAGAATCAAAAATAGCAAATATAACATCAAGTAGTGCATAATTATTAGAAGTACGGCAACATGAGAAGCAGACCTGATAAAGGCCGTGATCTAGAAGAACGATCTCCGTTCCAGTTGTTGATGAACGGACAAGTAAATTACCGGGATGAGGGTCACAGTGAATGTATCCCTGAACGAAGATCATCTCACTGTAGACCTGACCTAACTTCCTCATCACCTGTACAGCGTATAAGCCAGTTCACGACACCGACAAAAAAAGGAAAAAATCACATACCAAATACCCAACACTCATCAACCCTCCACAGCAAAATTTTATGCGCCTTACCGGTATTTGGATGCATCTTTGGTACAAATACTAGGCCATTACCACATGTCTGCCGTAATACAGGTATAATAATTTATGGATTTTAGCGCTGGCAGCAAAACAAAATGATGACTTAACACCTGTTTGATGAAAACAGTGTCAAAATACAAGTGAATCAACACAGAATGCATTAGAGGTTAATTTAACGATATGCATAAATTCACATATACATAAATTCACATTTTACTTACTTACTTACATTCGCATTTTACTTACTTACTTACTTACTTACTTACACTAGTTTTGTGTTAAACCACACACAGCTCAGAAAGAATACAACCAGCAACAATACAATATACTGCATACTCTAGCATGATCTTACTACTTATCAGCTGCGGTTACTTAGTAATGGACCAGAGAGTGACACGGTAATGGGGAAAGCGGTAATGCCACAGTTACCGCAGTAAATGGGTAATCCCACGGTAATAGTAAAAAAACTACGGTAGTACCATGGTAGCGGTAAAAAAGTTGCGGTAGTTACCGCGGTAGCAGTAAAACAAAATTAGTTCATTTCCCGCCACATGCATCGTAAAAGTGAGCACCATTCTGGACAATAGAATCCTCATTAAGATCATGTGCGACGGACGACCACTGCGTGACGCGTGGCATAGCTTTGCAGGAGCACTGGGCACTTGTTTATCACCCGTCAAGTAATTAGTGTCAGCCACGTTAGCACACTGCACTGACTACAGCAACTGAGATCACGGATATCTGCCGACAGTTGGCTAGCATTCCTGAGATCTACTGGGAGACGGCACAGACATGCATTAATAGCTCAGGTCTGGCTGACTAGCGAAATGTGTGACTGGCGCCTCTCTGGGGCATACAGTCGTTTGTCACTGGCATAGTTTTTCTACACAGACTTCATAACGAATTAGCCCCTATAGTCTACAAGTGGTATTGTTGTTTTTTTTTTATTTTTGAAGACACTGAAAACAATGTCAATTTGCTATAGCAATATGCAGATTTTCATTAATAAAGATTATCATTAAATGATGTGAATGGTAAAGTCCTCATCTTCAGACTTCAGATTATGGAATGCAATGGGGATGGGGAAATTTCTACAGTAATAAGGATGGGGAATTTTTCATGGGGATGGGGTGGTGATGAGGAATTTCTTATGGAAACTGGATGGGGATGGGAAAAATTTGATCGGGATGGGGC
>Ga0056128_1008965_pt1 | contig 12597 bp, 4 predicted proteins | sample WorMetLIZISLAND2_FD_71113 | JGI IMG/M metagenome (GOLD analysis project Ga0056128, IMG submission 71113) | Marine gutless worms symbiont microbial communities from Max Planck institute for Marine Microbiology, Germany - Olavius geniculatus... ...
TGCAGTGCACAGTATATAGGTAGTCGACAAGCGACAGCCTTGTCAGTTGTTGCGCAGACGTCGACCGAGTAAGACGTACTCTCGCTTGTAGTGCGAACGGCAGTTTTAATCAGTCAGCAGTTGAAAGTTTGTTGATAATTCAATATTGTGATTGAACGTTGGCCATTTTGTTTGGCTGTGCGATAGTTAGTGAATGTCTTGAGTACTAGCAAGTATCGTCGAACGTCGTAAACTGTCGTCGCGGTCGGCCATATTGACTGGCCTTGACCGGAAGTCGCGCACTGTCGCGCCGAACTGTTTGGCGAAGCGATTGTTTGTTCTGATACTGACGTCGAAGAGAATTGTTTACCTGTCGCTGATATTGACTTCTTTTTCTCGGATCCGATATCCCAGTTGCGTCGCGAGCGTTTCTACTTCCTGTTTACTTTGGCTGCCCAGTTCTAGGGACTTTACTGTTTTTCTCTTCATGCCAAATTCATGTGTCTTCCCAAAGGTCCCCTAGGTCTTGTTTCAGTTTCTAACCTTAGTTCACTTTAGCGTACTTTAGCGTCCCTGGTCGGTCGTTCCTAGTAGGGGTCTAGTCAGTAATCCACTAATCCACTATCTGTTAGGGTTAAAGTTAGGGTTAGGGTTTAGGTTAGGGTTCGTGTACTGGGATAGGCTAGTTTTGACGTTTCCGGTTTTGTCGGTCCCGGTTTTAACAACCGTGTGCGAATAGGCGTATATACCAGCTGAGCCACCGTCTACCGATGTCTCTACATGGACAAACGTCGCCGACAGCGAATGAAGCAGTGCGCTAGCGTTCAGCGTCCGAACACGTCCTCTCCTCAACCAGCCTCTGAAGCTGATGAGGATGATAACGAGGATGAGGCCTGAGAGGAATTATACGATGCGATGAGATTGTTGATGAAGAACAGAGCACCAGCGGACAGCGTAATGGAGTTGAAGATAATCAACGTGCTGTTGTAGCGTCGCACATCACTTAACTTCAGCTTCATTCTCTGCTCATGACATCATTTGTACCTCATGACATTGGCGTGGCTTGATAGTCTAATGGTGAGCGTGTCAGATACAATGATCGTGTCAGATACAATGATCGAAAGGTAGGGTGTTCGAATACGGCCCATTCCACTATCAGGTAACAACCCTGGGCAAGGGCGATGCACCAGTTTAGAGGCCCTGCCGACAAGTTATCCAAATCCAAATCCAAAATCCCAACTCGACGTTATGATCAGTCGACTGCATCGCTGACGACACTTGACAGTTGCCAAAAATTTTCACCACCTTAGGTCACTCGCTCTTGCACTCGCATCGTCGAGAATGTTGTCTTCAGCCTGCGTGAATGATTCGTGAACTATGCATTTCATGCGTTATGCATGAGGTGACAGATAGGCAGCAAGTTTATAGACAAAGTAGACTTATCGACTGCGACGTGTAGACTATAGCTCCCTTGACTATCGGTGTTTTCACGCTGAACAGCTTAGTCGGAAAACTCAAGTAGGCATAAAATGGGCATAAAATGACAGCGTCTGGCCGCATTCGTGTTGTAAAAATATAGCACATTTTTGTCAAAATTTCTGCTTGTTTTCGTTCTTAAGATCGATGACGAAATTCAGTGACTATCAATCTTTAGGCCTACATTTTAACGATTTTTAAACGCTAATAAGGGTTTAAAAAATTATTCTTTTAGGTTGCATTAACAAACTTTTATTTGTGTCTAATTGTTATTAGTTATTTGTCTTTTTCTTGTATGTGCGTTTATTTCTTATAAAAATTACTTTAAGAAGTTTTACTTGATCAGTCTCTGTGTTTGTATTTAGGTGTACCGTGTATATATGCGCAGTTGTATGTCTTAAAACGTCATCGGATTTTTCTCTCCTTTGAAACACTTCGTTCAGTATTTTATTCTGTGCACTGAAGCTCCAACCAAAGTCATTTTTGTTAGTGTTTCAGCGTGTTTAGTGTTCCACTGTTCTTAGGCATGCACCTCAGAATGAAAAAAAAATTAGTCAGGACCTTTTTGCCACCAGCCTGTGCGTTTTGCTCTGGAGAGACTTTTCGCCCCACTGCAAATTGCAAACGATGGCGAAGACGACGTTGTCTTCTCCGTCCGTCCGTTTCCACTGTCGTCCGCAATTTTTAGCAGACCGTACTCAAGTAACGGTCGAGCTATTGGCATGGTTGTCGTCCGTCCGTTTGTCTCTCTGTTTGTCTGTCTGTCACGGATATATTGCGGCAAAACAGTGCGCAATGGGGCCTAGTTTGCTATTTATCAGTCACTAATAGAAAGTCACATATTGCCTTTTAAATGACATATAAATCATTGATTTTTTTGATGACTTTGACTGTCGTGCTGGTCGTTCTTGCCGCTCGCTGCCTATCATTCGTCCAACCGGCTGCGGCGCCTTCGTCTTTGTCGCTAGCGGCGGTCCGTCGACGGGTGTCTTCAGTCACGTTCCTGTCGACCGTCGTTGCTGATCAACGTGCACGTCGAGCGTCATTGGCGACCGCACCTTTCCAGCGACTGCTGCATCGGTCTGGAACAGTTTGCCGGAGTCGGTCCGGTCATAGCCGTCGTTGCAAGTTTTCCGCAGCAGACTGAAAACTGAACTTTTTGCCCAGTCTTACAGACATGACTATAAGAACGTCTCATTGCACTGACTACTATTGCGTGACTTCACTGTTTAAGCTTATTGTTACGTGTCCTTGTAGTCTTAGGACTTAACGCCACGCTAAAGTTTATTCGTTCTTCATCATAACGCACTATGCTATGTCAATCGTACAGTATTGTGGCTAAACGGTAAGTCGTACGGGTTGACGATGGCAATATTGGATAGGTCTATGCATGGCAACTTCTTAGGCCCATTATAGGCTGTCAATAGTAACCATGTCTTCGTCTGCAGTGGTTTGGCCGCAATTTTCACGGGAATGTTTCAAGCTATAAATGACCATATCTCATCTCGGAAACGGTGAAAAAGGGCCAAGGTTACTATTAGTCACTAATAGGAAGTGGCATACACCCTTTGAAATGAGATGAAAATCATTTACCTTGGCTGACCTTGAAGGTCACTGACAATCAGTGCGGTCGGTTATCCTAGCGACAGATGGGCTTCTTATTAGTAGTCAAATCGTTTACAGCCAAAGGGCGAGACGTTCTCATAACAAATGAAACGATCTTGTAGAAAGATAATATAGATAAACGGGAAAATTGGGTGCTGTTTAGATGTCTCGAACAGCAAGGGAATATTCTGACTGACGCTGATTCGAGAACTGGAAATTGTCGAGTAACGCTTACTAGATCTATATACATTCAGCTGCAGGTGACAGTGGAGTGAGTGGAGTGGTTGAAAGCGATCCGCCCGACTGTTGACAACCAACGTCCTCTTATCTGTATGACAGCCACTGAAGAACGTAACTTACGCCTAGCTACTTCAACGCCTGTGTGAGTGCCGGGTGGGCCAATTATTAAAAAGTGATCCGCAGAAGTAACATTTGACCTACGATTCGTTTGTTGATCACAACAAAAGTACAAAACGAGCAAGTATAAGTAGGCAAGGATTTCAACGACAAAGCGCTGAAGACAAATATACACTGGTCGTATATTTTCGTCGGTGTCAAAATGTTCTAACCACAGCAACGCAGCATGCAGCGTCCGAGCAAATAATTCGCCACTAAAGTACTGCAGAAGTTGTGCGCAATGATTTGACATCAACGCTAGAAGGTTGTGTGTTCGCTGAATATTTCTTCGTCGTCGTCGGCATTAGCGGCTTCGGAGCTTCGTCCCAGACGCGGAAAAGGCGATGCCCTGGCTCCGAGCCGGGGGAACGGAGACGCCCGTTGTCCGAGTCGTGGAAAGGGCGACGCGCGCTTGCCGAGACGTGGCACAGGGGCTGCACGTAGACCCACGCGAGGGAAAGGTGAAGCTCTCGTTTTGACTTCGTCAAACGCATCTTCATCTGCGTCATCAGCCAGGTAGTACCCGATGCTTCTAAGGCCGAGGCGAGGCAGTCTCTTCGCCACTAGTCTGCCTAGACGCGGTAATCTTTTCTCGTCGCTGATGTGGCCGCCCTCGCCATGTTCGGTGGCGGATTTCTCCATCAGCAGCGCACTGTCCCAGCGGTCTTCGTCGTCTGCCGTCCGCCCGAGTCGCGGTAGACGCTTGCCCAGCCGCGGCAGTCGCTTCTCGAACGCTTCGCCGCGCAGACCCAACCTCGGTAAACGTCGTTGTCTACTTCGTGTAGAGACATTTTATCTGCGTGTACATCGCGGAGACGACACTGTCTCTCCCGTCTGCGTGAACAATAACATCCATAGACGTCGTTGTCTACCCAACCTGGGTAGTCGTTTGTTGACTGATCTGAGCAGTCCAAGGCGAGGCAGAGCTCGAGCTCCAAGCCGAGGAAGTCGTTTGCTTCTCTCTTCATCGTCGCCGTCGTTCATCGCTGAGTTTTCATCAACATCTCTCTTGCTCCGTGATGACTGTTCGTGCTCTGATGACGTCACGCGCACCTGTTCCGACTCGCCCGCGGCGCTGACGCCCGCGATCTGTAGCCCAATGCCTGCACAGCGAACGCAGCGCAATAGAACACGTAGTTTACTCGCCAAAAGCATACTGCAAATAGTAACGCGTTTACAGGCCCGTAGAAGAGCCACAGCGGGGCCCGGGAAAACATTCTCGCGGGGCTACTCTGGGGAGAAATTTTTTAAAATGTTTCCTTTAAAAATGGCGCATTTTGGTGTACTTTAAATTTCTGAGCGACGGCGGAGCCCTTCCCCCCAACGTCGCGGGGCCCGGGGTAACTTATCCTTACCCCTCTCCCCTCTCGACCGGCCTGCGCGTTTAACTTGTTTCAATTTTTTCAAAGTTATAGGGTGTTCACACGATCGAGCAAACATAGAGCAGCTAGCTGGACGTTCTATGGTAATTAGCATGCTAATTAGGAGGGCGGGCGGGTTGTAATTGGAAAACCTATATAACACTTGATCATCTGTGGGCTAAGAGCCTAAGCCTACGCCTACATTGAGCCAGGGGGCGGGGTTCCAATAGGCCTGCTTGAGCCAGCTCGATGTTTGCTCGATCCTGTAAACACAATATTAACCTTTCAGTGCGAAAACGACGGTGATTATTAATGGTTGTGCAAAAAACATTTTACCACCATTTATATCATGTTACTGTGATAAAAACAGATTATGCCTACATTGTTTTGCGGTTGTTCGAGCATCAACTTCTAGCTTGTTCTAGTTTATCTTTTGTGATCGCACATGTGGGGGAGGATCTTTAGTTGCGAGTTCGTTAGTTCTTATTAGTAGACTAGCAATTCGCAGAGTGCGGTTGACTGGTGAGATTGACATTGTAAAAGCATTGCAAAGCTAACTCGGTTAACAAACCCTATTGAATTAGTCGTTGGACCGCGCCGTCCGCCCACTAACTTGTTCTGACTTCTGACTCTGATTACTATTCCGTTTTACCGTGCACGATGCAATGCCCAACGTCCGCAGTAGGCCTACAGTAACTTACTTCTACAATAAACCTACACCGCATTAGCGTGGATAGCCTATAATTACGGCGCGAATGGACCAAACACGAATTAAAGCCACACCATATATTCCGGTGCAATTGCGTGGCTAAATAAACAAATTGCTTGCATAGCATTATGTACATTAAAAGATCAGAAAAAACATAATCTATAAAATAACAAAAAGCATGTCTAGGCTAATGTAACCTATTTCATTTTTATTTGCTCTGTAAAAGTGGTAGGCAAACTGCCAGTTTAGCGTACCACTTTAACGTAGAACGCAATCTTACGTAAAAGTGTTTTAAACGAAACTGAAATAAAACAAAATAATAGTAGAACACGTTCGACAATGTAAAAAATACAAATCAAGAAACAAACAGGTTGCGAAAGACATAGAAGCATGAGATCCAAAAATACTAAAAGAAAAAAAAATAGCTAGTTTAAAATGAGAAAACTAAAACGAAATCAGCGGCTGATTGAGACTAATACCCCGTTTACACGATGAAGCAAACATGAAGCGAACTTAGAGCACACGTCGTGCACGTGTATATTGAATACGTTTGCTTCATCTTTGCTTCATGTATGCTTCTTCGTGTAAACTCATTAACCACAAGGCTTTCACAAGCCGCTACTTAGGACGTTTTAGCATTATTTTGCTGATAATATCATATGCCGTGCGTGTGTAGTTCTTTTAGCGTTTTATGTAGAACTTTCATACAATTTCGTATACTTTTATAGTTTCAGTCTACCAATTATTTCACATCATTGTCTGCCTTGTATTATGCACTGGCTGAAGGCGTAGGTTAATAAAGATTGGCCGGTTTAAATTTATTGATTAGGCCTACAACTTCTACTTTCGGTGGGTTTCTAAATAATTTCTTACCTTGGAGTGCGACGGCGCAGATAAAGATGAGCAGTAACGGGGTGAGTGGCGTCATGTTGCAGCCAGCAGAAGTTTGATTCAATCACAGATGAAGATGATGACGTCACTGCTGGCGGCTGCTGAGACTGCACGCATTTATATAGGCCTAGCCGATCGACAGCCGTGGGCAGGCGGAGATCTGAGTGGAGTCACACTCTACACTGTAAGCCAATCGCAGCTTATATCCGGTGACTTAAGGCGCGTTCAGAGCGACGTAACCGAACCGAACTGAAATGACATGGTTTAATTTTTGACGAACTGACCAATGGGCAGGCAGTAATGCATTATAGTGGGCACCGTCTAACGTACGCGTCAAGCAACGACCAATACAGTAGTTTCGCTCTACTTGCCCAATGCCAGTTATTAGTTTGTTTTTTTAGTTAAGTTGTTTATTTTTTCTATTATCTTGTATTTTCTTTTGTGCTGTCAGTGTTCTGACGAATAAAGTTGTATATATTGATCAATGAGTCAAAAACGAAACCGTGCAATCGCAGTTCAGCTCAGTTGAGTTATACCCTTTTTGCACGATCAAGCAATCATCAAGCAAACATCGAGCAATTAGAGCATATGTCGTGCACGTGTATTTTGAATGTATTTGCTGGATGTTTGCTCGATGATTGCCTGATGTTTACTTCATATTATTACGTCGCTGTGTACGCGCCTTACCCAACTGAGATCGTTAGCCATTTGACACAAGTGAGATAGCCTTTCACACAACATTTGGCGTCGTTGCAAAGGGAAGGGAGACAATTGCCCTCTCCCTAAATTTTGTACTGTCGGCACTTTTTGGAATTTTTTTCTTGTCCGAAACTTCTTGTCGAAAAATGCGGCGTTTGGGGTTGAAATCACTTGTTTTAGGGAAATTTAAGTGCAACATTTAATTTTGAGCATCCTGTTGGAAATTTTGCAGTGGTCTGTCCGGAAATTGCAATTTCCTTCCCCGTTTACTTTTTCGTAACTCACGACGCCGCTGATCCCACATTTGGTGTTAGTTTCTGTTTGTTTGTTTGCTTGCAAGAAAATTATTATAATTAAACTTACAGTTTCATCCAGTTTGGATATAGGCTGTTGCATTTACGGTGTGTATCGAAAGAGTCGGCCTACGGTAAGCCTACCGTAATCAGTTGTCGATCGGTCAGTCAATCAGTTCCTTTAATTTAGCATTCAGATAGCATGGTCCAAGAAAAAAATAAAAGAATAGACCACAGACGAAGAAAAACGTGAAAATATCCACAAAACAATGTCTGGAAGTGGGAAGGGGAATAGGCTATAACGACGCTTGAGGCGTCCCGTTCTTGGTGTCACTGGCGCTTTGACCTTTTGCCTCTCAATTCTGTAAAACTTTCTGCGGGCGCCGATGGCAGCGGGCAACAAACTATTATCTTGCTTATGTCGTTGGACGGCGTGCAGTAGGCTAGGCCTAATAGGTCATGGGAAGTCGCGCAGTGTAGCCTACAAGAAATGTCTAGATTCTGAACAGAGATGGAGACAGTCGGCTAAGCAATAAAGACGGCAAATCTAGTACAGTGGATTATTGCAATTACCTACGACACTGACGTCGAGTCCTGAGATATGATGATTGTAATTGAACGGTCACGCACGCGTCAACGACTAATAATAATCGCGTCAACGCGTGACGCGTAGGGGGCCTCTGCGTATCAAGACTTAACAGCACTGATGGCTGCTGTTGCAGCTGCTCAGGGGCGTCATTTAGGGGGCTGGAAGATCTACGGACCCCCCAAGGATTAGTGATTTCAATTTTTACGCGCGAAAGCAGCTAATGCTTTCAGCGCGTCTTAGCCATCGCAATTCTGTCTGTCTGTCCGTCCGTCTGTCCGTCACACGGGTGGATCAGGCAAAAACGGTCCAAGCTAGGGTCACCAAATTTTTACCGTCGACTGCCCGGAAGACTCTAGTTCCAGGAACCGTAAAGCTTTTTTATAAATTCGAAGGGGGTCACCCCGAACGAGGGCGCTAAATGAGAGGGGGGTAGGCAAAATTTGCGATTTTTGGCCATTAACTCGCTGTATCTCAGTAACGGTGCGAGATAAAGCCTAGGTTACTATTAATCACTAATAGGAAATCCTATACTGGCTTTCGATTGGCGCCGAATTCAATGACCTTGGATGACCTTGAACGCCAAAATAAGGGGTTTTATGGATTTTTTGGCGCTTTCGGCCTGGACAAGTCTATATCATTTACAAGGCGGCGCCACGATACTGGCGTTTGTGGCGTGGCGTAGTTGTTAACGCGTTTCGGCTGAAACGAAGTTACTCTACGCCGGGCCTGGTTAGTACTGCGATGGGTGATTGCTATAGGCTTTCGCGCGTCCCGTGAGCATTAGCTAAAATTTCTAGTTCTCTGAGTGAGTCCTGCGTAAACGACTGACGACAAACTTTTTGGAACCCGATTGACCCTTGTTGTGTAAACTGCCAAAAATTTGGTCAGTTCACTCTCAGGAAAATCATTCTAATTGTTGCCGCCATGTGACGTTTTAAGGCCGAAATGCACCAAATTCAATTTCGGCTGGGGCTCTGCCCTTTACCCCGCTGGGGGAGCTTACAGCGCTCCCCCAGATGCCCTAGCTGCATTTAAGAAGGTTTACTTCTAAGGGGAGGAAAAGAGAGAAAAAGGAAAAATAGGGAGAGGGAAGAAAGAGGGGTAGAAAAAAAGAGGGAAAGAGGGAAAGTAATGGTGGAAGCAAGCGAGACCCCCCAAGGATTTACTGAAATGACGCCACCGAAGCTGCAGTGTATTGCAATAGACAAGCCAGCCGGTGTCCCATTACAGGATCGCCCCCAAGAGAAGTCTCTCCCCCGGCCGACAATTTACCGGTAAAAATTCGCCCCGCACGGCGGCCGCCCGGGTGGGACGGACTTTTACCGGTAAATTGTCGGCCGGGGGAGACTTTTCTGAGGGGGCGATTCTATAATGAGGAGACTTTTTTATGGAGCCGCCGATATTTCGATAAGGGGAAATATATCATCCGTGATTATCTCTCCCCAGGTGAATTTTTCATGGGGGAGATATTTTATTGTGACACCGGCCCGCCGCGGCGCACGGACGCAGTCAGGCATGGCGGAAGGAAGTTTGCTCGAGCTCTGGCTGGCAATAAGAGTTGGATCGAGACTCATCAAGTTGGATTGTCAATGACAGACAAGCGCTGCCGCCCTGCAGCACGCACAGGCACGGACCGACAGACCGAGAAGCAATATCATTAGGCCTACTTCCTACGGATCAGCCTAGGTGAGGTGACGTGCGAGGCCTATAGGCCTATGCAGTGATTGTATGTATTATGGCTGTCAGCTGTGGTGTTCAATGTATCAATATTCTTTCAACAAGTTACGCGTTGCATATGATGATGCGTTTCGACAATTGTTACAGGAGCCACGATGGTGTAAGCCTAGTGCTTCCAAACTTTTTGTTTTTAACAGTGTTTCATCATTACCGGAAAATATGCGTAAATTGACTTTCTCACTATGGCGATCATTGCAGATTAGTGACAATTCGCTTGTCAATGCTGTTTTGTCTTCGGACTTGTTTTTTAAATCTCCAGTTTTTAAATATTGGCGAAGTAGTTTGTTTTAGTCTTTTTTTAGTCTTTGTGTTTGTGTGTGTTTTGTGTGTTCATGGGCCTTGAGCCTGCCATTGAAGACAAATAAATAAATAAATTGCTCTGTTGCTTAATCGGCGACGCAGTGGCGGACAGCGGCGCCAGCGCAGTAAAGGAGCCCTGCAGCTCATTTCGAGGTCATGCAGAAAATCCTCTAGCCAGGTCAGATCACCCAGAGTCCCGGACGCCGCGAAGAGCTCGCCTGACCTCAATGATCTGACCGACTTATAGCCTAAGCCTATTGCACTTGGTTGGGGTGAAACTCCTCTCTTTCTTACCCCTCCCCTTTTCCCTCCCTTAATTTTTTAGAGCCCTTTCCCTTCCTTTCCTTCTCTTTTTTCCCCTCTCCAGTCTTTTCCCTATTTCTTCCTTCCCTTTCACCTTTCCTTTGAATCCAGCTAGGGGACCTATAGTTGGGAAGCGCTGTATAAGCTCCTCCAGTTGGGGTCTGGAGGCTGGAGCAAAGCCCCCCCAGCCGCCAGAGATTTTTGGACGTTTTGAACGTGGAAACGCGTTTTAAAGCCAGTTACAGCTATTACCGAAGCAATTCAATAAGCAGGGCAGAGGGGTTTAGGTGTGATATAATGTCCAATTCACACTTATGATGCTGACGCGACTGAACTCAACTCAACTGTCGGCGACAGTAGAGAACTTTCCCCTTGGGCCGTGTCTTGTTACGAACTTTGTCGCAAATTCGGCGTGATGGAATTTGGGCTTAACAAAGCGGTAAAGGAGCGGTCATGCAAGTAAAGAATTTTTTCTGATGGGTGTTCTCGCTATTTTGGTCTTTCTTGGAGTTGGAGTCGAAAATACGGGAACTTTATTTATTTATTTAATTTGGGGTGTGTTGAGCAGTGCCCATGGCAGCGCCAGCGTGCTTTGTTTTTGGCAATGTCCTATGGTATTTTTTTTTATAACTATTCGCCAGACGGCGCTACGCGTCTGAATCAGATACAGCAGCAATAGCGAAGAGTATCGTTAAATAGTTGTTTTGTGTTTTCGATGTGAAATACAACGTATATATTGTAAGTAGTTACTTAGTTGTAGAAAATTTTACACGTTTATAAATTTTATCATTGATGGGAATGAATGATGTGAAAGCTAGTAGATGATATTAAGCAGCTAGCATACCGTGTGGCGCTATGGCCGTGATCGTATAGTGGTTAGTACTTCTCGTTGTGGCCGAGACAACCCAGGTTCGAATCCTGGTCACGGCAGAGATGCTGTGAATCTCTGTTACGGCATTGCTACATTCACTTTTGCTAATTTACATTTTTTCTCTACCGTGATAATATCTACTAGAGGACGGAGTAATTTCAAGCACAGCTAGCCAATCACTATTTTATGCAGCGAAACGATTATAGCACCGGCAGTACTGTTGCTTGTCAACTTTGTTTCTGGCGTGCAAACATGCTATTTAGCCATTTTGTGATGTAAGCATTAGTGATTGCAATCCCAGGATTGGATTCTCAATCCCGGGATCCGGGACTGAGAAATTTGTAATCCCAGGATCCCAGGATCCCGTTTCGGGATTAGGCTTACAGATTGGTCGTTATTTTGGTATCCCCAATTGACATATTTTATGCACAGCGCCCCACGAAAGGTATATCCGAACTGTAGAGACTAGAGAGTGACAGTGACTGTCGAAATACAAATTTCTGTCGACAGCACGAAGTAGTACTCTAGCGTTCATAAAATATTTTATTCACCAGACGGCAAAAAATTCTTATTTCTGTCATTTAATACGAAAATTTTAGCTAATTTTTGGGGACGAGTGGAGTTTACTGGGCGCCATAGGAATACACCTAACCCTAACTTTAAACCCTAACTCTAACCTTACACCTAACCCTGACCCTACACCTAACCTTAACCCTAAACCCTAACCCTAATCACCCTATTGGTAGTTATACGGTATATATGTGAAACAATAGGTGCAATGTATTCCTATGGCGCCCAGTAAACTCCACTCTACCCAATTTTTGTAATCCCGAAATCCCGGGATTGAGACGCTGGCAATCCCGGTATTCGGGAACCTCGGATTGCAATCTCTAGTAAGCATACATAATAATTGTGCACTGTGCTATGTCGTGATTTTTATTATTATCACATGTTTCGTATTCTTATCAACTTGCGCGAGGTGAAGATGACCCGTTACTTACGTTATGTTGATGCAAAATTACAAATGACGTCATCTGCTTCGTGAGTCGTGACGTAATCGACAGCAGTTGGTTTGAAAAGCTGGAAACGTCTTATTAAATTTGTGTACTGCAATTGCTTTTAGTATTAGAAATGCGTCTCTAAGTATACATAGTGTTGCCACATTTGCTATTTCAGCTGTCTACAGCGTAATGGTCTTCTGTGACTGCAAAAACAACTATTATACTATTATACCCTTTTACTTGGGACGGACGAGGTCCCAAGAGGTCCGAGAGCGAGAGGTCCTGGGTTCGATTCCTGGTCGGACCCCTCAAAATTGCCAGGCCTCAGGACAGTCACGTGGTCACGTGTCCAGCGGGTGGACCAGGAAAAACACGATTGACTAGGCC
>Ga0056128_1008969_pt1 | contig 12596 bp, 11 predicted proteins | sample WorMetLIZISLAND2_FD_71113 | JGI IMG/M metagenome (GOLD analysis project Ga0056128, IMG submission 71113) | Marine gutless worms symbiont microbial communities from Max Planck institute for Marine Microbiology, Germany - Olavius geniculatus... ...
CTGTCACACGGGTGGATCAGGCAAAAACGGTCCAAGCTAGGATCTCCAAATTTTCACCATCGGCTGCCTGGAAGACTCTAGTTTCAGGAACCGTAAAGCTTTTTCGTAAATTCGAAAGGGCTCACCCCGAACGAGGTCGCTAAATGAGAGGGGGGTGGTCAAAATTTGCGATTTTTGGCCAATAACTCGTATCTCAGTAACGGTGCGAGATAAGGCCTAGGTTACTATTAATCACTAATAGGAAATCGTATACTGACTGTTGGTTGGCGCCGAATTCAATGACCTTGGATGACCTTGAATGCCAAAATAGGGGGTTTACGGATTTTTTTCGCGATATCAGGCTGCGCAAGTTTATATCATTCACAAGGAGGCGCCACCGTCGCCAACGCCACACGCGCCTATGGCCGATGTGTATTATGGTCCCGATGGGCTGAGTCCAAGTGATATGCGATTTTCAAAACTATAACTACTGAACAGGAAATGCTATAGGCTTTCGCGCGTCTCGTGAGCTTTGCTCAAATTTCTTGTTTTAGTTAGGAGCCGCTGTGCAACAGAGCGATGGATGGGCAAGATAGCCAGTCAAGCACTAGTGACAGCAGAAAAAAACATTGTCAGAGCTTTAAGACATCCACTGTTACCCAGTATGGCATATGGCAGTTGTGTGTTGTTGTAATTGTAGCATCCCTGCAGGTTGGTAACGTACTGCCCGTTGGTATGATGCCTGAGGGCACGGTGGTGTGTAATCTGGAGGAGAAGACGGGGGATCGTGGTAGGCTGGCAAGGACATCCGGCAACTATGCCACAGTTGTCTCACACAACCTTGAGACACGCCGGACACGCATAAAGCTGCCATCAGGCACCAAGAAAGTAATTCCATCTACCAATCGTGCCATGGTCGGTAAGTGCCACCAAGACAGATCTACTGAATTGTCCTTTATATGTTAGAGTTTTTGTACACTCATTTGCTGCATATGTATGTGTGGCACACATTGTGTGCTTATCAATTTTTACGCGCGAAAGCAGCTACTGCTTTCATCGCGTCTTAGCCATCGCAATTCTGTCTGTCTGTCTGTCACACAGGTGGATCAGTCAAAAACGGTGCAAGGTAGAATTACCAAATCTTTACCGTTGGCTGCCCGGAAGACTCTAGTTTCAGGAACCGTAAAGCTTTTCCATGAATTCGAAAGGGGGTCACCCCGAACTAGGGTGCTAAATGAGAGGTGGGTGGGAAAAATTTGTGATTTTTGGCCAATAAGTCGCTGTATCTCGGTAACGGTACTGTTCTCATTTGACCTGATATTATTTGGGGGAATGGCATTTGCTTTCAATATACTTGGGGGAACCGCATCCCGCCCACGTTTCCCTTCGACTACACTAATTTTTGGTGACCTATTTTGTACATGTAACCAAAAGCCATAGTACGAGGGTCATCCCAAAAGTTAGACAATAATATTTTCTGCAATCTATACATCAGTGAAACGTACATCCTTTGCGAACTCTAATGAGTCAGTTGCGGATGAGTCATTGTAATGTATGACATCATATAGCTCTGAACCGAAGGAATTTGGAGCGCTAACGCAAACAGCATAAAATCAAACTCACTGTTGCATGACAATTTTCCAGTCTGTAGCTAGGTTTACCATACTGGAGCCCCGTGGCATCTGATTTTGTGAAAGCTTTAACAAATACGTTTGTGAATTTCTCATTTGCATATGCGAATATACAATAGCCTACATTTGCGATAGCCGCAAATAAGAGCTTTGAGTCAATTACGACTTCATGCGAATACGATGGACATTTAAAAAGTTGTGAGCCTCAATATATAGGACAAAATTTTTTTTTATTATTTTCATATCAGTAAAAGGTACCTACCTTGCGTATTCGTGTGAGCAGATTGTGGAAGTGACATTATTGTAATTTATGACGTCATAGAGCATTAAGGTGAAACGATTTGGTGCGGTAACACAAGCAGCATTTGAATCAGGCTGATTGTTAATTAAATAGAACTGATTTCCAGCGTCAACGAAAGAGGCTCGAGTCATTTGTCATCATGGATAGCGGACAACATCATTATCAGATTTTAGATTTCAAAACAGAACAGTCACTGGGGGTAAGGTCGTTGCTGTATGCAGAGTGGTCTTGGTGTAGAAAGTCATAGTCATGAACAGCCAGCTGGGTAACTGTAGACTTTGGACTGGACTGCACTGCTAAAATTTGGGGAAATTGTACAGGGCTTGCTCCTGGGCCCCTCCTAGCCCCCCTGCCCATCGGGGGTCCATGTAACTAGTCACAAATTCTGACTGGCCTTTCATTAACATAACCAATATAATTAACAGTTAAATTTTTAATAAAATTTTCTGATACCATCAGATATTGACATTGTGTCATATTTTGGCTAAAATGCTTTGATTTGCTGCTACCACAGATAAGGCTATAGTATATTCACAGATCCAAATGAGAAATTCATAAACGTATTGGTTAGGGCTGTCGTAAAATCAGATGCCAAGGAGCCTCACTTTGGAAAATCCAGCTACAGACCGAAAGAGTTTCACGTAATGCTCTGTGACGTCATGAATTACAATGACGTCGTATTCACAACCGACTCATTAGAGTTGGTAAAGGATGTTTGTTTCACTGATATATAGATTTGGAAAAATATTGTCTAATGTGTCGAGGCCGGAAACTTTTGGGATGACCCTCGTATTTGCTATCCATATTGAACTATGTTTAACGTCTTTTATTTTAGACAGTTTGCATTCGTGTTGGTTCTCCATTCACACCATTTGTCATGGAACGAAATAAGCTGATACTAGCATTTCTTTAAAGAAACTACACACCACTACTACTATTACTGCTATTACAGAGCTCTGCTACTACTGGAACTGTTATATGCTGTATACCTGATAACTAGTGTGTGATAGAGCAGTGAAGTTATACGTACAATACATACGTATTGACAGGTATAGTAGCAGGTGGCGGCCGCATTGACAAACCTGTGTTGAAAGCCGGCCGTGCCTACCACAAGTACAAGGCGAAGAGAAACTGCTGGCCCAAAGTCCGAGGAGTTGCTATGAATGTATGTATATGCCAGTCAACATATCACTGTTTGTACAGTGTCCGGCCTGCTGTCTGTCATTAGCAGTTTGATTTCATGAAGTTTCCTGGATATGCTTTAACACGCCTCGCTGGCCATACTATTGGTTTTGACTTCTGTTCATTCCGTATGGGTTTTTAACTTGACAAGAAAGTCACGCTGTCGTTAGGGAATATGTGCTACAGTCTGTACAGTTCCTGTTGCAGTACTGACCTTCAGGGTCATCCAAGGTCAATGATTTTCATGTAATCTGAAAGGCTGTATGCCACTTCCTATTAGTGCTTAATAGTAACCTTGGTTATATCTCTTCACCTTTTTCGAGATAACATGTAAAAATGAACAGGTTTGATGGTAGGAACCAACTTTGGTGTGAATGTTTTCTAGGACAATAGTATACATCGGGATGGTCACATAATATGTTGACTCTGGGTCAACATAATTATGTTTTTATTTGTAACTATTATTGTCATTGGTTGTTATTAGCAGTCATTTAGCTCGTGGTGTGAGATTGAGTTAGCGATGATGAGCCACAAGTGGCAGTGAAGGCCGATCACAGATCAGTAGCATCAGTGGTCAGTCGCTGTGTCTCTGAACATGTATTAGCTGCTGAGCTAACCAACCTGACAACCACTCATTATTTTTTTGATATGAACCATTCAATCTGTAGCTTTGGAAAGTGACTTTTAAATTTAAGTTTTTTTTGTGTTGCCTGCTACCAGTAGACATTATCAGAAAGCCACAACTGAAGAATTGATTTAATGCACACTAACGGCACTGCACTTCAGTTCAAATGGATTGTCGTTCCACATCATTAGTGTTATTGCTGATATAATGCTGAACCAGATGTAGCCTCACCCTATCCACAGATGTCCTTCTACAATCATACACTGTATGTAGAAAGTGTAGAATGAGTTCTGTTAGGTATGGTAGAATGTATCCTCCATGGTAATGCAGCGTGGTAATGAAAAAAACTGAAAAAGTAATTCTTTGTAAGTACTGTACTTCAGTAGAGTTTTGAATGGCATTAATCTTTTAATCATGGTTCAGTTTCAGACAAGTGACACTGAGTATCGTACTCATCAGCTATGTGTTGTATCTGTAGCCTGTAGAGCATCCGCATGGTGGTGGCAATCACCAACATATTGGCAAGCCTTCAACAGTCGCCAGGGACAAGTCTGCCGGCAGAAAGGTAAGCTGTCTTTCTTTTCTATACTGATGAAAAAACTATTAACTGAATGGATGCATGAATGAATGAATGAATATGTAATTTATTATACGAATATCTTTGTGTGGTGTTTTATAGCCACTATCGGCTAGGTCTTCATAGGTGCTGAATTAGTCGTGATAACACTAGTGCAGACTTTCTATTCTGTATGCGGATTCTGTAGTAAGCATTAGTGACAAAGGTGCTTTTTATCTGCCCCTGAACAGAGTGCTATGATGTTTGCATTCTTCACGTTGACGTGAATGTTGATGTTAACAACCATCTTTTCTTTGCAATACCAGTAGTACTTAGATATCATCTTGTTGTTACTTTTAAGGAGGGCCTTAGCCTGATCGCAGCATATATTGGATGTAGCGGAATTTGCTGCTTGCTGTGGACAGTCCCTTTCTTCTTTTGCTGCGTTTTCCTCTAAGTTCTTTGTCAGGAGCATTTTCCTGAACCCATCTAGAGTCTGCTGGAGGTCCATCAGCAACAGTAGGGTCTGGTGAGGCTAGATGACTTCATTTTCAGAACATTCAGTTGCTGAAAAGAAGCATTCTGGAACAAACTAGAGTGGCTGCAGTATGTATGTAAGTGTTTGAGAAATTGGTACTTTTGATGATTGTTGTTATTTTAGGTAGGGGGCTTAAGTTATACCATCTCTCTTGAATGGCTAAGAAGTAAACTTTTTTTTGTGCCAGAGCATTTGCTCCAAGGTTGACAGGCTTGAGGTGCCCTGACACATACCAGAAAAAAAAACTAAAAAACACTGCAAATGCGATCCAGTTTTAGTTTCTTGTTGTACTATTGGTGAAATATTTTATTACGGTTATGTTTTAAGACTTAAATTTGTGATTTTGCAAATTATGGATAATCATCATATGTGGACATTATCTAGTAGTGCTCTTTCTCATAAATGAAAACCCAATATCTGTCAAGTTGGGTCTTTTAAAAAACAGGTTCAACTCCAAAACACTAATGAAACCACAGTTGCACTGTTGAGTTTGTTTTTTTTAACTCTGAAGGTTGTAGGCCTATGATTTGGCTGCCAAATGCCAATAGGTGGCAGTGGCAGTGGCTGGATTATTAGCAACAGCGATTAATTTGTCCCGTACTGTCCAGTTTGGCACACATACTTTGGAGGCGCTATGCTGTACTGGCACTGGCAGTTCTAGTTGTCACTGGTAGTACTAAATTGATCCGCGGATTCTTTTCCTCAAGCTCAAAAAGGTGGCAAAACTAGTTTTAGGTTGCCATAATCCCTTTTCGTAAGCTTACATCACTTCCTTAGCCCCCATTTGGCTGGGGAAGCAGGGCTCAATTGATGTAATTCAGTGACTAATAAAAGCATGTGCATGCTGTTGTTCTAGGTTGGTTTGATTGCTGCACGGCGTACGGGCCGACTGCGTGGCACAAAGCAGATGACTGGCAAATCCGCCGACAAGGACTAGAATTAGGCTTCATAATGCTCTGTTTGTGTGATGGATATTGGCTGAAACACTACAGCTGTGACAATAAATCCTGCCTGTATGAATATGAAGTTTTCTCTGCATCATCTTATCATTATCTCACTATCACTGGCATATGGCCTGTAGCCAACGGGTTTTCCATAGTACTCTCCATATAGAAAGTGTAAAATGGGTGCCATTAGGTATGATAGAATGTGGATTGCAAATGTTACAGCTTACAGAAAGATTAATTAGTCTAGGCAATGCCTATGCAACTGAAGTAGTTTAGTGAAGAAAATAATAGTGTAAGGTTCAAGATAGAATAATGTAAGGTACACTGCACGCATATTTGCAAAGGTTTGATATTTTCAAATTCAAATTATCATAGTGTCAGGCAAGCGTATGGGAAATAATGTAAACCAAATGGTTGCTACAGTACAACTACCATAGCAAAGCAAGGCAACTAGGCATTTATGTCTGACGCATCTTCAGATCAAAAGTTCCATGGTATATGTACGTCTACTGCGAGTGAGACTCGATTCAATCTATTCAGTACAATAATGCCTTACATACACAGGTAATTGATTTAGTGAATGTGTATGAATAATGAAAATATCTGACTTATTTGATAACCACTTTAGTCTTCTACACTCGGAAGTCAATGAATGTTTAATAAAAGCTAACTAGTTACCGTAAACTGCTAATAGAATCTCCCGGCTTCTGTTAAAACATTGTCAAGTTGCCGTACCAGTGTAATACACTTATGATGTGCACAATACTGTTATTAGGCTATAATTTAGAGCAAGCATAGGCCCTATACACCCCTGCATATACAACTACTATTACTACTATATACTACAACTACTGGTACACTTACCACAGCTACTATTACTTACAGGGTGTTCCAAAAAATTGATACCCAGTTTTATTTTTGGGATAACTTTGGTAATTCAGCACCGATTTTAACCATTCTTCCACTGTTACAAGCAGAAATTTATGGCGCGTAAACGTGAAGTTCTTCCACCCACCGCAGCTTTATTGTGTGACCACATTACCTAGCAAAACAAACACTACTGCTAATATTGGTGTTAAAACAGCGATCATCCTTTGTTATTCTGCTCATATCAAATGATTTATTCTAAAAATTATTACTGGTAAACAAAGTAAATAAACACAATATGACGTAACAATGACGTCACAAGGCACTACTGTGCATAAGTAAGTAAGCTTAGCTACTATGCTATGAAATTGATATCTTTATGTGTTGTCTGTTCTCCGAGACCACTGCAGCTTTGACAGTGTTTGTTTTGCTAGGTAATGTGGTCACACAATAAAGGTGCGGTGGGTGGAAGAACTTCAGGTTTATGCGCCATAAATTTCTGCTTGTAACAGTGAAAGAATGGTTAAAATCGGTGCTGAATTACCGAAGTTATCCCAAAAATAAAATTGGGTATCCGTTTTTTTGGAACACCCTGTAAATGTTCGGCTTATGTTAGGGACCTGGCTTCTATTGAAACAATCGACTCAGACCCCCAGCTAGTATTAAAAACCTGGCTAATACAGGGTGGGCCAAAAAGTAAGCTATTGTATTTTTTCCATGTCTTTGCTAAATATTGACCAATTTTTTTTACCAGTAGACTGAAAGAAATTTGCTACTCAGTAACATGCACAACACACTTATTGTATCGCTACATTACCTTGTAAAATATAAATATCTGTGAAAATTGTATGTTTTTGGATATTTATATTTTCTAGCGTAGTGTAGCGACAATAAATGTGATGTGCATGCCACCGAGTAGCAAATTTCTTAGAGTTTACTGGTGAAAAAATTGAGCAATATTTAGCGAAGACGAAGTGCAGTAGCTTACTTTTTTGGCCCACCCTGCATATGACACCTGGCTTGTATTAGCAGTTTTATGGTAATTTACATCTACATAATAGTTTTGTGAGATTAATCATTATGGAGGTCATTTGAATAATTCATGTATTCCAATAGAAATAGTGTTGCTGGAGCAATGATAAATAAACTAGTTTTGTGGTCAAAAATGGAGAAACGTAAGTTTTAATTTTTTTTTATTAATTTTTTTTGTATACAAACATTCTATACACTATTCTCCACGTTGTGTCGTTTTTGCTGAGTGCATTATCACATATTCTAGTAGGAGATTACTGTCGATTTCTATTATAAATTGCACAAGTGGCAACCTTAAAATTTGGACGTTAAAATCATTGGTTTATCGAACCTCCATCCGTGCTTGCATGCACAGATGCAGTGGAGAATGACCAAAATTCATTCATTCATCTTATTTGACTCGGGCAGCGTGGCGCATAAAACATAGGAACACATATACATACACAAAACACAGAAATGCTAAGCTAAAAACGGGAAAAAAGAATATGAAGAAAAGATGCGTCTTAAACGGCTACACAACAGAAAATGACGTCTTCAGACAAAATGCCGTATTCGATAACACAATAATTTTGATGTCGGTTTTCATCTTGATATTACTGCAGTCACTGCAGTGCATATCAGATTTAGGAGACTGAAAATGAGAATTTTTGAGAAAGTAGACGATTCCACCTGCTTCCATAATCTACAAATTTTAGTGACGTGCATTTTACTTACTTGGTGTTTTTATTGATTTTTCGTGCATTGTAGCGTTGGTGTGAAGTCTTAAGTTATTTTAGAAAAAATTTGCAGCAGTAATGTTCTAGATGGACCGGATTGTGCTAGTAGTGTAATACAAACGATTGACAGTCGTTTAGCGAAGATTATGGATGCTGAAGCCAGGTACGATACAATATTGTTGATGGGTGTGGGCGTGTCATCGAAAGAACGACAACGTCGTCAGAATAATTTCTGTCGTAATGAGTAGAGACAGTAGAAAATCACGGCAAAATGGCAAAAACACGGCAAAGAATTGGCATTAAATCACGGGCTCGAAGACCATTATACAGTGTATAAAACTCGACATCTAGCATTGTCGACCATCAATACATGCAGTGGAAGGTTTCTGTCTATGAAATTCTGTCGCTGCGGAGCATTCTCACCGGAAATCTCACCGGACGAGGCTTCACCAGAAAACCGGATGCATCCCAGAGTCAAGCGGCATCAACTGCCAATATATATCTTTATTCGCCGTAAGGCAGCACACAACAAAGGAAATAAACACAATAAAGCACAAGACATACAGTCAGCACCAACAGAACAGAGCTAAGTGTCTACTAGAGTCCAACTACACACTGACAGCAACACTGTCACCTATCTCTGATGCTTGTTTCAGTCATTCAAAATTTCCCTTGAAGATATTTAGCGAACTGGATTTAACTGTTTTCTCATCAAGACTGTTCCAGATATTAATAACTTCTTCTAAGAAGAAATAAAGATGTAGGTCAGTTGTAACTCTTTTCTTCGTAAGTTTCAACGAATGGCCCCTTGTTATAATATTTGTACTAAATTTTTAAAATGTATCGAATGAAAAGTGTTGATAATCCATTAATGATTTTGTAAACTTCAATAAGGTCAGAACGAGTTTTTTTTTCTTCAAGTGTCCACAATTTAAGTTCCTTCAGTTGCTGTAAGTATGGTAACTTCCTCAGATTGGGAAACACTCTTGTAAATCTATGCTGTACTTTCTCCAACAGTTCTTCATCATTGACAAAGTGTGGAGACCAGGATGATGTGCAGTATTCCAGATGGGGTCTGACAACTTATTTATAGAGATTAAGTAAAATGCACTTGTCTTTACTCTTGATGGTCCTACTTATGGCATCCAACATTCGATTAGCTTTTGAGTAAGCCTGCTTGCACTGCTGAGAGACTTTGAGATCCTTGGTGATGATAATTCTAAGATCCTTTTTTTCATCAACTGTGTCCAGTTCACTCCCATCCATACAGTAGCTGAATCCAGAATTCCTGTGCCCGATGTGCATAACTTTGCATTTAATTACATTGAACAACACCTGCCATTCTTCAGCCCATGACAAAATACATATTTTTACGATGACGTCACGTTCACATATATTCAGCCAGAAAGTAATCTAAAATGACCCCAAGTCGAGCACTATTGACTTGACACGTTCGATTTGACTTCACTTGACAGTGGCAAGTCGACTTCAAATGACTTTAGAAGTTCAAAAATTGTGATGTGTTGAATCAGAATTAATGAGTGATGAACAGTGACAGAATGAAAATGGTGGCAGATGTGATCTAGTCATGAACCAGGAAGAGGCACATGAGATCATGGCCAAGTTACTGGTTAGGGTTGGTTCCGTAGACATTGTGCTGTCTATTAAAGTAACTGTATCATTGACAGACTGAGCATGTGTCTTTACGTTTATGTCGATGCAGTTTTGCCATTTCAGTGCATAGGTAGTCCTCAGCCTAGTTGTTTAGCAAAGGTGTCGACTATGGTCAGCCCATTAGGTGGTGCCATCAGATGTCATATTTTAAGGCAGAAATGCACCAACTTTGATTTCAGCTGTGGCTTTGTCCCAGATCCTGTGGGGGGAAGGGGAGCTCACTGTGCTCTCAAAGACCACCAAGCTGGATTCCATGAGTTCTACTTCGAACAGATGGTAAAGAAGGGAAAGCAAGGGAAGAGAAAGGAAAGAAAAGAAGGGGAAGGGAGGAAAGAAAGGGGAGGGAAGGAATGTTCATTTGCTGTGCCCTCTGGGAAGTTGGATCCTGGCTGCATCACTGAAAGTATTGAATGTAGACAGTGAGAAATATTTGGGATCAATGCAGTCACCGAGCTGGTGTCGCCACTTGACTGAACTATTGACTATTGATTGCACGATGCGTCAGCTGCTGCTACTACTGTTGTTGCTGCTGACGTGATGTGACAAACTGGCAAAGGTCTCAACGCATGTCACGACTGTTGCACTGCTGATGCACTGAACAGTTTATTGATTTCTGAGCACACTACATCAATATATGTCACGTCCTGGTGTACAGTTTCTGATTATCTGATGTGATGTATTACTTCTCAGTGATTTTGAGCCAGCCACACTTTGCAGTGAAAAGACAATTTTCTGTCGTATTTATATGCTGTTGGTTTGATGACAAGAAGGTATTTTTAAAGCAACTTTGCGGAACTTATTGTATCAGTGGATAAACACACAGCTCACTGGCTGCATGTGACCTTTAAGCTCTTTGTTCGTAATCTGCAACAGCTTCACAAGCTGACAAAATTTACTAACATGTTCTAAAGGCTAAACTGTAAGTAAACACTGTTAAGGGAGGAGGTTTAGGTGTCAAGGGTCAAAGGACACAGTCCCAGCAGGTGAACTGGAGGCACATAGAGCTTAACCCAGTGTGTTGAGTTCTTACCATCAGTTATACTGAGTAGGTTGAATGAGTAAAAAGAACTCACTGGATTTTTTTTGTTTGAAACTAAAAAAATAAGTCACCTCAATGTGCACAGCCATATTGCGTGGTCGTCTGCCTAGAACTGAGCAACTCAAACCCTGACCTTTAATTTTTTGAATTGAGAATTAGCACATTGGTTATTCCTGCTGTAAGAAGATTGATCATGCTAATGGTGGTTTTGCTGTTTTCTTGTTTTTGAATTAGGAGCCAGTATGCAATAGACAGACTGATAGATGTATAGACTGATAAGATCCATAATGTGGCCTGTTAGGATTTCCACATGACAGTTTATGTGTGTAATGCATTCATTAAGCTGTGCATGTGTCTGTGTGGTATCTAGAGGTCCAACAGTGGATTCGTATGGTTTTGAGCGTCCGTCAGACTTTGACTATAAAGCCTACGATGAGTTTATGTCTCGCTATGTGCATGTGCTGGCACGGAGAGCTGGACGATGGACCACCCTGCTTGATCCCAGCACTGATCAGCAACTCACTGTCTCACAGAAATGTAACTCTCTTTCTTTTTCTCTGCTCTCTTAAGATGTGTACAAAGCAACAGAAATGAACTGAACAGAAATTTTGTTTTAGTTCATTTCTGCAGTATGTCATTGCGAAACAAATTGGCAGTACACAGTTGATCTTGATGTAGATTTTAGTTCATTTTATGAGCATTCATTCAACAGTCCAGTTCAGTTCATTTCTATTGCTTCATACATGCTTTTAGATGTTTTTTTTGTTTGCCTTTAGATGTGTTAGACTTTGTTTGGTAATACACTAGAATACAGAACTTTTTGAGGTACCAAGAATTTGCTCATGGGACGGAGATACAAAAGCACCAATCACTACTCCAGGTGACTAGATAAAAGTTCTGTTAAGGAGATGACTTAGAACATCGTAAGAACGAAAAGCTTTAATGGAACATGTTTAGTTATTCTACGGAGATTTTTTTTAGAGCAGTGTCCTGGAAAGCAGAAAATACAGTACCAGTAGCAGTAGTAGGGGGCATGGACAGCTGGTCAGTGCAGTCACTGTGAGAGGATTACGTTTGAACTGTAGACAGTTTATAAGGAAAAAACAAGCACAAGTAGATTAACTGTTCTAACAGTGTGCATAATGTTGTTTGCCTTTGATTCTTGCAGGTTGTATGTAGGGCCCTAAGTCAGTTTTTTATTTTTGATATGCTAATTGTGAGGAAGCTGTGCATATCTCAAAGTGCTCTGTGTATTGTAAAGTCCTTCCAAGACCACATGATATACACTGTGTCTCAAAAAAACCGGACCCCTGCTACCTTTTGCAATAACTCCAACAGTCCTGGTTCAATAGCAATAGATTTTGACAAAAATAATCGTTAGAGAATCATCACTTAATAGCATGTGTTACTTTGCGAGAAATTTTAAGAACAGAGTACCAGCTGAGGTTTTCCTGTGGCACCAACAGTAGAGGCAACTGCACTGCAGTACTTCAACAAACCAACAACGTC
>Ga0056128_1008970_pt1 | contig 12595 bp, 11 predicted proteins | sample WorMetLIZISLAND2_FD_71113 | JGI IMG/M metagenome (GOLD analysis project Ga0056128, IMG submission 71113) | Marine gutless worms symbiont microbial communities from Max Planck institute for Marine Microbiology, Germany - Olavius geniculatus... ...
GATATGGGCAGAATAACAAAGGATGATCGCTGTTTGAACACCGATATTAGCAGTAGTGTTTGTTTTGCTAGGTAATGTGGTCACACAATAAAGGTGCGGTGAGCGAAAGAACTTCACATTTACGCGCCATAAATTTCTGCTTGTAACAGTGAAAAAATAGTTAAAATCGGTGCTGAATTACTAAAGTTATCCCAAAAATAAAACTGGATATCCGTTTTTTGGAACACCCTGTAGGTACGTAAACTTGTATAGCGCACAATGTTCGCTAAATACAAAGCACAAAAAAGTGGGCTGGAAACTAAGATAAAGGCGTTGAATTTACAGGACCTGAAAATGACTGACAACGAAAAAAACAACTGTAAATGCAAGAACATACAAGAAATTTGAGATAATGCTCACGAGACGTGCGAAAACCTATAGCAGTTCCGGTTCAGTAGTTTAGCTGCAAATTGGGGTGTTCACGCTAACTTAATATACAAATACTAAATGCTCTATTTCGATCGCATAACGATAGTTTCGTGCCGCCATCTTGTGAATGATATAGACTTGTGTCGCAACCTGAAATGGCCAAAAAATCCATAAAAACCCCTATTTTGGCGTTCAAGATCATTCAAAGTCATTGAATTCAGCGCCAATCGAGAGCCAGCGTAAAACCTACAACTTCCTATTAGTGATTAATAGTAACCTAGGCCCTATCTCGCACCGTTACTGAGATAAAGCGACTTATTGGCCTAAAATTGCAAATTTTGTTTACCCCCTTTCATTTAGTGCTCTCGTTCGGGGTGTCTCCCTTCGAATTTATGGAAAAGCTTTACGGTTTCTGAAACTAGAGTCTTCCAGGCAGCTGACGGTGAAGATTTGGTAATCCTAGCTTGCACCGTTTTTGACTGATCTACCCGTGTGACGGACGGCCAAACGGACAGACGAACAGACAGTCAGAATTGCGATGGCTAAGACAAGCTGAAAGCAGTAGCTGCTTTCGCGAGCTGCTTTCGCGCGTAAAAATGACTGATTTCACATCTTGCAAAGAAAGCAAGTAAAGTTTTGTAGGGCTGATGTTACGTCGAGTTCAGTTGGTCCCTAATGTGCTCGCGTTTCGGCATAAACGGTCATTTTTGTGTTTTTGTGATCGCTAATGTTCGTTGGTGTGGCTCGGGTGTGGTTTGGTGTTGTGACGGTAGCGGGCAGAACTGGTGACCGAAAGGTTTTAGGATCGACTCCGAACCGGGGCAGTGTCAGGTAACAACCTTGGGCAAGTTGTTCACACACGTGCCTCTGTTCACAAAGCAGTATAATTTGGTACCGGTCTAAGGGCGGTGACGCTCTGCGGCTGGGAAGGTAACCGTAGGTCTGGCATCGCACTGGCCATGCGTCACGGACTTCAGTGGTCTATCCACCTACGGGCTCAAACGCCTAAGAAAAGGAGATGAGCAGCCCGCTTACGCCCCTGTGGGGTTTGGCACGTTTGCCTTTTTAATGTCCGTTTTCAGATTCGTCATTATTACAAACATAAACATTGTTTTATGACTGACATAATTTGTTAGACTAATATGCAATCAGTTAAATATATGCCTTGATTGTTGTGTTACAATGACTGATAATTTTTGTTTTCGTTTTTTTGTGCTTACAATGTTGCATAGTATCTGAGGCAAAACTTTTCGTATGGCGTTACAAACAATGCAATCTTGTCAGCATTCTTTTTACCCGATTCACGCCAACGACGTGACCCCCTGGACTCTAGTGCTATAGCGCTGTTTACGAACTGCTGACCAGAAGTGATTTACAGCCAAAGTTGCAGTTTGGCATGAGCTATAATGATACCGCTGTCCATTATGCAGCCATGCGTTGTGCGCACCAGCAAACTGCTGCACCTGCTGTGTCGCACGCCGCCATATACCACTTATGGGGTGTTTACACGATCCAGCAAACGTCCAGCAAACTTCCAGCAAAATATTTACACGTGCTAATGCTGGACGTTTGCTGGATCGTGAAAACACCCCATTTCCCAATAAACCACACTCGCACTCATGTGCTGAAACCCGTAATATGTCTACGGCTCAAACTAAGGCACAAATTTGACGCAAATGGCAAAAATACTGCAGCTATAACAGGCCCGTAGCCATATTTGTTCAAAGGAAGGTTCGACTCACTTGACCCTACAACCTAGCTTAAATTTTGCTAGCAGAACTTGTATTACTTGATATGCACTTCTGTCACTCCTCGAAAACGTTGTATTTGCAGTACACGACGTGGAAAGCAACCTTTACAAGTCCGCGAAAGCGGCAGTTTCATTATTGCTGGCCGTCGGCTGGGCTATAGTACAGTCTGCCTAATTTCCTCGCAGTTCTGAATTCTATCTGTCCAGTGTCGCATTGAATGTCACAGCAACAAACGACCGACCAATCATCGCGCACCAGCTGCATAGGTTTACTGCATCTACACTGTGTCTCCAAAAAACTTCGCACACGACAAAACTCCTACGACTAACCCCCATCTGTTAAGTACCAGTGCATATTACGAGGCGTATTATCAACAATGTGTGTAAAAAACTTACCAGTTTATAACTGTGTGTAAGGACGATGTGATGATATTAGTCCTCTAAAACAGCAAAAATCATTTGGGTAACCTTAGATGGTGCTCTGCATATGGCGTCCTTACAAGCTAACTTTAGTTGGTAATCACTAACGTAGTCTAAAGCCTTCTTCATTTGATGTCATATAGCCAAATTTGTCTTAAATTTCGTTGCTATGGCAACAGGGGTCGCTTGGTGAAAAATGCGATTGGCAGCATTCAATGGTCCATCCCCGAAAACCCTTCTATAGACGCAAACATCTCGTAAATATCTCTTACACAGATCGAGTTATAGCTAATTTTGTCCTAAATTTCGTTGCCATGGCAACCTGGGATGGTCCAAAGTAAAATTAAATAACACCATTAGATTGGCCATCCCCGAAAAACATACCCTAAAACCAAAAATTACGACTGTGTCTTATACACAGCCAAAGTTATGACCGTTTAAAGAATTGTTTAATTTTCCCCATAGGCGCCATTGTATTTTTTGATTTTTGCGAATAAATGCGTTAAATAATAACATTTTAATTTTCTAACCCCAAAAGGCATTTTCTTGTGCAGAACCGCGTTGTTTGACGTATTAAGCGTAAAAATCCCTTAAGGAATCTGACATGTGGGTACGTTGAAGAAAAAAAGCATATAGGCCTATAAATAACAATTTTTGCGTATATTTCACCCATTCGCCGAGAAGCCCCTCTTGGAGGAATTTCCATCAAATTTTGCATGACTGGTCCCCTCGCCGAGATAATCAATCTTGCCAAATTTTATCTCAATCGGGTCAGAAGTTTTGATTCTGTAGGGGGTCGAATTTTTGGATTTCCCATAAGAACGAGAAGTCGCCGTTAACACAGGGCTTGAGCTACCGTTGAGCCTGTGATGGGGAGCAAAAACTCCTGGGCGGATTGAGCTCAAATTTTTTTGGGTGGTACGTCCACGACGTAATCACGCTATTTAAATTTGCTGACGATCGGTTTAAGGGTTTTTGGTTGGCTGATGGTCAAAGTTTGCATTTTCCAATTGACTTTGAAGGTCGTCTTTACAACCCTCACACTATCGTGTGAGGTGTGATACTAGAAATTCGTTCTGCGTTAGCCGGAGCCCGAAAATAGGGGGTAGGTGAAAACAGCTAGCAATTATCTTTCACGGGTGCTGAGTTATAGTCACTTTTGTCTTAAAAATTCGTTGTCATAGCAATAGGGGTCGGCAGGGGAGAAATTTAAATGACACCGTCAGATAGCCCATACCCGAAAATATGGGGTAGGTGCAATTATCTTTTACGGGGACCGAGTTATACCGCTTTGAAATTTCCATAGGCCGTAATGCAAATTTTTAAAAACCTTGGGTAAAATAGGTATAGGTAAAATAGTATAACAGCACTCAATATCGGCGCAGCACGCAGGCAAGCGAACGATAGAGTGCGCCGCCAACAGAACTCGTCCGTGTTATCTGCACAGAAATATTATTGCATTGACGACCGGTCGTCGGTGACTGACCCTTGTCAGTCGGCCGGACACGATGCAATCGATTTGAACTCCATAATCACTGGCGCTATCAAACTTCATTCATGCGCGATAAAAGCACTTTTGCTCCAACGCTTTATTCTTTGCTGCAACAATGTCGTTCTCCTCATTTTCATGCATTAATTGTGAACAGCATTTCATTGCTAAACCATATAAAAATATCAATCAGAACAGTATTTTCAGCAGCCAAGTTCGAATAGCAGTTTGTTTCAGTCAGTTTTTAGCAGACGTATCTTTGAAAAAACTTCAGTAGCTCGGGCAAAAAAGTATGAAAATTAGTTGGCGTATGTTGCAGTTGTTAGCAAAAACAAAATAAGCTTTTTTGTGTGACAGTCTAGTCGCAGAAGACTAAGGGCAGAGGATCGGCTTACAAGTACAAGGCATTGTCCAAATACCGATATCAAACTGGCGAATTGCAATTACAGTACCTAGCATACAACGGAGACGCAAGGTACGAAAATATCAAACAGCATGACGTTCCGACAATGACAAACACGAATGCTATACAAACCTAACCGGGGATACATCGTCTACCGACTGATTATTAGATCGCGAGCACTAATAATATGCCGCTTCATGGTAGTCCGTGCTGCATTATGCACAGCACAGTTATGGACGATATTGAATCCACACGATGAGCCATACTCTCGGGCCTCGCAGCACTTAGCTTGATGAAATTTTGCACGAACGTGTACCTCGACAGCTTGTAGAAACCAATTATATTACCAGTGTCACATGGTTTTTATGTGTTTTGTATGTAACTACCGTTCAGCGTGTGTTTTGCTACAGTATTGCGTATGTTTATTATGTCTTTTATGTTATCATTACTGACTTTGTTTTTTCTCAAGACACTTTCAGTATCCTCCTATAATTTATAATACGGTTTATTAGCAGTCAGTGACTGGATTGACACAACACGTTATACATACATACATACAAAGACAACACACTAAAACTTACAATATATACAATGCAATAAAGAAAATATAGTCAAGAGTAACAGACTAATAGAACGAAATAAAAAAAAACATAGTAGTCAAGAAACATAGTAGGTATGGGGTGATGTGTAGTCATTGTCACAGTAATAAACAGTTATATACATAATTTTATTACAAAGATTATCTTATTTCAAATGCCAAAATGTTTTATGTCATGTACATGCTGCCTTCAGTTTAGTGTCCAAGTCGCTGTTATGTATAGCAATCTCGAATGTTCTGCTAACAACTTTTGAAAGGTGGAAGGTAAAACAACCTAGCCTAATAACATACAATCCAATACACAGCAGAAACGAGCAGTCTATCTTTCCAGCTTTTTGTTTATTTTAGTAGTACTAATCTTCTTATATTTGACTAAATAAATTTGACAGCATAAATAAGCCCATACTTGATTTTGTTGTCAATCATGGTTACTGTCAGCTTGTAAATTTTGCAACCCGTAGCAAAAATACGCTTGATGTTGTATTGACTGATTCTGAATTGATTGTATCTTTCATCTGTTGTGAGCCTCCACTGGAGCAGAGTGATCACAACATTATTAAGTTTACCATGTCATTATGCATGTCATCTGTTAAACAAGTGCCTAGTAACTCGTTTCACAAATGTCATTCTTTTCAATCCTTGCGCTGAACAAATGTGGGATGCCTTTGTCACTAAGTCTTATACTGTGGAATGCAATTGACGTGTTAGTTCCATCCTGTACTGTGAGTGTTAACAATAACACTGGCTACACATCACGAGCTCTCTCTCTCTTAAACTTCGTAAGTGTATGGCAGACAAAAGAAGGACATGGAGTCAGTTAAAATCGTGTCCAAATGATCTGCAACTCTGTGATAAATACCGTAAGCTTGTTTGTTGTTGGAGAAAATTGGTTCGCAAATGGGCATGTGTGAAGAACGTATTATTGAAGCGGATAGTCTTGGGCAGTTTTATCGGTTCATAAACAAGCGGATATCTAACAAAAGTTCTATTGGTGCAATTACTGGAGACTGCGGAGATGTGTTAAATGAAAATATCGATAAAGCTAATGCATTTAACATATACTTTGCTCCTGGCGGTGTTGTTGATGATAGACTTACTCCGTATGTTGACACTGTGTTTTTTGATACCGTTCTTGATTCCATTAGTATCAGCGATTCTGATGTGTTTTATTCGATTCGCAAACTCAAGTGCAGCTTGTCATCAGGGCCAGATGGTATTGCTCATATGCTAATTAAGAAGCTGTGTAATTCGTCGTGCAGGCCGTTATCATTGTTTTTTGGCCACTTCATTTCTATTGGTTTCAGTGGCGTATTTAGGATTTGGCAAAGGGGGGCCATGGCGAGCGCGCGGAGCGCGAGCCTATAACGGGGGTCTGGGGGCGGAGCCCCCAGTGGGGTCCAAGGGCAGAGTCCATAGTTGGGGGGTCAGGGGGGTTGAAACACCTTTTGCTTCTGAATGTTCAATGGAAACCGCAAATTGGCCCATTTTTCTGAAGTTTGGAAACGCATAAGACCATCAAACATTGTTAAATTTTGCAATTCTTGCTGGAAAATGGCAAAAAACGCACCTTTTCATATAAAGTCGCCTGTAAAAAATTTTCATGATCGGGCCAAGGGGGGCATCGCACCGTGCCCCGCTAAATATGCCACTGATTGGTTTTGTTCCAGACATTTGGCGTAAGGCTGTTGTTATGAGCAAAGAAGGGTGCTACGGGGTCACTTTTTAATCGATCTACGTCTTTAACGTGCGTTATGAGCAAAGTTATGGAGAGGATCGTGTCTAGAAAAGTATGTGATTATTTACCGCTAAATAATATACCAAGTCCTGACCAACACGGCTTGTTGAACAAGCGATCAACCTGTACTAACCTGTTAAAGTGTTATAATGACTGGTCGTTATCTATCCAATCTCGTGAACAGACTAGGCCTACAGTTATTTATGTTGACTTTTTAAAAGCCTTTGATAATGTTTTACATGCCAGGTTATTTTACAGACTACACAGTTACGGTATTCGAGATAATGTACTACTTTGGCTAAAAGGTTTTTCTGTGATCGCAAAATGTGTACTAAGGTCGGTTCATAGTTGTCTGATGTGGCTGAACTTGTTAGTGGTATTGTCCAAGGTAGTGTTTTAGGACCTATGATGTTCCTAGCCTATATGAATAAACTTGCTGCTATTCTTCGTAAACATGATATTTCTGTGCACTTATTTGCTGATGCTAAAAATTCTGAACGTTCTTGACATTGTGCAGTTGCAAGGTGCATTAAGTGACTTAGTACAGTGGGCTGATAGATGGCAGCTTAATTTATCTGTCGACAAATACTGTGTTCTAAATATTGGTATATTAAAGTTTGATGCTATATTGTCAATTTGTGGTGTAGCTCTTTCCGCTGTGCAGTCTTAGTGATTGTGTGATTGTGTCTGGGGATTTATCGCCCACTCTTCATATCAATGACATTGTTCTTAAGGCTCACAGGCGTGCCAATTTAATACTGTGGGCTTTTGTCTCTTTGTCTTTTTGTCTCCTTTTACATGCCTTTTTAGTGTACGTCAGACCTCTTGTAGAATACAACTTTGTTATCTGGTCACCCTGTACTATAAAGGATATTTTGGCCATAGAAAACATGCAGAGGCGTTTCACTAAGCGACCACATGGATTAAAAAGTTATACTTAGCAAGAATGTCTAAAACGCTTTAACATTTCTAGCCTACAGCTTCGTCGACTACATGCAGATTTAATATTAACTTACAAGATTCTTTTTGGTTATGTGGATTTAGATGTGAATTTGTTCGAGTTTTGTTCTGCTGTGTCAGTACGCGGACATCAGTCTAAACTTTACAAGAATCGTACAAATCATTGTGCATGCTCGTCTTTCTTCCGTGAGCGCATTATAAACGTTTGGAATTCACTTCCGAGTAGTATTAATTTCAGAAATCTTAATACTTTTAAACAGTCCATAACTTCTGTTGATTTTAAGGTATTTTTAAAGTATTTTTAAATTGCTCGTTTATTTTTGCTTGTGTTTTGTATTATTTAGACTTAGGGGCGGCTGTCAGTGTTGTTTCAACCTTGCCATTCCTGTTCATCACTTGTGACCTTGAAAATGTCATGTTCTGTGTCTATGAGCGAAGTAAATGCTGATGATGATAATGAATTTTATATTGTTAAAGCTGACTTATTTGCAGGTATTGTTGCATGATGCCAATGAGATACCAATGATGCTAGAACGCTCGTTTACTATCTCTCCCGGAGTCTTTTCGAGGATTGCAGTCACCGCCGAATACGTAAGTAAACAAACATTATTACTAAGTAACTATTTGATTTTAGCATATAGTAAATCAGAGCTTATGCTGAAAACCGGAGCAAGTAAACGAAAATTGACGGACAATAACAATGTGCATGCACAAAAAGCTTTCAATATACTCTAGCTAGACAAAGAGCTTGACGAGTAAAAATATATCACTGATTACAAAGGCCGCTATTTAATTTAGTGTTTGATAAATATCATAAGGATAAGATGGGACGCATGTGTGTTGTCCGACTCGAACAGCAATAGCCAATAAGAGATTCATCCGCATAAGCGTATACCATCGGTTTGCTGCGTAAAGCCTGGTTGAATTTTTACTAAGTACATTAGGGAAAACCGTTGTTTAGTTCATTAAGTAAGTGACATTATTTCAGTTAGGACGCATAATCCTATCATGAGTATTTGGGTGGCTCGGCTTGTAAGTATGGCTAGATCTGTGTCAGGTCCGTGCACGCGATTTAAAATTTGTTAATTTAGCCACAAAATTATTTTCTGGCTCATACTGCAATTACATAATAATTTTGCACGAACGTGTACTTCGACAACGTGTAGAAACCAATTAAGTTATCATATCACATGATTTTTGTATGTGTTTTGTGTGCAACTACCGTTCAGCGTGTGATCTGCTACAGTAATGTTTCTTATTTATAGCATAACACTCTATGGAAGAGATCAGAGCAAAAAACTTCAACAGTTTACAAAGCTATGTAAAGGCGATATGAATCAAAACTCAAAAACAGCAAAAATGGTTTTGGGGTGATATTATCGCGTGTTGAATTTCAAACTGGCCCTTACAAGAATAGCCATTCTAAATACTTGAAAAAAATTACTGTAGGTCTATATCCTAAACAAATTTTCGTTGTAGATACTTTTACTAGGTGCCAAGTTATGCTAAGTGAAAGCCGTTTTCGAGTGTTGACTCATATCGCCCTGTACGCACAGTGAATTTTAAAGTTCAGGTAATAATAATTCCATTTTTTTCTTTTTTAACACTAACGGCCTATATATTGTATAGCTATAATTTTCTGTTACTGGCACGCTGCCAGCGTTGCAGCTGGTGACGTCACAGGCAATGCATAAACTGCTGCCGGCCTACTGACGTCATAGTCACTATGACGTCACGCCACTGCGCGCACACGCAGACAGAACGATAGACTAAAATTCAGATATGCCTGGATGTGTCTTTTTACCATCGGCATTGGCATTCACTGCAATATACCTGGTGTCAGCATGGACTGGTGTACTACATTGTTTCGGCTTGCGACTTCTGTTTTTGTATTTTTATTTCGAGTTTTTAGAATGGCTAGTCTTGTAAGGGCCAGTCTGGAATTCAACACGCTATAATATCGTCCCATAACAATTTTTTTTGCTGTTTTCGAGTTTTGACTCATATCGCCCTTACATAGCTTTGTAAACTGTTGAAGTTTTTTGCTCTGATTTTTGCTGTTTTTAGTAAAATTTTGTCCAAATTTTTGGTATTTGATTTTATGACAATAAATTTACTTACTGTTTTCAGAATACTTCTGGGCGGGTAAAGGAAATTGGCGCAAGAAAAAAATTAGGTGTGATGTAACAATGTCTGCTGCAGCCAATTTTGTCTTTGAATAAGACCGGGTAGTTGCCATGGCAACAGGGGTTGTCATGGGACAAATTTAAATGACACTATCGGATAGCCCGGGCCCGAAAATAGGGGAGTAGGTGCAAACCGCGCGCAATTATATTTCGCGGGGGCCGAGTTATAGTCAATTTTGTCCCAAAATTCGTTGCAACGGGGGTCGGCAGGGGAGAAATTTAAATGACATTGTCGGATAACCCGCGCCTAAAAATAGGGGGTAGGTGCAAACAACGCGCAATTATCTCTTACGGCGACCGAGTTATACCGCTTTGAACTCGCCATTGGCTGTAATGCAAAATTTTGCAACTTTTAAATCGTTGCTATGGCAACAGGAGTCATAAGGGGGTACATTTAAATGACACCGTTAGATTGCCTGACCTCGAAAATAGGGGGTAGGTAAACACAGTGAGCAATTATTTTTTACGGGGACCGAGTTATGCCGCTTTGAAGTCCCCATAGGCTGTAATGCAAATGTTCAAATTTTGTTTTAAATTGGGGTATAAAAAGGGGTTAATTTTTTTAAAAAATTAATCGAAAACATATAAGGAATGGGTCCGGCGTCAGGTCGCTTCGTTTGAGCTATAATTAGCGGCGTCGGTCAGTCCAACGGGCTGGTCTGTAGCCGTGCGCAAAGAAAAAAAGAAAAAAAAGACGCCTAACGGCGAATTTCGCGCATGCACAGTTACGCCCCCTTTGAGCCGATTGTAACCAACTTTAGTGTGTGGGGTCAGGTTGGCGATATGATCACTGACGCCAAGTTTTATGGATATTGGTTAAATGGTTTCGGAGTTACAGGACCCCCAAACGCCATTTCCTATACTTAACGTTCACCGCCCTTCCAACAGTGTCAGCACTACCGTGCTGCACTGTGATCAGATTATGATCATTAGCATCTTTCTCAATGTGGTCGTTTACAGAGCGGCAGATGCCGTATAAATAACGTTTAATAATTAAATACATGTACATTTTATGTGACTACATTGGTTTTTAATAACAATGGATTGCACTTTTTTTTATCCCAAAATGAAGTGCGTTTCATAATTTTAGCTGTTGATGTGATTGCTAAGAGTGTTAACGCATGCAGACGATAGAAATGCCAAGTCCGCACGGAAATTGTGAGCCGTCAACTGACTACGTACAGACGAAATGTCTAACCGAGTGTGAGGCATATCACTACATCAGAACCTGCGGCTGCAAGATCTTTTATATGCCAGGTTATTACTACATATGGTATTTAAATATTTGAAATATGTTTGCACAATTTTAGAAACAACATTCTTTTTATCAGAAAAAAACGTTTGAAACCTATTAGTAAACGTTTAGTGAAAATTTTGTGGCGATGATGTCAGCATAACAAGAACGAAAAGCGTCTGTGTAGAAGCTTAAAATGTGACGCCTTATTAAAGCACATCTTATTAGGCCTATATCGCATGTGGCCGGTGAGTTTTTTTTACCTAAGCACGATTTTGTATGCCATTATTATATCCACTTTTCACGGTCTGTTCTGCGCAGTTTGGAAGTCTGGTAAGTAGAATGAAGGCATATTATACTGTTAGTACAAAGGAAAAGGGCCTAGAAATGAGTGTGGCAGTCGTCGCTTAATTACCTTATTGTCAGTTTCTTATTGTACTGCTCCAAAAGTACCGACGACCTCACACGATGCCGCTTAACTTTGGATGCAATACTTGCATTACGGTTGCTGGCTGAAATAGGCTACACAAGAAATTTTAACAGCCACTATTCTCTGCATTCGTGAACCTGAAGTCTGCTTTTGACTCGGCCGATAGATTCGCACATTGAAAAGCCATGAAAGGTATCGGAGTATCAAATGTCGTCCTGGATCTGATTATCGACCTGCACACTGCAACAAGTTCAACAACAACAGCTAGAGTCTGCCTGGCAGGCCACCTTTCCTCACCGTTCAAGACTAGTTCTGAAGGGGTGAGGCAGGGGTGCGTTTTGGCCAACGTCTTGTGTTGCAGAGCCATGGATTTCATCATGAACCATGCCAGTCCCAAGCTTGGTATCCAAGTCGGCCAACACATTGATTACGTTACCCTCCTTGTTGACCAAAAAAGTAAACAAGAACATCGCTCTATCCACCATGGACGAAAAAAGCATCGAAGTTCTGGCTACTGAGAACAGATTAAATGTCTAAGCATTAGTTCGTGCTTATACTTTTTGATTTTTGCTGTTTTACATCAGCGCTTATACAACATTAAATGAATTGCTTGCAATTTTTTTATATATAATTTTATCTATATGGGGAGCAAAAACCCCTGGGCGGATTGAGCCCAAATTTTTTTGGTGATAGGGGTCCACGACGTAATCACGCCATTCAAATTTGGTGACGATCGGTTTCGGGGTTTTTGGTTGGCTGAGGGTCAAAGTTTGCCTTTTCCCATAGACTTTGAAGGTCGTCCTTACAACACTCGCATTATCGTGTGACGTGCGAGTATGATGTGCCACTGTCTACACTGTGTCTCAAAAAAAGCATGTGACTACATTTTTTGCAATAACTTGAACAATGAATGTTCGATTATAATAATTTTTGGCACACTTATTAATGAGACTATATGTCATCGAATGGTGGTTTCATTTCC
>Ga0056128_1008971_pt1 | contig 12595 bp, 7 predicted proteins | sample WorMetLIZISLAND2_FD_71113 | JGI IMG/M metagenome (GOLD analysis project Ga0056128, IMG submission 71113) | Marine gutless worms symbiont microbial communities from Max Planck institute for Marine Microbiology, Germany - Olavius geniculatus... ...
GGCTCTGCCCCTGGACCCCGCTGGGGGCTCCGCCCCCAGACTCCCGTTATAGGCTCGCGCTCCACGCGCTCGCCATGGCCCCGGCCACTGCTTGCTCCCCCAACTTTCAAACACTTCCAATGCCCATGCATTTTCACCGCGAAAAGTAATTAGAGACACCGGTATATTGTGCTGGATTTGTCACATATCAAACAAACCCCAAGCTGCGTTCAAACTAGAAAAATGTCGGTGAAGCGTCGACATAATATGCAACCGTCTGTCTAGAGCTAAACCCCACCCCCCAAACCAAACGCATATAGGCCTACAGTACTAACTCTGACTGTCTAACGTAAACATTGGCTCATCGTGCCCTGGAGAACGTTCACACCAATTTCGAGTTTTCCACTGGTTTTTGTTTTCGAATTTGAAGTCGGTACACGACAGACGGACCGGCGTAGAGGCAGTCGGACAGGTACGACTCGTAATGCGGCCTGCTCGAACGGGAAATTAACAATATATACAAGCACTGCTTACGCGGTTCACTTTGGAGACGAAATACATAACAAGGCATGCGAATCCACAGCCGATGAGACAAACGATCGCTGTCAAGATGATAATTTTGCACAGAGTGAAGAAATTAATCTATACGCCGTATACACACCATGCATTAACAGAGTCGACAACAGCTACACTTTCCATGGCAAATTTGTGCCGAATTCCGATTTGTCAAATTCCGTGATATTTCGCGGCACACTGATCATTTTTCTTGTAAAAAATTTTACTTCTTTTCACTTTTTGCGCTAGATTAAACTGACAGTTTGTTTGTCAGCGTTTAAGTAAAAATTCTTTATTGTATTGTATCATCAGGAAAAGACCGCCGTGCAAATTTGAAAAAAATCTAGAAACATGTCTGTTGAAGCTTCCCAAAAATTAGAAATGCTCAGCGATCTTGAACGCAAACGAGCCAACAGCGGTAAAATAACGATTTTTAGGGTGTCACCCTCTTTGACGTGCGTAGGCCTCCTTGAACCTAGGGGTCGAAACATGTACTGTTGAAATCGACGTTTAATGCTGAAAATTTCGCATGCGTCTACATTTCGTCCTGGTCTACATCTAGTGATTTCAGCGAAATTGGCTCTTAAAATATGTGTCGCAGAAAAAGCAACGAAACCCCTATTTCAGTGTTCAAGGTCAATGCTTTTAATGCCACTCGAAAGCGTGTGTACGAATTCCTATTACCAATTAATAGTAACTATGGCTGTATCACACTTCGTTTCTGAAATAAAACGACTTATTGGCTGAAAATCGCAATTTTTTACTCTCCTGTCATTCAGCGCCTTCGCTAAAGGTGATCCATTTCGAAGTCATGGGATAGCTTTACGAATCTTGAAACTAGTCTTCTACGCAGCGACAGCAAAGATTTGGTAATGATGATCCTAGCTTGCACCGTTTTTACGCGCGAAAGCAGGAACTGCTATAGCGCGTCTTAGCCATCGCAATTCTGTCCGTCTGCCCGTCCGTCTGTCTGTCTGTTCGTCTGTCACACGGGTGGATCAGCCAGAAACGGTGCAAGCTAGAATCACCAAATCTTCACCGTCGGCTGCCCGAAAGACTCTATAGTTTCTGGATCAGTAAAGCTTTTTCATAAATTCCACAAAGGTCACTCGAGCAAAAGCGGTAAATGAGAGAGAGGTAGGAAAAATTTGCGATTTTTGGCCAATAAGTCGCTGTATATCAGAAACGGTTCGAGATAGAGCCTAGGTTACTATAAATCACCAATAGGAAGTCGTACACGGGCTTTCGACAGCCACCGAGAGCAATGACCTTGGATGACCTTGAACATCAAAATAAGGATTATAGATTTTTTGACGATTTTGGGCTGCGAGACACATTTTAAGACCGAATTGCGCCAAATTTGCTACAGATAGACTAAGACAAGCTGCGTATGAAATTTTCAGCATTGAACGTTGATTTCGACAATCCAAGTCTCGACCTTCTAGGTTCAAGAAACCTGCGCACATCAAAAAGCGGTACCTCCTAAAGTCGTTATTTGACCGCTGTTGCATGGCCAATCTACCGTGAAAACGGTTGCAGATAGGCACGGATATGCTGCCTATCACAACAAGCCCTAGTGACGAGCTTTTTAGTCGTATCAACATCAATGACTTTTTAAGACTCTGAAATCTGAACTCCAAAAATAAGAGGTTTTTACTGTTTTTTTTTTGCAATATTCGGCTGCGCCGCGCACTTCAAGAGTGAATTGCGACGAAATGGTTGGAAATAGACTAAGGCAATTTGTGAACAGAAACTGCTATAGGCTCTCGCGCGTCTCGTGAGCATTATCTCAAATTTCTTGTACATGCTGTCGCGCGTTAAAATGTGAAATTATATTATTTTCCCGTTTTTACTTTTTCGCCAAACTGCAACTGGAAGCGAGAAAATTTTCAAGGACGTTAAAAACGGTGTGTGTGATATAACTATCGCAAGACACTGACGCGGTGCTGGAGGGAGCAGACGACGATGACAATACAAACAGTGAGCGTAATAGCTAAAGCGATCAGCATTAAGAATGTTGTCCAATAGCTGCAACGACAGTCATTCACAACAACAACAAGATTATTATAATAAGCCTAGGCCTAGAACAGGCCTATTAGACAGTAATAATGAAAGGTTGGACTTCGACCTGTTCACAATGTGGCAGAGGAAACTGACAAGTTGAACATTTTACTTCTGTCTTATACAGTACTGCAAACCAAAGTGTATTTTCTGTATACTTTGCTGTGAACAGAACTTTATCGTCGGCATTCTGATGAAGCACAACGTAAATATTGCAGACAGTTATGTTTCTAGATAACGTGAACCGGGTGGAATTCCTACAAGACCGTCCACTTCTTTATACCATCGTCGCGCTCTTATCTCTAGCACTATGTCTGCGGTGGTATTAACAGATCGTTAACTCAACGAGTGCACTCAAACAAATAAACGACAGTAAGTACAAGCTATCACAGGTTGTGCGGTAGCGCAGCACTATTGTAAGGGTGAGCAGCCATTTCAATGGCAGAACCCAAAATTTGACAAACCCGTATATCCCAAACCCCTTAATTTTTCCACACCAAATTTTGCACAGATGATTACATCCGGCATATCTCCCCATATGCAAAATTTGGTAAAGTCTGTCAACAGGGGGTTGCCCCACGAATGGGTGAAATATAACGTTTGCGTGACTTTTTTGTGCCTTTCTTTTTTTCTGGCCGTCCCCTATAGAAAACAAGAAATTTGAGCTAATGCTCATGAGACGCGCGAAAGCCTATAGCAGTTCCGGTTCAGTAGTGTAGCTGAAAATTGGGGTGTTCACGCTAAGTTAATATACAAATACCAAATTCTCTATCTAGATCGCATAACGATAGTAGCGTGGCGCCACCTGGTAAACGGTATAGACTTGTGTCGCAGCCCGGAATCACAAAAATCCATAAAACTCCCTATTTTGGCGTTCAAGGTCATTCAAGTTCATTGAATTCGGCGCCAATCAAGAGCCAGTGTACGACTTTCTATTAGTGATTAATAGTAACCTAGGCCCTATCTCGCACCGTTACTGAGATACAGCGACTGATTGGCCAAAAATTGCAAATTTTGCCCACCCCCTCTCATTTAGCGCCTTCGTTCGAGGTGACCCCCTTCGAGTTTATGGAAAAGCTTTACGGTTCCTGAAACTACAGTCTTTCAGGCAGCTGACGGTGAAGATTTGGTGATTCTAGCTTGCACCGCTTTTGACTGATCCACTGGTGTGACAGACAGACGGACGGACGGACAGAATTGCGATGGCTAAGACGCGCTGAAAGCAGTAGCTGCTTTCGTGCGTAAAAATTCATCATAATACAAGCTTTGTCTGTTGTTTAGTTGATGTTAAGAGTTTGTCTGAAGAATTTTATTTCACCGTAATGACATTCATTGGCAGCGTGTGGGGCAGTTTTCTTCCAAAAATACCAGATTTGGTGCGGAAAAATCTTTCAGTAATGAGGTAGGGATAAAGGTAGAGAAAAAATCGAAATTTTGAGCATTCGTATCTTCTGTGCGAAATTTGCAGGCCCATGTTCTCCCCCCGTACTTTTTTAATCTACGACGTCATCTGTGCACCGACGAGTCAACAAATCGGTAAGTAATGGCTGAAATTCGTTGGATTTAATATAGTAGTTTGTCAGTCAGAATCACCGACATGTGCTTAACACAAATTCGACTTAAGTACTGCGGTATTTTAACTTTTTTTGAGGATGCATTCACAATTATGGTCTGTCTGTGAAGGGATACTGTAGGTGGGTTTAACAAAGATAAATTGTAAAAGGTAAAGGTGGTGTATATAGCTCTTAGTAGGAAACCCATCACCTGCCATTTACGATCACACAGTGAGTGTTATCTGCAAACCAGCACAGGTGAACGCACTCCACCTTAACCTCAGCCAGTACTCAACTTACCCCGAAGGGATGGAAGGCTGAGTTGACCTAGGCCTGCCATAATCTGTCTGGTTGGTAGTGGCAGTATCTGTCTCTTTCTCTGTGTCTGTATTTCTGTACTGTGTGTCTGTCTTTGTGTTAGCGTTTACGAAGACGGTTCGAGTGGCTGGTCAGGATTATCAGCTGGAGTTGATAGACACTGCAGGACAGGACGAGCTGTCAATAGTCTCCCAGTCTCATAGCATGAACCTCGATGGATATGTTCTGGTCTACTCCGTTACCTCCGAGAAAAGGTTACCTAGCACCTTGCATTAGCAATAGTAGTGGTAGTAGTATATTTAGTAGTACTTAGTAGTAGTTGTTGTTGTGGTTGTTGTTGTCGTCGTTTTTGTTGTAGTAGTCTCTTAGTTTCACAGTATGAACTTTACTTACCGGTACTTACTTACCTACAATGGTTAAAGGGCCATATTGCTGTTCTCAGAAACCCATCTCAGAGCTACAGAGCGTCACCTGCCATATGAGATCACCCAGTGTTACTTGCTGCCTGACATGGATGAATGTGCTCTACCTTAACTGCAGCTAGACAGGCCAGTATTTGATTTACCTACTCTGGAGGGATGAAAGGCTGAGTTAACCTTTAAATTTAGTAGTTTATTTTTTTGATGTATGGTTTTGTATGTTTTTTGCTTTGTTTTTCTTCTTTTTTACTTGCAACAGCAGGTACTGCTGTAGCGCGTATTAGCCGTCGCAGTTCTGTCTGTCCGTCCGTCACACAGGTGGATCAGTGAAAAACAGTGCAAGCTAGGATCACCAAATATTCACTGTTGGCTGCCTCGAAGACTGTAGTTTCAGGATCAGTAAAACTTTTCCATAAATTCGAAGAGGTCACCCTGAACGAGGGCGCTAAATGACAGGGGTGGGAAAAATTTGTGATTTTCAGCTGATACGGCGTTGGCTGAGCGAGACAGGTGGCGCCCTTTGGTGACTAGAAGTAAAACACTATAGATAATTTGTCGCCGGTCGTCTGGCCCCCTCTGGCGACTGACTTTGACTTTGTTTTAATAAATACTGGGCTTTCAAACATGCACCACTGTTGCGCGTTCCCATTTGCGTTAGCACGGGTTTTCTTGTTCACTTTTCCGAAACCAGATAGTAGACAAAGACCAGAGGTGAGGGGGTGGGAAGAACGACCCTTTTTGGAGGGTATTGAGGCCAAATTTCAGCGAGATCTGTTGAAGGGTTTTGGATGGATTGAGCATTATTTATAATCTGTGGCTTGACGAATCAGTAGCTGGGTACCAAAACAATCAGACTTACAGCAACGGGTGGCCTCACATCGAGCCCTGCCTCATATTTATCATATTTACGCTCATGTGGTGTTTGATCTCTTAAGAGCGTGATGTGATTTGTGTTTATATCCTGTTCATGTATGTGTCTGTGTGTTTGCGATATGTCTGTGCTAGCTGTGTGCATTTGCTGTTGGGTGTGCTTATCTCGTGTGTAGTTTCGAGGTTGTCAAATACATCTTCACCCGATTGCAAGACGTCACTGGCAAACAGTTGTGAGTATGGTAATGATAATAATGAGGACCAAAGTTATTTGCTAAAAGGCAGAATTGCTGTCCCTGGTTTGGTTTGGCCATGGCTTGCAGTTGATTCGGTTGTGGGTTTAACTCCCTAATCTCTCCTTTCCTTGGGAGGCAGTGTGATTGGACCCCACAAGTGGCATCTCAGTCTGTCAAACGGTTTAAGCAGGAGGCATGAGTGTGACAGACGACAGACTGACAGAATATACTATGGAGAAATGTGTAGCAATAGGCAGAATCCCTTGCACTGCAAGAGCGATTTTATTTAAAGATGGTAATAACCTGATAGGTAGAAACAGAGACACAGTGGCTAGAAGGTTTGCTATAATTGTTGTTAATTTTAGTTGCCACTGCATAGTTGTTGAACGTACAGTGTAACGGTCAATAAAAGATTTGCCAATGATGCCACGGTTGTGTTTGTTTATGACTGTATACATTTGTCACCGAGTTGTGAATTTGGACAGAAATAATTTGAGAAATATAATGATATTGTGTATAACACTGTGTGATGGTGATAATGTTTTTGTAATTTATTCTGGTTAGGCAGCATTGATATGTCTCTAAGATAGAAATTAATTGAATGTCAGAGCCGGTCGTATAAATTGTACAATATCGTATGAAAAGCATTGATTAACTACTAAATAATTGTTGATATCTGACTGATGGTTAATAAGTGTTATTGGTTTGGCATTGTGTGCAGTTTTCCGATGGTTCTTGTTGGCAACAAGACAGACTTGAAGTCAAACAGGTGATTAGTTCCACCATTATAAATAGTTCTTTGCCAGGCTGCTATAAAAAATAACACAAATATGTAATTTTTAAAAAAAAGAAACTCTAATCAAGGCCAGTTACTGTCATCCACAAACCAACAGATAAAGGTAACACATTAGTTATTACAGATAGCATAGAATGGTGTAAAAATCTAATAAAAATTTTTAAAAATTGATATAAATCAAACAAATCTTGACTGAAATAAAAAAAGTCTATTTAAATCAAAAAAAAATTTGATTTAAATCAAAAAATCGATGCTTTCGATTTTTATTGAAAAAAATTGTGATTTTTATCAACCCTGATTTCTACTATGGCTGTGCATTGCGTTGCGTTGGAACACGTTTAACTCACTTCACTTGAATTAGTATGGCCAACAAATACGAAAATTTATTGCTGTTGGAAATGGCATACGTGTTGCGTAAGAAAAAAATACGTAAACCTAGATATTGGATTCACCCCGTCATCGCCAACTGGGATGACCAAGGCGACTATCAGCATCTGATACAGGAGCTACGCTCCGACCCAGCTCTGTTCCGGCGATACTTTCGGCTGTCTGTCAAGCAGCTAGTTGCTGTACACCAGGCCGGGTCAGTACTCGCGCTAGTTGAGCGTTCTCATTGGTCAACGCAATTACTATTGCTCGGATAGTAAACAAAAAATAGAAACACTATCAGCGTTTCTATTTTAAACGCAATGCAATGCGCAGCTGTAGTGGAAATGCTTCCCATTGAATAAGCTGGAAATTTATGTTTCTACTATCGAGACAACGTGCTGTGCAGCGCATTAACACGCTGCAATGCGATAGCTATCGCAACAAAGCAAGCAACGCAACGTGCAGCCATAGTGGAAATGCTACGTTATGCCATCATCATCTGGTCGCTTGGAATCTTGTAACTTATACTATTGGTTATGGGCTATACAGGGTGTCCCAGAACTGTGCATTTTTATGAGCGATGTTCTATAGCATGGTCACAACTGAAGCTGGTCTAAGAATTGCTGAGCAGTGGAAGTGTGTAGACTGTAGAATCTATACAGGGTGTGCAGAACTGAATGTGGGGTGTGTGTATTTACTATAGATGGTGGTACAGAACTGTTGTTTTGTTCCTGTTATACAGGATAATCACAACTGAAGCAGGTCGTAGGCTTGCTGAGCAGTGGAAGGCGGTCTTTGTTGAGGCATCAGCAAAACAGAACGAGGTTTGTGGATTGTTTTTAGTGAGCCTTGTGGGTTTTCACTGCATCAGTTCTCGATTTCTGTCTTTTCATTTAATATGATAGTTTTGTTATTCACCACAAATTGTTGAAAGAATAAACAATTTTGTTTAAATTGTATAAATGTTGACTGTGAATCAGTCTTAAGTCTTTGTAATTTGCTTCCTCATTCGAATTTCTTGGAATTTCTGAATGGTATCGTTAAAGGCATTTCTGACGGAATTGTTCTTGTTTTTTTCTTGTACCCCCTAACACTGCTAGCAACTAACTGTGGCCTAATGCACAGAACACTAAGAATTGTTCTTAGATTTTCATGATGTTTTTCCAGTTTTTCATAGTAAGCAATTTATTAATGTTGAAGTTTTTCATAACTTTTTGTGAGTTTTTGCGACATTTTTACTCCTCGCATGCTACATTTATAACGTATCAAAGAGGAGTATATGAGATCAGTGTAATATTGAGGACTGACGACCGACCTCTGTTCCTGGAAGAACTTCAAACGGCCATATCTCCATAACGGTGCTAGATAGATGCATGGTCACATTAGACCACCCATAGGAAGTTGACCACCGCGAGTCGAATGGTCATGTGACTGATGACGTCACGTGACCCCAAAAGGTCAAGGTCGTGACCTCATTATCTTTGAGGCACCATATTTTTATAACGGTGCCAGATAGACGGGAAGACAATTTCCATTAACGACTTTGATGATAGTCACTGTTAGTATAATATTAGTCCAGTCTCAAGTTGATGCCGGGTCTCTAATACAAGTTGAAAGGAACGAAAGAGCACCTAGAAGAATACTGGAGAAAATAATGTGCGCGAGGCCTACATTAGATTGGTCACGATCTAATAATATTTCTTGTTATTTGTTATTTTTTCATGTATCTCATTTTTTTCTGTTATTCTTCGTAAGTTTGACTTATGAACTTCCACATTAGGCATACGATCTGAACTGGGTTATGCATGTGTTTCTGTGTGTGTGTGTCTTTGTTTATTTGTCTGCATGTGTCTTTGTCCGTATCTCTGTCTGTCTGTCTGTATGTATGTGTAGAAGGTCAGTGACATATTTAGTCTGATCGTACAAGAGATCGAACGGTCACACAACATGTCGGACGATGCACAGAAAGGCGCTTGTGTCGTCTCGTGAAATCACCAAACCAACCTTGTCACTATAGGGTTGTTGCCAGCATAGAGGTGATGAACAGACGCTATCATAGAGTTGATACTGACAGCATAGGGACTGAGTAGGATGGCTTCGACAGCGAATCAGAGTTCTGTACTGACAGTTGCATGACAGGCCAAGATGGCCGTCGATCGGCCGAATGAGAAGCGCTTAGAACTATCCATCGCACAATTTACTGGTGCCTCATTCTTTTCTTCACCCTGTCTCCTTTCTGTCCTGAGGGAGTGGAAAATGTATGCAAAGTTGAGAGTTAGGGGGTAGAGTCTGCTCACCATTGTTTTAGTGCAGGACGGGGCAGCCAGTGTCACCCATAGGCTTAAGCTGCTTTGCAGTCACATTATGGCTTATATTTCGGACATCAGTGATGAGATTTTTGAATAAATCTCCACATATTTCCCAACCAGGGGACATATTTATAAATGTGAATATGAGGGAGAGTGTCAGTTTCACATGCACATTTTCAACAGCGTTAAATTATTGGTGCTGAAAATTGCTACCTCTTGATTCAAACTGCAAATTACATGCTATTATTTTTTCCTATTTTAAGGGGCAAACCCTATCTCTAGAGCCATCCATATGTCCACCCTTGTTTTTTTTATTGTTACCGCATTTTTCACTCCCACATTTTCGCTGCCCATCTGACATACCGGCCGGCAGTTTATGGCATGTGTTTTCACGTCATAGAATTATGTGTTAGTGATGTCGTGTTTTGTTAACTCTGTTTTTGTTAAGACTGAACAACCAATGACAGTTGCGTAATAATTAGTCAGAGAACATATTGACCAGTCAATATATTGCCCAGGTCAATATTGACATTGGTTTATGTTTAATGTTATTGCTGCGTCATTATACTGTGTATAGCATTTGTCTGTATTTGCTTGCTTGCCGGGGATACTGGTTTACAGTGCGAGATTTTTTTTGTATAAAATGTGTGCTTTGACGATGCAGAATAATCACAGAAATATGCAGAATTTGTCAAAATATGCAGGATTATGTACTATAGCAGCATTCAGTCATTACATATGCTGCCTATGTGGCATGTACGTGTATTGTGTAAGCTTGGGTGTGGCAGAAATTAGGAAACAAAATGTGAAAAAATGACTAAGCGGACTTTGGCATTGCAGAAAATGCACAGAACTGTTGTAGATTGTGAACATGTATGCAGTTTCACATTCATCTGCATGATGGAGATTGTACTGACCATTGTATCTGGGGAAAATGCGAGATATGCGGATTTGTGTCAAGTAGTTGATATATATTGCAATCGCATTATCGATTGGAACCAGTATCCCTTGCTTACTTATTGTTTTAGAGAAGCTGCTGCATCATACCCAGGCTTCTTGCGTGCTTATTTTTGGCACAGGCATTGATGATTTATTTATTATTAACTATTATTATTATTATTATTCCTTATTGAGTGTGGGTTGGTGCAGCGATCCACTTGTAAGAAGTCAGATTAATTTAAAGCAAATGTCAGTATGTAAACTCTTATGTTCTATGATGATTAGGGCCCACAGTTTTCCACGGGCCGCAGAATTTTGAGCTGAGCCGCAAAATTTGCCTTTTTTCACGGAATTTTGATATTGCAGCGGAATTTTGCGGAAGTTAAAAGATGACCAATAATTAGTACTAACTATATCATGGAGAAAAATCAAATGAAACTGCCTAAAACTGCATCCCTGCTAATAATTACCATCGTTTATGTCACAATTGTAAATTAACACAATGCGACCAATTGACATATTGCACTTGTCAAAGGAAAAAAAGATTGATGATTTTCTTTTTATGTTGCTACATATCTGAGCGCCATGCCAGGATCCAAAAACTGAAGTTTTTGAAACAGAATAAAGCTTAGTTTACGCACAAACAGAAGGCCACAGTTAGCCACAGAATTTGGACAACTTTGCCATGGTGAACCGCGGATTTTTGCAAACTGACCCATGGAATTCCATGGAATTTGGCAAAATTTTTCTGCGGAAAACTGTGGGCCTTAATGACGATGAATGTGTATTAATTAATGCTGCTGATGATAAAACTGGCTCATTAGCACGCGTTTAATATGTGGACCGAGTGTTAAGATAAAGTGTTAGTTATTTATTATTTTAATTCATCAGTTGATCTAGTTACGTAGCGACACAGTTGTAACGAAGATATTTGAATTGATTGGCAATTGTTTTAAGTTTCTCGCGTGTGGCACACTTTGATATTGTAGTCGGCACAGTGCTGTTTCTTGGCTGACACAGTGCTGCTTTTGTTAATTTGGGTGATGCATATGTAGGCTATTGTATGTGTCGAACTGCATGTTATTTGTAGACGAGACAAATGCCATTAATTGCATGCCTGCTGATTGTGATGACATTTATGTCTGTCTGTTTGTCTGTCTGTCTGTGTCTGTCTGTCTAGGCATCTAGGAGGCTGCTAGGCACTTGTATGTATGATACGATATCTATGTATGCACATCTAACTTAACGGTTGTTAAGCTAGGATGAGGGAGGCGTGATTATGGATCACGTCATGCAAACAATACAATTGCTCGTATATTGTCATATGTTGTGTCAGTTGTTATTTGACCTTTATCCGTAACCCCAAACGAACTGTAGTGATTATAGGTGTGCGGATTCTGGAATTCTGCGTCCACATCGCAGGGTAGCATCCGCGTCTGCAAAACTTAAGCCGTCAGGCATTCGCGACCGTGTCCGCACTGCCAGCAACAGTGATAATGTGGCGTGTGCAAACAGCTGCAAATGCAACTGGAATTTTGTAGTATTATTGTTGTAGAAAGTGGAAACGTGGTAAAAAAAATTTGCTTTTCCCAAAGAGTGTCCGCATCCGCAAAGACGTCAAAAAATTCGACCGCGTCTGAAAAATCTGCACATCTCTGGTACTGACTGCTGGTCAGCATTATTTCAGATTGACAAGTAATTAGGTTTTTTTTTTTTCTTATTTAGTTATGTTTTATAATTTATTTGCAATTAGTTTTGATTTTAGGTCTAGGGCAGACAATTCACATGCAAATTGGATGAAAACAGTCACTGCATTACTTAGTACCAGTACTGCTGTAATGTCGACAGATTGACCTTATAGGAAATTTAGGCCTAACTTTTTCCGTTTTCAATTTTGTCCGTCCGTCCGTCTGTCTGTCAAACGGGTGGGTCAGTCAAATGCGGTGCAAGCTAGAATCACCAAATCTTCACCGTCGGCTGCCTGGAAGACTCTAGTTTCAGGAACCTAAAGATTTTCCATAAATTCGAAGGGGGTCACCTCGAACGAGGGCGCTGAATGAGAGGGGGTGTGGGCAAAATCTGCAATTTTTGGCCAATAAGTCGCTGTATCACAGTAACGGTGCGAGATAGGGCCTAGGTTACTATTAATCACTAATAGGAAGTCGTACACTGGCTCTCGATTGGCGCCGAA
>Ga0056128_1008974_pt1 | contig 12593 bp, 10 predicted proteins | sample WorMetLIZISLAND2_FD_71113 | JGI IMG/M metagenome (GOLD analysis project Ga0056128, IMG submission 71113) | Marine gutless worms symbiont microbial communities from Max Planck institute for Marine Microbiology, Germany - Olavius geniculatus... ...
AGGTATTTTTGACAATGTGACAGGTCATACAATGGGATTGGCCAGTAGCTCTGCCCCCTAGCTCAGCCAATGGCTTGTGGGATTGGCCAATGACTAGGCAGTGGGCAGAGAATGTGTACAACCCAACATGCTCCACCTACTGGCTGAGTCAATGGAAAAACCCACAGTCATTTTACAGATGACCCCGTAATCTTCCTGCTTAAAAACCAGGCCTGACCTGGTTTTGCTTTCTGAAGCATAATCCAACGAACTGAATTTGGCTCGAACTCGTCTACTGCCAATATGCAGTGCAGTCTACTACTAATACTACTACTACAACTACAACAACTGCAAATTACATCACATGGCATGGAGGTAGTGTGCTTCCATTTTGGCTTTGCTGTTACTGACACAACTAAGACTGTAACAACAGCAACAAGTACTAGCCTACCACCAATATTACGACATGTACTACTACTGAAACAACAACAACTACTACTACAAGTTCTACTACTTACGTCGCAAGTGGCGCAGTGGTAGTGTGTCTCCATGTTGGCCTTGCAAGCGTTGCACGTGTAAACAAAACTGTCCCGACCCTGAGTGTGAAGTTCATATAACATCGCCATGGACGAGAACTTTGCCCGGCGTAGTGTAGAGAACTCATAGTGCTTCTCCCGGGCCGACATCAGGAACGCATCCCGACCATCCATTAGATCGTTACTCACTAACGGGTCAGGGTCACGCACTGTCTGTAGAGGAGTGGAGGCTGAGTGCAGCCGAATTACAAAGAACACCTGCATAAACAACTACTACTACACATTGTATCACTAGTACAATAACTGCCAATATTAAGTGATTCTCATGCCAAAGACAGAAACAATTATCAAAGGTTAACACTTTGAGCCAGCAAGGGTTAAAAGGTAAAGGTAAAGGGAACCATGCCCCAGCTGGGGCGTAGGCGGGGTGCTCATCTCCCACATGCGGCCGTTGAGCCCGTAGGTGGATAAACCACTTAAGTCCATGACGCATGGCCAGTGCGACGCCAGACCTACGGTTACCTTCCCAGCCTCGGGGCATCACCGCCCTTTGACCGGTACCAAATTATACTGCTGTGTGTGAACAACTTGCCTAAGGTCGTTACCCGGCAGTGTCCTGGTGCGTATTCGAACCTGCGCCCCTGAGTGACCTCAGGATTACAAGTCTGGCACGTTACCGTTAGACTACCAATGGTTAGACCCAATTAAACTAGCGTATAGCCCAAAACAGCCAAATGGCAGACTCTGTCAACAGCCAGCAGTCATGGTAACAGGGTTTACTGTTATTCACAAATCACCATTTCTTCTCTGGACGCAATAGAAACAATAGAGCAATATATATATACTATATAGTGAGCTGAAATGGCCACAACCATCGCCAGTACTCATGTTGCCTACCAACAAAGGCAGGCAGAGTTGATCTGAGTGGCGTGGTTGAATATGAAGACCGTATACTAGCGAACGGTCACCCAACTCGGTACTAACCCGGCCAAACGTTGAGTAACTTCGTTGATGCAATCTATAAGATACTGCTAGGCTAAGCTGCTACGCGAGATTAATAACACCAAAGGTTAAAGGCAGGCTACAGAAAGTCAGCTGCCATGTGGGATCACCTGCCACCCAACACAAGCGAAGGTGCACCACATTAACCTCCTCAGCGGTAATCCCGAGCGTTATTCGGGGCGGTTGTTACGTACTAAAAACGGTAACCCCGACTGAGACTCGGAGCGCAGCTACAGCAGTCTCCCTGCCATCTGTGCTGCGAGGTGCCGGGGTGCCAGTCATCAGTGCATGTCCAAAGCCGTCAGCGGACCATGTCTGTTGTGCTATCAATTAGTCGCAGTCAGTGGTCAGTTGCAGCTGATAAAATTCTTTTCCCTTCCATCTGACTGCCAGATGTCATCTGCGTTGAGCTAGTTTATCAACATCACAAGCTGCAGTGCCATCCAGCTACATCAGCTGACAGCTGCCATCGACATAGCGGCTGTACTGTGAGTGCAGGTCCAGTGGGAGTATACAGTCGAACGCTCAAGTGTACATTTAAATGTCATTAGGCGAATGTCGCGGCGAACTCTCTGCGGCAGATACATGCAACGCTTTCAGATAGAAACTCTCTCCAAATTCATACCGCCAAGGAGGTTAAACTCTGCCAGACAAAGCAGTAATCAATTTACTTATCCCAAAGCGATGGAAGGCTGAGTTGACCTAGGTGTTGGTTAGATGCTAAGATGGTTACCTGTCCACAGACCGTCAGCCGTCCCAGCAGTAACTACTTCACAGCGCAGAAAGTTGAACGCACGACCTCTCAATCATAAGTGCAACACTCACCAAGGCATCCACAACAACTGTTCTGGTAAACTTTTCCAGGTACCAGTACTAGAATCCCAACAGAGTCTAGTATAGTACGTAAAAGATAAAAAGTAAAGGTGTCAATTCGTATAGCGCATCTCGCGTACAACGCCTCTAATGTGCTTTTCGTCACTAACCCGAGCCGTCAGCCGCACGGCCACCACGTGTAGCCTGCAGACACAGGCTAACGGCTAACGCAGTACGTACGTCTTTGTGTTTCTCCATTGTGGCAAACAACTTTGCCGTGAGGTCATTCCCAGCATACGGTTGTCCCGTCTTGCTGTTGGACTTGCGCTGAGTTGAACTTTTGCTTTTTGTGCTTTTCTTCTTAGAAGCTGCACTTTTCTGACCCTTCTTCTTACCGCCAGCCACCTTAGAACATACACAGATATATCATATACATGGTGGGTAAAGAACAAAGCACTCATGTACAGGGTGGGCTAAAACAACTAAGGCTAAGTTAGTGCCCGGTAACTGTCACCTCTGGTCAACTGACACCACATGGATACATCATATACAGGGTGGTCCATAAAAAATGTGGCACTTTACTCTTGTCCATTATCTTCGGCAGTTATTGATCAATTTTCAAAATTATTTCACTGGCACATTCTGCGGACAATTTGCAACAATAATGTGATTATTATATACCTCACCACATCATAAATGTGTTTCTACTCTACCTTGTAAAATATAACTGAAACATGAATGTATAACGATAATAACAAACATACATTTTTGGTAAATGAACAAAAAACACTTCAGACTAACATGGTGGTGAAAGATCCATATGACACTAGACTGTGCGGGTCTAACACAGTCTAGTCTCATATTTACATCTCATACGGATCATTCACCGCAGTGTTAGTCTAAAGTGTTTTATTCATTTACCTTAATGTTCATTACTATCGTTAGTTTTTTCCTACACTAATATTTTACAAAGTAGTGTAGAGAAGCATTTATAGTGTGGTGGGACATATAGTAGTAATCACATTATTGCAAATTGTCCGCAGAATGTGCTAGTGAAAAAATTTTGAAAATCGGTTAATAATTGACAAAGACATGGACAAAAGTTGTTTGAGCTGAAATAATTACGACTAAGTAACTACCACACTGATGACATTTAATCTTACCCACAGCCACCTGACCACATAATATGACACACTGGGTGACTTCACTTTTTGACTTAGACTTTCGCTGAGCCTAAACTTCGGTCGAAGTACCTACGTAAGTCAAAAAGTGAAGTGATTTCGCTGAGCGAAAACATGGCCACTAACACGGATAATAGAGTAAATTAGAACACTCTGGTACCAAAAATAAACACCGTAATGGCTACACAATGACGTGAGACGTTACGTAATTACGTCATTTGCGTGCACGGCGCAATTAAATAAGCAAGTCTACACGTAACTGGTTGATTTATTTCCTGTTAGGTTTACCGGTCATCCGCCATTTTTAATCGTTTAGTTGAACTTTGGTCTAAGTACAGACTTTAGCATTCAGCTTTAGCTTTGGCTCAGCAAAAGTCTAAGTCAAAAAGTCAAGTCGCCCACTGTATACAAGCAGGGTCAGAAACAATAGAACAATATATATATATATATATACACACACATATATATACACATACATAGTGAGCTGAAACAAATAAGTAGCAGTACCTGCACTATTATTTGAAGCAAAAAACAGAGCAAAAAGCAGAGCAAAAAACAGACCTCGGACAGATGTTTTGCATGTACCACTAAGATCCTGACCGACCCAGGGCTGAATCTCAATTATTAGCCAAATAACAAAAGTTCTGCTTACAGGATTTTTCACTTACAGCTGTCACCAAAATTCAACGCCAGGAAGAGCCTTACCTCTCTAAATGCATGACAGTTATCTAGCTAGTGGGCAACAAGCGACTTGTCAATCTCCATCAGTACTAGCAGTCTATTACTGCTAGCAGCAGTAGTTGCTACTGTAGTACGTGTAGTGGTAGCAAGGATTACGCTAAACCAGGGGTCTCAAACTCATTTGGGGGTGAGGGCCACACTGCAAGATATCACTCAGTCGGTGGGCCACAGTGTTTTTAGAGACGATAAAATGCAGTATTTAATAGGCCCCTACAAATGACAGCAGTTATTTTTACAGTATACACTGTAGTTTAAAACTTCAGATTTCCACTAAAGAGAACACAAATGAAAAAAAACCATTAGTTTCGCTGGGTTACTGGAAAAATGCTGTTAAATAAACATAACGACTTATTTTCATCCTAAATTTTTAGAATTTCAGATAATGTGTCGCGGGCCGCAAATGACGCCTTCGCGGGCCGCATGCGGCCCACTGGCTGCGAGTTTGAGACCCTGCACTAAACTATTCCATTATGTCTAAGATTGTAGTAGTAGTAGCACATGTAGTAGTAACCTAGCAGTACACTGTGTATTAGTAGTAGCATGCATATACCTCTCCGGAGTCCTCTTTTTCCGTGGCAAGTTCTTCAACATCAGCAGCAGCAGAGCTGGCAGCTTCCATCTCCTCTCGTCTTCGCTTGTCTTCCTCTTCCTCCAGCTCCTTGATGCTCTCCTCCAAGATGTTTGGCCAGAAGTCACCTTCGAAGTACGGCATCTCCACTGCCGACTGCATGTTAGATTCTACGGCATCCTTCAGCACGTCCTGAGAACACGCACGTACACCCATCCCATTAATAACCCAGCTCGATGCAGCACAACCGAGAACAATGGCGATGGGTGAGAAGTCTCCCTCAAAGTATGGCGTTTCGACAGCTGACTGCATGTTTGACTCCACGCCATCCTTTAGTACGTCCTATCAAAACATGGCAAATCATAGCTCACCCATCCTGTTATTCGCCCAGCTCGATGTAGCACAACCTAATGCAAAATATGGCATCTCCAGCACCAACCGCATGTTGGACTCCATGGCATCCTTCAGCATGTCCTAACAACAGAACGGCAAATCATGCATCACCCATTTTGTTACTAACCCAGCTCGGCGTACAGCAACCTAAGACAAGAATGATGAGCCACAAGTTCCACTCAAAGTATGGCATCTCCACCGCCAACTGGCGTACTAAATTCTACAGTATCTTTCATCACGTTCTATCAACCACACGCAACAGATCATGGGTCACCCATCCGGCTAATAACCGAGCTCGATGGATCATAACCCCAAAAACAATCACTAAAGAAAACTGAGCCACAAATAACCTTCAAGCTGCAGCTACCACCAACTGCAAACTGCTTTTCATGGCGTGCTGAAAAGAAGAAGAAATTTGAGCTAATGCTCACAAGACAAGCGAAAGCCTACAGCAGTTCTGGTTCATTAGTTTAGCTGAAAATTGGAGTGTTCACGCTAAGTTAACAATACAAATACCAAATTCTCTATCTGGGTCGCATAACGATAGTTCCGTGGCGCCACCTTGTAAATGATATAGACTTGTGTCGCAGCCCAAAATTGCCAAAAAAATCCATAAAACCCCTTATTTCGGCATTCAAGGTCATTGAATTTGGTGCCAATCGAGAGCCAGTGTACGACTTCCTATTAGTGATTAATATTAACCTAGGCCCTATCTCCCACTGTTACTGAGATACAGCGACTTATTGGCCAAAAATCTCAAATTTTACCCACCCCCTCTCATTTAGCTCCCTCGTTCGGGGTGACTCCGTTCGAATTTATGGAAAAGCTTTATGGTTCCTGAAACTAGAGTCTTCCAGGCAGCCGACAGTGGAAATTTGGTGATCCTATCTTGCACCATTTTTGACTGTGATCCACCCATGTGACAGACAGGTGGACAGAATTGTGATGGCTAAGACACGCTGAAAGCAGTAGCTGCTTTCGCACGTAAAAACATATGATGGGTCACCCATTCCATTACTCACCCAGCATTTTGTAAATCAACCTAATGCAACTTGTCTAGACTGTGCCTAGTGGTAAATAACAACATAAATGAACCTGTGATAGCACAGTGCCAGAGCGCACAAATAACTGGTCACACTCATTACTCACATAGCTCAATGTAGTTGTCAGACGACTGGAGGCCACATAAAGCAATCGTTTTCAGATATACGCTGGCCAAAAATGCAAAATCTAAACATAATTACCGGATTTTGACCCAAAAATGAACGCGAGCTTACTGTTTGGGCCCAAAGTAGTAGTAGTGGTGCCAGCAGGAGAAAAATTTTATCAAAATCAATCAAAAAATGTGGCCATAAGAGGAAACACAAATAGAGAGAGTGACAAAGAGATGCCAGTTTCTGCAACGTGTCCGATGCTACCATCTAACAATGCAATGTATACCTTGTAGTCGATGACGACGCGCTCGATGATGGCCTTGTCCAACATCTTCTTGTACCAGTCCTGCAGGCGCTTGGGCTTGGGTATCTTCATATCCACCGGGTGACAGTGAAAGATGTAGTCGTCGCCCTCACTCGGTGGACATGCCCAGATGTGAGCCGTTGTGTACCTAACGTAGCACAATACAGACTAGTCTAATACGATCTTCATCAATGCACAGTATCAGTCTAGTCTAATAGTAATAGTAATAGCCGCGGCAATGTTTATGGTGCTGTCATCACATGAGTGAACTGAGCTACATAACTGTGAGAGTTCACCTGGTTCATTTGGTCAGAGAGCACGAGCGCCAGGCGGCTGCCGACCTTCTGACCGACCGATCTGAACCTCAAATCCGCCTGTAGGCAGCTACAAGTACTACACTAACCATCGCCATTTATTACTAGTCAGCCCGAAAGCTGATACTCATTTTACCATCGCACGGAGGGTAGGAGGCTGAGTCGACCTAGCTGGCTGGCTTCGTACCGAAATAGTTTACCTGCCCGTAGCCAATCACCCATCCAAGCACTAACCAAACCCGCCGTAGCGCAACTTTGTTGATTAGATGAAATGCGTTACCGCTACGCCAAGCCACCAACCAATGTGACATGGTCTTGATGACAACAATACAATAGTCTGGCATCATCTTCAAACTACCAATCCACATCGTGGGTCAAACTGTTTACTGGCACACAGACCATAGCTTTAGCTATTTTGGAGATCTTGGCAATTGGCATCAAGTGCCCAAAAGTCTAGTGGTCACGTGACCCGGGCCATGCTCCATTTTCCAAAAAATTTCCGATAGGCTACGCCTGGACTGTTCATGACAAAATGCACATTAAGTTTAAAGTCTGTAGATTCGACTGTTTTGGAACCATGGGATTAAACACCAGAACATGTCTGAATGGCCAATCTGCTTGGCAGAGACAGACAGAAAGATGCATATGATGAAAACAACACACTCCATTCACTTTTCAGAGATGAAGTACAGCATACCCTAAAAGTTTGACGTAGTCCAAATATCCAATAAGGATCTCGTGGTAGACTGCTGTGCGGAATTGCCGAGGCTTGAAAAAATGCACACTGTCCATGTACGCCAGGTAGATCCGCCTGCAGTACACAGAATGAGATCGGACTCTTTACTAAATTACCAAACGGACCGAGCAGAGTTAGTAGCAAGATGACAGAACCAGGATTTGTGCAGAGAAATACAGCAATCAGGCATAGACAACCAATCAGACACCAATAAACCACCACCAACAACAAATAAAAATATTCAAGCCTTTTCAGACACACAAAATCCCACCCATAGCTAGTAGATGATAGAAGCCGCAAAACAACTAACTGTGGAATGTACTGCAACAGCAAAGAATAAGAAATTCGATCGTTGATATGCATCCCAAATTTATCTGAAAACAGTGTCCATCATGTTGTTATCCAATAATTTGAAACAAGATTCTGATGGCTCAGTGTATGAGTGAACGGGTAGCCTATATTATCTTAAAGCAACTTCTGTATATGTTTAGACTTCTTGTTTAAACCAGGATGTCAAACAAACACACGTATTCTAGAACACAATGAACTACAGAACAATATAATCACAACAACAACAACAACTATAACAGACGGCTCACCGCGCATTGGGAGGTGGACAGTTGGAGCCATACTCCTGGACGTGCATGCCAAAGAAGCACACGTCTATACCATCAATCTCTTCGAAGGCAAAGATCGCCTTGGCAATGTACGGGAAGCTTTCCGCCATCTCCGCCTTGGCTCCATCAGGACCCGGAGTGCAGAACTTGGACTTCATTCCGGGCCGGACCTCAACCACCTTCTCGGAGCTAGACAGCACGCGGATTGTCACGTCGCCTGCCCCGGCATCTTTCCGCTTCAGGAAAGAGTTCACCCGGTTCTCAAGATATGTACCGAGCTTTGTCTGAGGCAGGCCTGCACGCATAACATCCGACAAAGTGTAAAACTGATGAAATCCAATGAAAATGTTGGTTTCAGTTCAATGAACACCAGATATGAATTCGAGTTCTACTATTTGGAACTCTCTTCCTTTTGACATCCGCAATAGCAGTTCATTAGCTTCCTTCCGTCGTAAACTCAAAACATTCTATTTCTCAACGTCCAGCCATGTTTAGTGGCCCGCCTCACTCCTTATCTCAGCGCCTCAGATTCAGTGAGTTTCTCACTGACATTGTGCACTTTATAAATTAAATTTACTTACTTACTTATGAGGCTAGCATCTAAGAACAAGGCAAAGGCCAGTGGGTAGGTATGTTTACAAGCAAAGCCAGCACGACGATTTTATACTGCACATGAAAACAGAGACAAACATCGTTTTCAATGTTTCAGTGGACATATCACACAAATAACAAACGCATACGGCACACAGCACATTCAATATAAATGACCACAAATGTTTGTCCTTGAAATCAAGGTCGAAGTCAGTCCTCAAAAACCCCATTCCTGCTATAAATATTACAAAAAACCAGTCAGGAAAGTAGATGTGACTAGCAGCCAGCAGATGATAATCGACAGAAAAAAGGGCATTTGTTGTTTATAATTAAAATAAATTGTTACATGGCAGAAATATGATGATATCGGAAGAAAAAAGCTCACTTTGAAGTCACGGACCGTATAGTCCAACTAGTGGTCGTTTGGAATATGATGCCGACAGTGTTTAGTGCATGAGTATAAACTAGAAAGCAGTCATAGCCCGCAGGTACCTCCGCCAAAGCACAGCTATTCGCCAGGTGGCGTCACCATCTTCGCTTTGCCAGCGGTTCCCTCATGCCCCCTTTAACGCTATGGTAACGAAAATTTCAAAGTGATCCAGAATCCAGGATTCCTGCCGGATCACGCCGAAAATTGAATCACTGGTAGTTTATGCCTTGCCCGACATACCCTCCAAATTTCAGAAAGATCCGTCCATAACATTTCGGGTTATCTTGTGGACTCACAGACAGACAAACAAAAACCGGCAAAAACATTACCTCCTTGGTGGAGGTAATAGACATCACATACAAAAGAAACTCAAAGTGCCAAAGCAGTCATGACAACTCCATAGTAGTTTATAATCATCATTGCCGCAGACAACAATGAATAAAGAGTGCATATGGATCTTAATGGTAAACCACCTGCAGAGCATCACCTGCCTTATGTGATCACAGTGTTACCTAATAGCCAACACAGGTGAATGTGCCCGACCACCCAGGCAGGTAGGCTGGTACTCTTCACTGGGAAAATAGAAGGCCGAGTAGACTTTGATGCTGGTTATATACTAAGACGATTTAGCTGTCCTCAGACAGTCACCCATCCAAGTAGCAAGCACCTGCTAGTGACTCCAATCAGAGAGTCAAACCCACAACCTGTTGATTGCAAGTACAGTGCCCCGTTGTTATACTACCGAGGAAACTGTACTGAAATGCTACGTACGTTTAGCGGTGTATTTGTTGTCTCGTCGTTTGATAGTGTGGACGCCCACGCAGCCGGCACAGACGAACTCGTTCGGCCAAATCTGCTCCATGTGCAGCGCACAGATCTGATGTTGCTTACGACCACAGTACGTACAGTCCATGAACCTACACACAGACACCATGTGAAGTAGTTACACAGCCCAGCTGTGTAGTAGTAGTCATACATGTACTCAGTAATATCTGTAGTAGTATTACAAATCTCCGATACCAATCTTCGCACAGATCACACAAACTACTGAGACACTCACTCACTCACTCAATCACTGCTGCGCATAACCGGCTGTGGGTGTAGTGCCCTCCACGTTGACCGGTCGTCGGCAAGAGCCCATGCGTCGGCAGCAGCAGTAAGTCCGGTGTCCCGCACAATCTAACTCATCCATGTAGTCGGTGGTCTACCAGCGGGGCGATTCCAGTCGTGGTGCGGTATGTCTCTGGACCTGGAATCCACTGCAAGCTCACGTTATGTGCTGGTGTGTTGACGGGCAAACGGCAAATATGGCCGAAAAAGGAATGATGGCGAGCGACTATGGTACTGAGTATGCTTGGCAGATTCGTACTGTCAGCTACAGCCCTGTTGGTGATGAAGTCATTCCATCTAACACCAAGAATACGTCTTGGGCATGTCATGTGGAATGCCTGCAGCCTGCATGAGTCTTCCTTCAACAGTGTCCAGGTTTCAGCACCATGGAGGCCTACTGCCAAAACACGTGGTGTAAATCCTCAGCTTAGTAGCAAGACTCATCCGATTCTGGCGCCAAACTTGGTCCAACTGGCCCATCACCAATGATGCGAGGCCGGTTTGTTGAAGAATGTCAGTGTTGAGACACTGCAATTCGCTAATGCAGTGATTTGGCCACACCGAGAACAAGAACTGAGGGCACTGGTCCACGAAGTTTCTCAGCTGCTGGCCAATCAGTGTGGAACAGTTTGCCGTCGGAGCTCAAGAACACATCACTGACCGTTGGACATTTCATCAGCCAGCTGAAGACAATGATGTTTACTTGAAGCTAGTACGCATCAGCGCAGCTGTCATAACTGTTATGAGACTTGCATGTACAAAATGCTGTTGCCGAACTGAACTGAACCTGTGCAAAATGACTTCGCTATATGAAGAATATGAACAAGAACACGAAGGCTGTCAGTTGTCAAACAAAACAAAAAGATTTCTTCACAGACAAAGACGTCATAAGCTGCATGAGATTTCAGCCGCTTTGCAAAACTAAGTCTGCAAGAGCTAAAGCTCATTAACCCCTTGACTGCTACCAGAAATGAATGGTGCTGTGCTACGGGCTATATTGGGGGTAATATGAGCGTTAGAAGAGAGGGTGCATATTATTTGCATACTATTTCTAGCTATTATTTACAAAAGTATATGCCAAAAATGCAGAAATTTTCTTGATGTTTTCCATGTATACAGCCAACACAAATTTCCGCATCTATCTGCGATATGTAATAACCGAAAATCGCCCATTGTCAAACTACGTGTACCGGTATACAACAGGTTTCAGCATAACAGTGACTGTCTGAACAGTAATGCAAAGCACAACTACAGAAATGACTTGACTGTCAAATAAAATTCACCAAGACTACAAAGTTATTGCTGCCAGTAGGCCCTATGTCTTTTTTGTATGATACAGCTTGAAGCAAGGTGCTGGGCACAATGCCGGATGAGATGGACACTGCTCACACACGTATGTGACTTCCTTACGTAGTCCGTTCTTGTGACAGACACGGCAGCGTCTAGTAAAGAAATTCTTCTTTGGACCTTTGGCCGTTTCTGGCGTATGAGACAAAAAATGTTTTTCCGTGAGATGGGCCAATCTTCAGATTTCGTAGTATCTGGTTCCAGTGCAATATCATTCACAGAAATCTCTCTTTCAGAGTCTGCCAACTGCTGTAAAACTTGCGCAGCAGTATACGTAAGCTTTCTGCTTGCCATGACAACAGAATCTTCATCTAATCATAGTTACATCATCTCGCAAAACAGTTTACAAATGCACAATACAGTAGGCCAACACTAGATCTGTGTCAGCTGCAGCAGCCTGCATCAACATTCAGTGTCATCGGGCAACCGCATGATCCAGCGCTGCTATTGGTTGAAAGTGAATTAGTGTGCGAGGCCAAGCACTTGAAGTTGCCACTGCTAAACTATGATGTATTGGCTACTGCTGCACGGCAACCCAGCATCAGAGCAGGACGTTTGGGCGCCGCCGTTTGGGCGCTGGGACGTTTGGGCGCTGAGGACGTTTTGGCGCCGCCGTTTGGGCGCGACCGTTTGGGCGTCATTGCCCTTAACGTATAATAAACTAGTTTATTACGTGTGTGTTGTGCCTGTATGGAAATGGGAAACGTGTATAGAAAAGGTCGTTTTGCGTAAAATAATGCAAGTGCATAAACAGCTATGCAAGTATGTGATTGCAAA
>Ga0056128_1008981_pt1 | contig 12586 bp, 9 predicted proteins | sample WorMetLIZISLAND2_FD_71113 | JGI IMG/M metagenome (GOLD analysis project Ga0056128, IMG submission 71113) | Marine gutless worms symbiont microbial communities from Max Planck institute for Marine Microbiology, Germany - Olavius geniculatus... ...
GTCCAGGCCTAAAGACAAATATTACATATAAACCTGGATGTCGAATTACCCGGGGCGAATCGTCCAAGGTGAGGGGGCGAACGAGCCAGGGGGCGAACCGGCAAAGAGGCGAAAAAGCCATAATTCGTTAGTGGCGTGGCTTAGTGGTAACGCGTTTGATTCGACCAACGAAGTTACTCTACGCCGGGATGGGTGACTGCCTGCGGGCAGGTAAACCATCTCAGTATTTAACCAACCACCTAGGTCAACTCAGCCTTCCATCCCCCCGGAGTAGGTAAATCGAGTACCGGCCTATCTGGCTGGGGTTAAGGCGGGGCGCGTTCACCTGTGTCGGGTGGCAAGTAACACTATGAGATTCCGTACGGCAGATGACGCTCCGTAGCTCTGAAGTAGGTTTCCATTAAGAGCCATAACACCACCTTTAATGTTTGATTTCCGTATAGGCTGGCGAAGGAGTACAGCTATAACAGCATCGTCTGGTCACTGTTGACACTGCTGAATCACCTGCTTCAGCAGTCAGCGACGACATCAGCAGCAGCAGACAATAAAGTCATTATCAACAGACCGAATACTACCGAGACCAACCAAACATTCCCGACTTCAACCAGGCTAAAAAGCGAACCGTATCAGGAACGCAAGCAATTGCGTGAGTAACAAAAAACGCAGCAGGGAATATCATCCACATGATGTTGAATTATGATACTTAAAAATCTATAGCCTTGGTGTGCATGTTTAGTTCATTTATTGCGTTTTTCATTATAGTTACGTTCTAATATCAGCCCGGTTTAACAGTTTATTTGACAAGCAGTGTTAAACGTTAACATTTTCCAAATTATCGATAATCCTCTCATCTAGCTTAGCCATCGTAATGCATAAACATTAAAGACGTGCGCGACATTTTGGCGAAACAAATACGTCACTGCACAACTCCTGCAGTCTTCATCAATGTCGCGAAATTTTATTTTTTTATCTTAACGCGAATCGCTTCCGGTTAACGAATCGCGATAACTGATACACGTAGGCCTACTTGCTATAGCGACTGCACCCGTACGTGTAGCAGGGATACGAGCGAACCAAAGCAATGAATTATTAGCAACGTCACAGCTCTTCAAAGTCGACGAAAAACGGCAGCTGAAAGCAACACCACCGTCTAGTGATCGCGATACGGAAGGTTGTCGCCGCCGGGCAGAGAAGCAAACTAAAAACGCTCAAGACGAAACGACATCGGAGCAAGCCTCTCACGTTCAGGTCTAACTTGTAGCAAAGATTTCACGATGAACGCTCTTGAACACACCGCCCAATGCAGTGCGTTTCCGTATTGTGCCAGTATATAGCTACGTCGGTCTCAAAATAAAACAAAATAATTGCTTAAATCCGTCGTGTAGGCCTATAGTTTACATTCAATATGAATAATTATCTGCTTTGTATGTGTCACACAGTGATTACGCAAAAAATCACTCTTTATAAATGTGCAATAGTTTCAAATAACTACAATAAATCAAAATAGGGCCTGTAAGTTTTTTGCAGACGTAATTTTGTAGTTTGAAAAACTTTTTCTTTGCGTAAAGCGAAACTCGCCTCGTTAATTAAATAAAATGCGGTGACAGACAAAGATTAGCAAGATCGTACGCGATAGTTTTGAAAGTTTGAGCTCCAAGATGTGGGCCTCGGCCTTGGCCTAAAGAGCAAAATGTGTAGCTTTTTGATAGTGATCTTCAAATTGAAGTCTTAAAGGTAGCTTAATTGTGGGCTTAATATTGACAAAAAAACGAATTTCGGTGCAAGAGAAATGGCTAAAATGTGCGCTATCTGCAACTTAATATTAGACCTATCTGGACTGTAAAAAGCCTATGCATGAAACATAGCGGTTGACTTTTGCTATATTATACATGTAGATCTTATGAACTTAATTTCTTTAATATAACAGTGCGCATCATTTTTGCCGTTTGTCCCGCTTTTTCGTGCCCTAAAATATATTTTGCATTTAATAAAGACCACAGTATAAGCTGACGATATCAGATTAAGTTAAAACTCGAAAACCGCGGAATGTCTATTCGATGAAACTGCAATATTCAGCTGTTTATTCATAGTTATGTCGCGATTGCTGAAAGATAAAAAGTCCCGAATTCACTAAATTTGAGAAACACATTTGTTTTAGACTGCTAGCGCATGTTGCGAGTCGCGTAGGCCCCTATCTAGCGTAAGCAGCGTTATAAACTTATGCTATATGCTCTGGCAACCAAGTTTAACATATTTCCATAACATTTCCGTACTACCATTTTGTTTCTTAAGTATTACAGATAGAAAGTCCTTCGCGATAAACTGATGTAGGCTATTGGTGCAGAATCGAGGACTGTATTCAATAAAACTGTCACCGCCCAGCTTAGGCTACTGTAGGCCTAAAAAATCACCTGATGGCCTTCTTTTGTACAGCGGCATAGTAAATATCCAGCGTTATAAGCTACTGGTAATTACCGGAACAAGCAGTTATACGGCAACGTTAACAGGCAAGGTTAACAGGCTGAATACTGTAGATTAAACTCTAATTTATTATTATAACGTAATTATGCAGTGCTATTATTCCCACTGGGCTGTCGCAGCTAATCGATGTTAGAATAACCACGAGGAGCATGGAAATAACCGACATGTAGGCCTATGCGGGTAAACACCGAAGTCACTGGTAAAACCCACGGTCAGACACCGCAAAGTATTTTAAAAGCACGTGTCGTGTCAGAAATCCCCTATTATCTACTCGAATCTGATGGTATGTAACGCTCTTCAAATTGCGTTCCCTGCGTTTCCATGAACATTATCCAAAAAACCTGCACGTTTACCAGTCACGTCATTATGCGTCATGTACGTACGTGAGTGAGATCAGGATTTTCTGTGTGTTGGATGATGTGTCAACTGGTTAATGATTTCTACCAGAAGACGTCCTCTCAGAATGAGACGGCAGCCGCTGTTGAGGAACACGACGTGGGGTCGCTGATGCTGGTCTACCAGCTACAAGCGGAGCAGTTCAAAGAAGATTTCGAACAAGAAAGACAGGACCACCAGCGAACGAAAGCTCAGCTGCAGTCGCTGACAGTCCAGTGGAGAAACCTTTACAACGAACTACTTCAGTGCCAGGATAAGGTCCGTTGTGGCGTTGATATGGTGCCAAATTCTTGTAAATGGGAAAATCAGAAGATAGCCTAGCCTAGACACTTGTCAGAAGATAGGAGAAAGCTTAGTTTGCTGCGACGTAAGTGCGGTCTAAAAATAGTTGATAAATGGACATAAGCCATATAGCCCTAGCTGGTCCTTCTGGGCATAAAGATCAAACAGCAGTTAATCAATACCGAAACCGGGGTCAAAAAACTAGTAGACCTTTTCACGGTGATAAATACTTTACCTTAGTCCTCTTGCCTTGGTTCAACCTGTATCCTGGTTGAGCGACACGTTGAGCCATCCTGCTCTGTGTGTCGCCAATTCTTCGGTTTCCGTATATAATCGCTATTAAATAAAATGCAATTTATATTTTAATGTACGTGCAGTTAGCGAAGTCACAAAGAGAAGTAGAAATGATACGCTCGGAAAACGCGCAGCTGAAACATCACGTCAGTCAGGTTTGCATTACGGTTGCATACACATACGTAATGATGCAGATGTGTCTTTTATAAACTGTCACCGATGCGAACTAAAATAAGCTGAAGATGCAGTAGCTGAAAGAGTGTTTAGTCACGATGAAGTTTGGCCTATATGTGAAGTTACGCAGTGCTATAACAATTAACTGATGTTTAATGCCGATTTATTTGCATTGTTGTTTTCAGATGTCAGACATAGACAAGCAATGTCTGGAAACTAAGCCTACAGAGCAGACAAAAACGGATCAAGACGCTGAGAGTGTTACCAGATTTAAAAGCAACCAGCTGTTACAAGTAGGTCTAGTGGTGAATTTTTGCGTAGGAAAACGCCTACCCTTTCCCATCCCCTAGAAGTAACCTACGTATGAGCGTATGATGCGTTTTTTTCTCAAATAACAAGAAGCCAAGCGGTCGCTAGGGTGGGCCTACCTTGCCGCCTATATCCGAAGGCCAGCGTCCAACTTCCGGTCACAAAAAAGCGATTTCCCAAAGTGAGTCCCATACACGCTTTAGTAGACTAATGCTGCTATATCGAACGCTACAATCAATGCTAGGATCATGCAGCTAGGATACGATACGGTTATTCGGTACACGTGGGTGATGGCTGCAGGCATGCAGCAACTTTGCATTAAAAATTGCGGCCAATTAAACCTCTGCAGATGGAAACAAGTTACTATTGACTTGTAGGACCTCGTTATAGCGTTATTAAACGTTACCGTCGCCGACCCCTTACGATGTACCGTTAAATTACAATACATGCGATACAGACAAACGACAAACGACAGACAGACAGACAGACAGACGACATATCGTACCTAAGGCTCGACCTAACGGTTGGCCAAAACTCGTTGTACGTTGAATCGTGTGTTTATACAAGGTGGCGCATAAAAAGTTTTTAACTTGAAAGTGACTTCTGAGTTTAAGTTGCAAAAAACATTAAACATTTGATCACTCAGTATTTGTCAGTTTATTTATATGTGTTCTTTTTTTCTTTTTTTTCTCTCATTGTTTGTATTGTATATATATTGTAATCGCTACCATCTGTTGTGGTGAATAAAGATGTTCAGATGTTCATTACTTTATTCATGGTTGTTTAATGTTCTTAAACGATAATGTTTATCCGTGAGAAAAAGCAGCTAAACACTATCAGCAGCACCCAGTACGCTTTGATCTTGACCTTGACCTTGATTGATCCACATGTGTGGACACATTGAGCCACACTCAGACGCCATCGATCCATGTCTGTCAACGTCAAAACCTCCCAGGTGAACCGCATCTTTAGACTTTTGTTGACTGCTCCTCTAGTTTGTTTGTTCGTCCTGTCTTATTGTATCTTGGTATATCCCGGTACATTGTTTGCTGTGGTATGAGCTGGTGATCCATTCGCTTGACGTGTCCAAGCCAGCGAAGTCGTTTTTTTCTCAGTATATTGCCCATGGTTTGTTGTCCAGTTCTGACTCTGACCTCTACGTCCGTTATTCCGTCTTTCCGCGAGATGCTCAGTATGCTCCTCGGTCATATAATGGTGTATAATTTATGTATTATTTGTCATCTGTGGTGAGCAACATCCAGACTTTCATCAATGTTACTGCCAACGGGCTTAGGCCCACATCAGTAGCCTACTTTGCTTAACAGTCATTTTAAAACTTCTTTTAAAAAGGTAGTCGGACAGCGTGGGTGATTTTTGTTGTTCCTTGACTGCGGACAATCTGACAGTAACTGTTGTGGAGGGCACCGACAGCGTCAGAGGACGAAGAGTAGCACGGACGCCTTTCAGCCCTTGTTGTTGCTATAAGTTAGTTATGAGCAGAATATCTCAAACTCTAGAAAAATCTGACGTCGTAAAACAGTTTTGGATAGTGCAGTTTGAACTACTGAGTTATTTTGTCAGTTGATATTTGTTTGCGATTAGTGTTCACATCTTTACTACGAAAGATTCGCCAACCAAAATACAGCCTTAGGTGTCCGTCCACAAGTGACGTAATGCCGCCCAAGATGTCACAGTCTTTAAAAATAGCACAGTGAAAAAGTTGGAAAGGTACAACTGAACGTGTACAATTACTGTTTACATTAAGACTTCCCGAATCTGTGAAATAGAAGAAACTCCTAGCAAGTAGAAAATAATAAATGGATAACCATATCGTTATACATTGTGCAGTATCAGCATACTGTGAGCGGGAGAAGAGGCGTGCTGGAAGAAGACTGATGATCTTAGCGCTGATCAACATCCCTACATCCAGCCATACTTCTTCACTTGTCAACGTTTGCTATTATAAGAATCAGTCATATGGCAATAAACGAGTTCGTTTTATTTAACTTGAAGCTGCTCTAACGTGGTAGCACTTTGATGTTGCGTAACCGTCTCTCAATTAGGCTAACGCTTGGCTGGCGGGGTTGTTATAATGAATGGAACATTGATCAAAATTGTGTACGTGTATCATGACATTTTTCGTATTAAATTTCCTAAAGCAACATTGGTCTTATTATATGATTTTGTTAACAAGCAATTTCCTTCCTCACTGAAGTCATCAGCAAAGCTTCTCTTGAAGGCACGAACAAAATGATGAAAAAACGTTAATCAATTGGCCCAATTTGACACCGCTCATGCAGCCTCGGCTGCGTCGAGCAATTTCACATACAGTGCACTCGTTTACTGGTGTGCTGTTGATTAGCTTACTCAGTACAGTTATAAATATAAATATTTACCTATAGCCTTGCTAATCACGTCAATTTACGACTGTTGTATTAAACCAACGTTACCGGTCACACCGACACATACACTTTTAAACCATACTATTTGGTCTGCAATCGGCTTGTAGATGCCATATACTTGTCAAACGATCACTTAGTCGTGGACATTAATAGTGCACTGTTTTCGTATTATCATTATTAGGTGGCATCGCTGAAGGCAATTCCGATTATTGCGACGTTTCACCGTAGCGTGGTCTGTCTGTCTGTCACATTTGTGCACTTTGCTTAGACCGTTCGACGAATTTACGTCCATGTCTTGTGTCATCCATGTTTTTGGCAAGTACATTGTGCACTCCATTATCAGATGACGCAGCAGAAGGGAAATTTTGCGGTCGAACCCCCATCCAAAACATGCAATTGCTTCCCACTTACAAAAAATTATTTATGATTCATCAGGTGGATGTCGCCCTTTGGCAAACCATTTTGGTTCTTGTTAATCAAGTCATATGCGACTTTATGTATGTCGATTTTATTTTGTTTTACACATGCGTATATTATAATAAAGAATTGTGCCAACATTTACGATATAAAGCTTGCAAATTGCAATATTTTTTTGCACTGCTGCATGCAAACAGGTTCAAGGCAGCTATGTATAGACCTAAACAATCTTAACTTATTGTTACACGAACTTAAATTATCTTTTCGTGTTTCATGATGTTTTATTTTTACGTATGTTTGATATGTTTCGTAGATGGTTTGCATAACTAACGTGTGATTATCGCTGCTAATTGTTACGTTTGCTGTAATGTATCCCGTTACCCCTGTAACAGTGCTCCAATATACTGTAGAGTTAGAGTACTGTAATCATTACATCTCAAATCTACACCATGTCCCAAAATTAGCGGCCACCTACAGATAAGTTAATGTATAATCGTTAATACCTGACAGATTTTTTTCAAAATTCAAAACAGTCATTGAGACGATCATTCTGAAGTTGCCTTTAAAGTTTGAGCTTAAGATAGCCACCTTTGGCCTCGACGCAAGCTCTTAGTCTAAGGCGGTACTCTGCTGCCTGGTTCCTTTGTCAATAACAATGCACTGAATGTATCTTAATGTAAACAAACGCTGACGTGATAATGACGTTACACTGAGCACACACGGTAAGGTGTGTGTGTCATAATGGGTGTGACCATAAGTAATGTTAAGATAGTGCAATGTACGATATCACAGGCGTGCGGTAGCACAGCCCTGTGTTAATGGCGACTGGCTAAGTAAAGGGAGAATGGCAAAATTCGACCCCACGCAGATCCGAAACCCCTGAACCGAGCGACACAAAATTTGAAACAGGTGATTATGTCGGCGAGACGACTCCCCGTGCAAAATTTCGTGCAAATCCGTCCATTGGGGGCTTCTCGGCAAATGGGTGAAATATAACGAAAACTTTTCTATGGTATATATACCTTTTTTTGTTGACCGACCTACAGGTCAGATCGGTCGGCGGATTTTCACGCACAATGGCTCAAACGACGCGGTCTCACGCAAGGGTGTGTCTTTTTAGGGGTAAAAAATTCAAAGTTAATATCTAACCCCTGAAAAATTCCCCCAAAGTCGAAAATTGGGCAAAAAACGGACTTAGAAATTTTCGGCCAAAAACGCTCCTGTATAAAAATTTCACCTATAATTGACTCACAACCGCGGGTACACCCGCGGTTCTGTTTTTATTTGTGTCACAAGCGCGGTTCAACCCGCCATGTGTTATAGCTCGGTGCCTTTATACTTGTTACTTATTTACTGATATCTTTGTATTTGGCCCGGCCAACACTACTAAGCACTACTAAACATGCTTAACTGCTCATTTGTTGGAGTAATTAGACCTACTCTATTTTACAGAGGCATTGGACAGACTCCGTGTTCGTATGAACATTATCTTGTTGCTCATGTAGTTATCTTGTTGCTCATGTAGTTAAGTGACTAAGTCACAGCCATCGTTGAAGTCACACTTTAAGGGTAGAATGACAAAACATCTTATCTGCTATAGATGACATTTAAAAATGGAAACAACTGTCAACACCACACATTTAAAAAAATTATCTCCCAGTATTTTTAATAATGTTTGGAAACTTTGATGACATTGAATAACATCTAGAATTGCTGGCTATATTTTATATTTTAATGAAAAAATATTTCAGTAGCATTTTGAACAACTTTGAGTCAGGGGGGAATTTGCACGTTCTAGGGGCGGCACAAAGTGGAGGCAGTTTGCCTCCACTTTACCCTACGTAGTAGGCCCTGCTCCGTGTCACGTGACCTGTACGCAGGGGGTCCAAAATGACCACATATTTGGAATTCCCAAGGCCATATTGTTTATTCACTATACATTTTTTATGGGCCTACGATGATGATTAGGGGATGTTTATAGGTGAAATTTTTATACAGGAGCGTTTTTGGCCGAATATTTGTCCGTTTTTGGACCCAATTTTTGACTTTGGGGGGATTTTTCAGGGGTTAGATATTAACTTCGAATTTCGGTTCCCGAAAAGATTTAACCCTTGCCTGAGGCCGCGTTGTCCGAGCCATCGCGCGTGAAAATCCGCCAGACGGTCTGACCTGTAGGTCGGTCAACAAAAAAGGTATATATAAGAAAACTTTGTTATATTTCACTAGACAGAGTGAGCTAAAAAAATGACGCTTTTTGGTATTTGACTGTGGTTAAATGCATTATAATCGAAATTTTCATTAAAATAACGTCGTTCATCGTTCGCCTTTTGTGCGAATAAAATTGTATAAGTTCGTCACGACGGTTAAATTAACTAACCATGAACGCTGTTTGATTCACAATCTGCAAGTGGAGAAACGCCAAAGTTTCGCTAGCTTTAAACATTTGCTACTAGTTATTGGCAGTACTTATTTATTTAAACGTGACGGCTTTCGTAAAGTTGTTCAAACAGTAAGCCTATGAATATGTAGTTTTTAGATTATCTAGCAATACATATACGCTGTTAAAAGGGGTGTCATTTTTTGGCCAGGCATCCGGTTCGTATCTTTCACACGATCTCCCAATTCCACTATTGTTATTCTGAAATGCCCCCGACGTTTCCCATCCGTTACTAATTTTCCCTTCTCTACTTTCTTTTTCCTTTTCTAGGGATTGAGACCTTGAGAGTTGAGACTGGGAAGTGCTATGGAGTGCCGTAAGCTCCCCATTAAGTCTTGTGGTTTATTTTCTAGTACTTATAGGGCCTACAATTCACAAGTATGCACAATCATTTATGTGCAGTAAATATCTGTCACAGATGGCATTGTTATCGAATTTAATACTAACAAAATCAAATTACAATCAAGCCATAACACTGATCGTCAACAGCAGATTGGCTATGCTAAAAATCGGCCGACTTCTCCAACCCCAGGACAATAAGTCTTTTAGGACAATAAGTCTTTTTAATGCAGCCTTATTTGTATTAGCATAAACCTCGATACCATAGAGTAAACAATAACAAATTTTCGACAGGTGAAAAATTTAGAAAGAGCAGTCTGCCCCCTGCCTACCTGCTTTGCCGCCACTGACACCACAAAGAATAACAACAGTCCATAACCTTCAACGAGCAACACTAAAAAGTATTAGGAGCCCAACGCACCAATAAATGACAAATAGTATTCGTTCGCCAGTGGCGTCGTAAGTTAAGAAACGTAGGCGAGGCAAAAAGTTACCAATTTTTTGACAAGCACCGCAAAATTTTGACACTTAAGTCAAAAAATTTTCGTTCTGCTAAAATAGGAGTTTTCAGCCCCACATTTTGCATCTTTGGTGGAAAATTTTTTTTACACATTTAGCATTTTTAGTCAAAAGCATTTTTTGACAATTTGCCGACAACCGCAAAATTCAGAGGAAAGAAACAAATTTGAATATTACCTTACTTTCCTGTCCCCTCGCCACAACGCCACTTTCTGTAGTGTACAGACAAACCAAAACACTAACCACTGATTGCAGCTGAACAAAAGAAATGACCGACTCCTCAGCCCCTACATCGGTTGCCTTTCCTTTCAGTTACAAAAAAGCAGCGATAAGTTGCAATTTTCCCAGCTGCATTGTCGACTGAGATTTTAACTTTTACCGTTATGCGATCGGAAGGCGGTCAATGGGGTCACAGCGCTGAGGCCTGACAGAAGAGGTTAATGATTGCGCTCAAAATTTTCATTTTTTGATCCTAAATTAATCAAAAATGGGAGATTTCCAGGGTAAAAGTTATGTATGTTTAAAAGAATATTATCCGAAAGGCTATAATTTTGCGGGGGGACAGTTGACCTCTGCCTCTGTGCACGACTCCACTGGTGACAACTATGATAACAACGGTCGATAACTGCACAACGAATAACAATAGAAGATCATTAGCGCATAAATGATTAAACGAAAGAATTAATGATCGTTTGCTGTTAAGTTGAAGAGCCACAAACATAGGTCTATTACAACAAGAATTAAGGCAAACAGATAAAGCAACCGTAAGCCTAGTGAAACTAACATTTGTACAGTGCCCTTGTTGCTATACAATGCAAACGTATACACATGTACGAAACTGGGTAACAACGGACAACGTTAACACTTGGTCAAAAACTCAGGAAACGGATTTAAGTTAAAAACGATCGTCAGACCTTGCTCAAGCCCGAGTACTGTCCGCGGTAACCGCAGTATCATACAGACAAGAAACACAAACCCACGTGACTTTTGACTTTTGACCTATCACCTTGACATTTAGTACACTTGTCAAGGTACATGTCCACGCAAAATGTCGTCAAGCAAAGTTCCGCGGTTCACGAGTCACCGCGTTCACCGATAAAAAGCACAGCTGAAAAAATACTGCTGTCGTTACCACCGACAGTTACAACTGCATTGGTTGCCTTAAATGCAAAATAGCGATTTCCAGTAATGCAGATATTATATGCATGCTTTATACATGCGTTGTTTAATTAAGGGTGCAAAATATTTACTACGGTAGCTAACATGAGGCTTACATATGACAAATGTAGGTGCTGAACTAGATACCGTAGGAAAAGTTTATGGATGGCGTACTAGCACGAATTGTTTAATAAAATGCAACCATTTGGGTACAAGATATAAAAAGCCTATTTGCAAAAACATTAAAAATGGGCACTAAACTAGCAAAAGAAAACACTTGACAATTACGGTGTATTTTTAGGAATACAGTGCAGAATATTTAGTATGTCAGAAATAACGTATAATAAAAATTTGCACTTAACCTAAACGTAAACGGCAAATAGGCCTACGGACAAAATTACATCATACATAACCTGCAAATATTTCATGTGCCAGATATAGCGTATGGAAAAAACACTGCAAGGGATTGGCGTTAAACTAGACTTGAACTAAAGAGAAAAGGTACCCATTAAATCACATCGCAATATCTATTGGACCACAGTTAACATTATGGAAAAACTTAAACTAAAGGAAAAAATTTGTCAACAAATTTACATCACAATGCGTATAACTATGTATTGGGCCAGAGGTAACTTATGGGCAAAATAATGAAAGAGATTGACGCTGAACTAAACAAACTAAAGGGAAAAAAAGTACCACCAACATTACATTACAATGCATATGTTTAGGTTAATCAATCAATCAATCAATCACTTTTTATTGCAGTCACTAAGCCCATAGTAAAAAATGAACACTGAACTACAAAAAGAAAAACTACACAACTACAAAAAGAGAGAAAAAACTACAAATCTACAAGAGGTTGCTCGCCAGTCAACACAAAAAACATGGAGCACAGCTATAACTGAGACGCACTGCTTGGGCCTAATTACACAAACATAAAAACAACACAGAGCATAATTAAACAATCCAATTACCATTTTCCAAATACACAGTAAAGGGTTATCTTGACACAATGCATTCAGCTGAGTGGCAAAACGAGCACGAGCATTTAATAACACAGTACTAAAAGTAGGAAGCCCAGGTTGTAAGAACATAGCAGTGGTACTACTATATTTGTGAAAGCCAAAGAAGATTTTCACACATCTGACATAGGCAGACGCTAGCTTATCAAGTACACTGACATGAAAGTTATGCCATAAGGCCACATCATAAAAACAGATACAGTACAATTTAAAAAGCTGAAGTTTAATTGCAACCAAACATCTACTAAACTTTCTAACTAGAATATTTGTCCTAGTGAACAAACAACGTAGTTCTCGTTTGATGTCACAGTCATCACACAAAGTATTTTCTATAATATGCCCCAAATATTTGAACT
>Ga0056128_1008982_pt1 | contig 12585 bp, 7 predicted proteins | sample WorMetLIZISLAND2_FD_71113 | JGI IMG/M metagenome (GOLD analysis project Ga0056128, IMG submission 71113) | Marine gutless worms symbiont microbial communities from Max Planck institute for Marine Microbiology, Germany - Olavius geniculatus... ...
ATTAAATGACACCGTTAGATTCGCCATCCCCGAAAACCATACCATAGAACCAAAAATTACGACTCTATCTTATACACAGCCAAAGTTATGACCGTTTAAAGAATTGCTTAATTTTCCTCATAGGCGCCATTGTAATTTTTTCGATTTTTGTGAATAAATATGTTAAATATTAATTTCAAATTTTTTAACCCCCAAAAGGCACATCCTTGCACGAGACCGCGTCGTTTGAGCCATCGCACGCAAAAATCCACCGAAGGGTCTGACCTGTAGGTGAGTTGACTAAAAAAAGGTATATGGATAGCTATAGAAATTTTTGCGTATATTTCACCCATTTGCCAGGAAGCCCCCCTTGAATGTATTTACATGAAATTTTGCATGAGGGGTCATCTCGCCGACGTAATCAACCGTGCGAAATTTTACCTCAATCAGATCAGGGGTTTTGATTCTGTGGGGGGTCGAATTTTTGGCTTTCCCATAAGAAAGAGAAGTCGCCGTTAACACAGGGCTTGAACTACCGTTCAGCCTGTGATTGGACAGCCTTTGGAAAAATTTCAACAAAATTCCAAAACTGTTTAAGACACCCAAATCTATCTACATATTACTCTTACGCATAGCCCTACATGACACAACAATATTTCATGTAACACTCATCTCACAGGATGTGGTTTACAGACTAGCCTAAAGCCAACGTAAAAAATTTTTTCAACTCTAAAATCAAGAGATAACGTGAAATACAGTTATTGGCCATATAAGCAAAAACAAGCAGCAGCAGCAGCTGACTAAATAAAATGATTTCATGCATAACACAACGTATTGTAACGTTTGCAAAAAATGTCTAACATAATTGAATAAGCGAATACCAGCAGAGACCCTCGGCAACAGCTAGGAATACCAGATTACAGTATTTTCCGCAAATGGGTGCTTTGTTTGGGTGCCGCATTTGTATAAAAATATGTAAATTTGTCAAAATGTGCGACAAAAACTATGCCAGCATATATGCATGCATACACAACACCAGGCATATGCGACATATATGCTGTATATGCTATATGAATGTAGAAAAGTCTTTAAGAACCATTTAACATCAAGCAAGTGCAATGCTTCATGAGTTATCGTGTCCATGATGAAAACAATACTGCCTTTTGCTTCTGTGGGAAGTAAATGATTGACATGCAAATTTTTGCAGCATAACGAAATATATGCTGGAAGTGCATGTTTGCATATAACTGATATCCCTAGTTCAGAGTTCTGTGTAACTGCAGAGTCTACTGCTGTTTGCAGTTACTATTACGGCTTGAGCCTGCGTGCACATCACGTGCCAACGGTGTACGTCGCTGCCCCGGCACCAGGTCCAAGCCTCCAAAGCTGTTCTGTATGTCATCCAGGTCACAGTAATGATCTTCCACCACTACAAGCACGACAACAGCAAATATACGCCAACTTAATATGCTGGTGAGACAGTGATGCACTTGAAGGTTTAACAATGCATAGGAAACCCATCTCAGAGCTAAGGAGTATCACCTATGAAATCATAAGCTCTTATCTGCCACCCGAGACAAGCTCAGTAGACCTGGGTGGTTGGTTACATACTGACATAGTTTATCTGCCCACAGACAGTCAGTGACCCAAAGCATAACGGCAAAAGAAAACTACAATAATCAGACAAAATGCACTAACCACTGTAGCATGTGATCACAAATATAATACCAAACAGTAACTGACTCATGCACACAATCTAACAACTTATACGAAACTAGAAGCCTGACTCACATTCCTTTTATGCCATCCAGCCAGGAATAGATAGAGTCTATTCTACAGCTCAAAGGACCTGCCTGCATGGGGCTAGAGAAGAGCAAGAAATGTGTACAAAAATGTACCAAGGGGAGCACGTCTTTGTGCAACGTTGATGTCTGCAGGAATGACCGGCTGTGAGCTGGTGGAAGCGGCCAACTGACGATGCTGCTGATCATCATCTCGGCTACAGCTGCTGCTGCTGGCAGTCAATTGTCGCTGGCAGGTCGGATCAATGGCAGCAAACATATTCTCAGACATCGCTGGTACGTTGCGACCACCAGCAGACGCTGACTGCCTGTGCAGACAGATAAACAAACTCTACTCAGTAACATCTATCTTCAGACTTCCGAATCAAAATGAAACCAAGAAATATTCCAACAGACATTTCACCACATTCTGTTAAACATCTTTACGTTAGAAACTTTCTAATGAGAACACAAATAAAGCAACTGATGTTTTCACATGGCAATCTATGTTACCAGCTGCCCTTCTAAAGTCACAACACCATTTGACTGCACAAAGCCAGAGCTCTGCTGAGAATCAGCTGCTCATTAAAATGAAATTTAAAAAAACAATATCAAAGTAACATTACAGGAAACAGCAAAACAGAAATGCCAATACTATACAAGAGTCACACGAAGTTAACAAAAAGTCAGAAATGTACCGTGTGTTGGTTTCACTGGTTACAGGTAGCTCAGGCTCTGACTGTTCTTCTACAAAAGAGTCTACCCCATGCGTGACAAGTTCCGGCGATGAGCTAATGTGACGACCAATGTTGTGGTCAAGAGCACGCGCCAACGACATGTTGTATGGACAACCAGAGCTCGGAGATGGCGAGTGAGGCGTTTGAGGCAATGGTCTAGATGCATAGTTTGTGGAATACTCAGCCGGTGGAACGGGCTGATCAAGCATCGCGTCGGGATAGGTTGATCTTCGGTTATGACGAAAGCCGACGTCATCTGATACAGATGATGGCAGACTCGCTGCTAATCGATGATGATCAGCATTTGCCTCTGATGACTAAATACAACAACAACAATATCCTATAATGCTGATGAGTCAACTCAGCCGCAATCCTCTGGTAGATGGGAGATGAGTAATATTAAAAAACGTAAAGTCGTAAAGTCCTTCCCAAGGCTTAAGGCCCATAGGGTGGTGCTGATCTCCATTTCCTTAGCCCTCAGCCAGACACCAGTTTTACGCTGCAATACCACAAATACAAGACCAGTGCATCGCGCGGTGTGCCTGTTTACATCCCAGCTTTCACTGGTACTCATGCGCCTACCCACAGAGGGATGGCCAGGCTGAGTTGACCTACATTCACCCATCCAAGTACTAACCGGGCCTGGTGTTGATTAACTTCGTTGATGTGACCAACGATGCTGCCAACTGAGCCAAACCACCACCGTATTAGTAAAATATAAATTGCAATAAAAAAATTGGCAAGCAAGCTCTGCCAGTTTTATCTAGCAATAAACATAAGCTAAAAACTCCACTAGCAAAACAAAAAGCCTGAAATCAGCCCAGAGGCAGATGTCTATGGATAAAAGAGTAATTTAAACACTAGAATGAAAAAAATGCAATCATGAATGGTAAGAGCAACGATGATGAAACACAATTATACAAAGCACTCTAGCACCAACGTAACAACTAAACATCGCCACCGAAAATGCGATTTATTCAACTAATTTATCGAGCACAAACTGAACACAAAATGAATATAGTAGAAATCTAACGTATCCAGATCATCAGTATAATTGCATTAAAAGTCTTATAATTCGATACGAGAAAGTTTTTTGGACAGGAAAAGATTTGAATCGGACAATTTTTTTGCAGCAATAGTATGACAGAAAATATTTATTGCTTAGTGCGCATGTGTAACTGCAAGTTGAACCGAGATCAATATTTGATCGGTGGTCAGATGGCAGTTCAGAATTGAACGGAGATCAACGCTTGAACCGCTTTGGTGCAACGCAATTTACGGATGAACTAGAATCAAATTCAGATTTGACCCGGGTTCAAAGTTGAACGATGTTGGTGTTTACGAAAATTAGAGGGTGTATACAGCTCACTATAGAAAACAATTCCCAGAGCTACAGAGCGTCACCTGCCATATGGGATCACACAGTGTTACCTGTCACCCAACATAGGTAAACATGCCCCGCCTTTACTCCAGGGGGATAAAAGGCTGAGCGAAGTTGACCTGAATAAATAGCTACCGGACTACCGGTATATTCCAAAATGGTTTACTGTTCAAAGACAGCCACTCATCCAGGTATTACGAAGGGCATTCAACAAGTTTTGCAAGTCGATATGTTAAACTGAAAAACTTTCCGAAATCTATACACCAATAAAACGCATATTTCTCGCGAACTCAAGTAAATTTAAAACAAATGTGACGAATGTGACATCATAAAGCGTTTTATGTCTGTCCTTCTAGCCATATGCCCACCACAGACTTGAGTCATTCATTGTTTGGATAGCGAACAACACAAAGAGAATTTTTCAAATTTAGACAAATATATGAGTTGCGCCAAATGAGGTCTCTACTGTATGTAGGGTGATCTTATTGTACGAAGCCAGAGTCATGAACAGCTAGCTGGGTAATTGTAACTTGGGGACTGGATTGCAGTGCCGGATTTAGAGGAAGATCTGCGGGCCTCGCTCCTAGGCTGCTGCACACCATGGCCCTTCAGGTTGTACGATGCAAACTTTGTTTAACCTTTCACAAAGACGACGAATATCACTAACTGTTAACTTTTAATAAACTTTTCTGACAACGTCAAATCCTGACAAGCCATCGTAATTGATAGAAGTATTCTCATTTATAACTGGAACAGATTTCGGCTACTAAATATTTATAATTACAAATGAGGGATTCATGGACATAACTGTCAGGGCTCACATGAAATCACATGTCCCAGAGACTCAGGCTGGAGAAATGGCGTGCAACAGCTAGCATAATTTTTACGCTGTTTACGCTAGAAGTCTAAATTGTTCCTGTTTAACACCCTATGACGTCATACATTATAATGACGTCACATCCGTTTTAACCTCATATGTGTTCAAAAAAAATATACGTTTTATTGGAGTATAAATTATTAGAAAGTTCTTAGTCTAACATATCAACTTGCTAAACTTTTTGAACGCCCCTCGTAACTTTAAGGCAACTACGTTTATCAGGCATGATGTCTTAACCATTAGACCACACTACCAACTTTAGAATCAATTATGCACAGTTCAAAGCCATCATTACCATGCCATCGTTGTGTGGCTGCGGACCTACGTCCGAGACCTGGCGAGCATGATGATGACTGGTACGTTGTCGAGTCCTACGACGTTTCAATCTCTCCTCATCCTGCATCAGTTGAGCCAACTCGGCGTCACGAGCCTCAACCACTCGCAGCCGTTCACACCCGACAGCATTGCCTCCTCCACGCTGGACATAACATAACATCAGCCCGTGAAGACCGACGGTCAACTCTTCATGTTCTAATTCTCTTCGACGTTATGGTCACATGACTCAAAAACTGGAAAAAAAGATAAAAAATTCAGCCCTTACAAATTTAGATACTGTGCACCCTAGTTAAAGAATTAGCAATTATTTGCCAGCTCCCACCATAAATAGGAGAAAAGGTAGGTATTAAAAATGAAAAATTTATAAATCTGAAGATCTTGTGACCTTGACTTTGGACTGTGTTATATGACATACTATTGCCCGTCACTTTCTTATGTTACCTAGAAACATGAGCCACTTTCCAAAATAAACAATTCATCATACCATTACCAGTAGCCTATTCATAGAGTAAGTAAGTCATAACACAAAAGCTAAATACAGTGCCACTGCAAACAGCTAATGAGAAGCAAATAACCAGTCTACAAACAAAATCAAATGTTTACAAAATAAATTTAATAAAACCTTCACAAAGATTATTACTGCAACTTATGAAATATTATAGTGACAATAATCACTAATAATTACCAAGAAATCTAGTACAGCCATTTATTACACAGCCATCCTATAGGCTCCATTACATGACTTGAAATACGCAGGATGTTGCTGGTGTGGCGTGGTGGTAGCGTGTTGCCGAGCCGGGTTAGTATTTGGATGGATGACCGTCTGAGTGCAAATAAACCATCTCAGAATGTAACCAGCTGCCTAGGTCAACTCAGCTTTTCATCCCTCCATGGTAGGAAAATCGAGTAACACACCAGCCTATCTGGCTAGGGTTAAGGCGAGGCATGTTTACATGTGTTGGGTGGCAAGTAACACTGTGTGATCCCTTATGGCAGGTGATGCTCCGTATAGCTCTGTGGTGGGTTTCCTATAAAGAGCTAAACGGTACCTTTAACCTTTGTCAAATTCAACGAATAACATGACTGTTTACCCTCCGTTCATGATCTTGCAATATTCTAGCAATCTCCTGAAACAAAAACAAACGAAAAATATTAAACAATACATAACCTATTTACCATGCAACTCAGCACATTAACAACTGTATATGACAACATTAGTGTAAGCAGCGATCACTGATTTGTAGAACACAATGAACTAAGATAAACGTAAGAAACAAAACAGCAAAAACCAGCCACAAAATCTAAGACAGAATAGCCCGGGTACATGCATATGACGAATTGTAGCAGACCTCATCCTGCAATTGCTGAAACTGCCTCCTCTGTTCTGCAGTCATGTGCTCTGCTGGTGGGATGTACAAGTCACTGAAGTCACCACGGTCCTCCGCCCAGTCGTCCGATTCCACTCTGCATGCACACAGCATTCAGTATAATTCCTGCTCTATCACTGCACACTAAACAAATCGCTGAGTTAAATGCTTGTTGGAATAATGTTATTCGGAGAATTTTTGGGTACCAGCAATGGGGATCAGTCAAAGCTGTTATATATGGACTTGGTAGGCTTAATGTTACTTATGAATTTCTTTTAAGAAGAATAAAATTTTACAAGCATCTATTTTTAAAATCTTGGTTTATGTATAATATTTTCTGGGCGGCTTTATTATCTGATAATAGCGATGATTGTATGAGTGCTGTTTTTATCCCTCTTGATAAAGCTACTGAGAATGTATATTTATGATTTTATAAGTACGTTTATGATTAATATTTAACATTGTCCTCCTGTCATATTGTACCATATTTGGCTATGCATTGTGTATATATCTGTACTGCCTGTCTGTCTAGGCCTAGGTTTGTCTGACATTTTGTCAAATTAAAGTGATCATAATGCAGAGACAAGGACGTCGACACAGACAAAAACAGACCGGAAGCTTTTGAAATGTGGATCTGGAGAAAATGGAGAAAGTCAGCTGCATGGACAAATAAAATAACAAAAAACTTTACATATGCTTCACAAGAATAGGAGGATATTAGATAGATTATAGCAATGTAAACATAAATGGTAGGGAACTGTTAAATAATGCATGATATATTAGTCAAAAGTATGTTCTGGAAAAGACAGAGGGAAGAAGACAGATACAGTTTGTAAACAATCAAATTTGAGAAAAATAAAGACTTACACAGGTTTGAAAGAAACAGCTTAAGACAGAAACAATGAAAATATAGCAAGAGTCTGCATAAACTGCTTAAACTGCTAAATTATCAGATTACGGAAAGAGAGAAGCAACGCAAATTGTTGTAGAAAAGTCAATTTTCACTCCGCTACAAGATGAAGCCTACTGTTGTTTCACCAGTGCACTGCACAATTCTAACCCGACCTTTGAGCTAAAATTAGAACACCAGTTAATGATGATGATGATGATAAAGAACGAACAAACATTAGCATGGCGTTAAGACCTAAGATTACAAGGACATGTAACAATAAGCCTTAACAGTGAAATCACGTAATAGTAGTCAGTGCAATGAGACATTCTTAGTCATAGCTGTAAGACCAGGCAAAAAGTTCGGTTTTCAGTCTGCTGCGAATTACTTACAATGATGGCGATGACCAAACTGACTCCGGCAAAATGTTCCAGACCAATGCAGCAGTCGGTGGAAAGGTGCAGTTGCCAATGGTAGAATGTACAGTGCGTGAAGGGACCATCGCTGATGTAGTCAAAGAACGAAGTCGTCAATGTGCGTTGAGGTGTGACATGCGCTGAAGATCTGAGGGCAGGTAGCCAGGTGCAGAGCCGTGGAGGCAGAGATACACTAGTTACCTCTTCCCAGAGAAACATTCACACCAGTTTTGGTTTCTCTATGCCTTTTCAGAGTTAACAGCTCGTATGGGACAGATTAACAGATGAACAGATGGGTAAATGGATGAACAAGAACACAATACTGGTGTCACATAATAAAACAGACCCAAAAGCAAAAAAAAACTACTACAAGCCTATGCCACCTTTCCAGTGCTGCTGAACCTGACGTCAGACATCTGATGTCATCATTGTCTGCAGCCGTTGCTTGAATTACCCTTGCACTGTCAACTCCACCTGTACAGCACAGCTGTTACTGTTACTATGAAATATTAGATAAAATATCAAATTATCTCTTTCATTTTTGGCCTAATGTGCCTATTCCTGGTTAAGCCAGGGCAAGAAATGTAAAGATCCTAGAACTGTTACAGCAAGACTTATTTTCCAAGACTTACTTACTGTTGCTCTAACTAAAATGTCAAATTAGTTAAAAGAATCATAGGAATTATCAAGACATACAAAAGAAAAAGGCAGCAAATCAACAACATACTGTCTAGCATCTGGGTGTCTACGTTTTGACAAAGGACAGGGCATAAACTGTTCAAACAGAAAGTTAACTGCAGAGTTATTGATGTGTCATGTGAGACTTATTATGTCTGAGATTGTCTTTACCATCTTTATTTTAGAGTTATTTTATGTTTTAGAGTTCAACATATTGTATTGGTGCAATGGTGGCAACTGTAAAATACTATTTAAAAAAAAGCCCAGCATAGTGCTTTTTTGGATTTCCGATTTTTTGTTTTTGTAGATTTTAGCAAAAAAACCTGACTTGACAGGGGGTTTTGGGTCTTCTATGGGTTTTCAGTTGGTTGATTCCTATTTGCTAGCCACAGATAAAATATACCAATATTTGCAAATTTGTAGTTTAAACATTTCAAAAACTTAACCACAATAAAATATTTCACTATTAACGGAACAAGAAACTAAAACTCAATAATGTTTGGGAAGGGTTTTTTGGTTAACCTTTTAGCAAGTTTTCAGCTGGTTTACATGAACAATCCAGTAAGTTTTTTGGGCATCTGCATTCTGCCCCCATGTGTCTCAACCCCAGTTGATGGTCATCGTAATCTTCAGCCAAGCTAACACAACACACAGTACTGCGGAGAAATAATGAGCAATAAATGGACAAGAGTAGTTACCACTAGCAAGAAGTTACCACAAGCCAGTTTGAAAAGCAGTTACCAGCAGCCAGTCCAGCTGATTCTCGTTGCAATTCAAGTTCCAACAGTTTGCGCTGACGTCTCAGCTCTTTTTCTTTCTTCCGCAGTTCATACCTCACTCTCTCTTTATGCTGCAACTTACGAGCAAGCTCCTGTTACACATAATACATTAATAATATAAAGTATATATAGATATATTTGCATTGCATAAAACACAGTTAATCTTCATATCTGAAAACAAATAGACAACAGACCTATGTAGTAAGGTTTAAAGAGTAAAATTCAAACATAAATTGCAAGCAGAAATTCTCTACTGAAATAAACCTGTCTACAAAGCATCGATAAACAAGATGATGAATTTCTAGGCTTCTAGCATTTGCGTGTAAATGTGTGGTATGGTGTAATGGTAATGGATAACAAGTAGTCTCAATAAACAGTTCTTTCATAATACCAGGCCCAGTTATTACATGAATGGGTGACTGTCTGGAGATGGGCAAGCCATCTCAGTTAACCCACAACCCAGGTCAACTTGGCCTGATCATTCCTCCATTAATAAACACAGTGCAAAAGCTGGCATGTAAACAGACACATTGTATAATGCACTAGCTCTATATCCGTGGTCTTGCAGTGCACACTCGTGCATGACTAAAGGCATTACCATATAGGCATTACGGCTCAAAATGACTACTTCTGATGTGTATAGATGTAAATGACATAAATAAGGTTTCTTACTTCATCCTTGAGTTCAATCTGCATTCGCTCATTCTCCCGGTCCACCACCTCAGCACTCTGCAGCTGTTCTGCTATAACTGCATCCTGCTCAGAGCTGTTCAGCCACACGACAAAGCAGACACGACCGAACTTAATGCATAGAGCAACACTGAACAAATAAATGCATAGAACAAGGGATCAAATATCTGTGATGGTGTGCAACTGTGCATGAATAAAAAACAGATTATCACAATAAATTGTACCAATACCATTACAATAAAGCTGATGCTAAAAAATATAAACAAACATGTACTGACAAAATAAAAAAACGAGTACAAAATCCAAACAAAACTAGAAGCCAATCATAAAACTGAAATTGCATATATCTCTGCCAAGTAAATTTTTACAAAATACCATAGTACTTTAAACATATCGTCATGAATTTGATTGTTACAATAATTAACTAAATTCTTTCTTTCCCCAATACTAATTAGCCATAACAGCGCTCTTGTAGCACATATTGCTTCTGATGATATCACAGACAATACATAATCTGCTAGTAATGTAACGACATCATTACTACTATGACATCACGTTTGCACAATCAGTCACTATAACAGCATGTGCACATGCACCCAGACACATGCATACAAAAGTGAATGCTTAATCTTCGCCATGTACTACGACTATGTACACTTTTTTGGTGAAGATAATGAATTCTACAAAAGATTCACGTTATATAACACTGAACTGTGCACAAACTGCATACAGCACGTACAGACATACATTGCTTTCAGCTGCTCAAGCCGATGCATATGTTCAGACTGATGTCGTAGCTCTTCGCCTGTCTGTACTTGTCTGGCCATTGGCACATCCTGTCGAGCCTGCAGACGCTCTGCACAGTTCCGCTGATACTTCGATGCAACTGAAAACCAAACCAGGGTTGATAAAAATCATTACGATTTTTTTTTAAAAAAGTCGAAAAAAATTGAAAGCATCAATTTTTTTATTTAAATCAGATTTTTTTATTTAAAATAATTTTTTAACTTTTAAAAAATTTTTATTAGATTTTTACACCATTCTATGTTATCTGCGATAACCAATGTGTTAACTTTATCTGTTAGTTTGTGGATGGCAATAATTGGCCTTAATTAGACTTTCTTTTTAAAAAAATACATGTGTTATTTTTTATAGCAGCGTTGCAAAAAACTATTCACAATTTTAACCTGCTGAAGCATACTAATGTTTGTGAATATTTATATAGCTGCAATTTGTCAAACTTTTAAGACAAATAGTAGACAATGATGAAAGCCATAACATTTCTAATACCTGTAAGCATGCTGACTGCTGAAAGTAACTACCAAAACAACATGAGTAATTAACAAGAGTCAAGGCCAAGTAATTGGCGATGTTAACTTTGGTAAAGTGTATCAGGTTAAGCTAACTTACCAGCTCAGATATAACCAAATATTAACGAAGTCAACAAAATAAATTGAGTTAGCAAGCACTACAGTGCACTAAATACCAATAATAGATTGCAAATTGAAAACAGCCATCACCTTTAACACAAAAATTTATAGTTTTATGTTCGGTGATTTAAATCGTGATTTTTATTGTTGATTTAAATCGTGATTTAAATCAATGATTCACATCAACCCTGAAATAAAAAAACCAACTGACTGCAATGACCCCAGATATCATGACTCAATAAAATGTCTGACGTTCGCTTAGCAGCTTCAGAAAGATACACATATTTACATTTGTAACTAAATTATGACAAGATGCCTCAAAATAGTGAATACGTTATTATGCAGCCATGTTAATAAACTGCATTATTGGTCGTGCTAATTCATCTGTCCTGTATGAGTTCCTGATTTGATAAATCATACAAAAAAGTTTGTGTAAAATTTCCGCACACCAGCTCAAGGGGTCACAGTTTACAGTGCAGAGTATACCAATAATTATGACAATGGCACTGAGCCAACATTATATTCCAGTTAAACTGTACAACTCACACTCGCTATCCTGCAGTCGAGTTGCTAATGCTGCATCTTCATGCATCATCCACTGCTGGCGCACTAAACACACAAATAACTCAATAAATATATCACACAATTAGGAAAAATGATATTTTCATCTACAGTTTGTCACTAAAGCTAAGATTTCTAAGAACTGTCAACTGTCACTCAGTTACATCTGACCAAAACAGTTCTAGCACCCTTAAAACCTATGCCTTATTAAGTCAACAAGATATCCGCTAATGGCCGGTATATACATATAACTATTCACTGAGATTCTTTAATAATTCAACCACAAGTTGTATAAGATGCAAAGTGTGGAACTGTAAAATTGTGTAAAATAAACAATGTATGGCAAGTGAAATAAAAATGTAAAAAAATTATTCTTTGATTTAAAACAAAAACCAACATCTGAAATTAAGTAAAATGTTAATGAAAACAATTTCCAAAAGAAACTTCGCATCAAGTGCAAAATATTTCTAGATTTGATCACATTTTACCTGGAGTCAATTTCGCATTTTCTCAGAAGACTACTATTACATGCATACGGCAAACAAGTTTGGTCTTTCTACAGCAGGTGGCCAAAAGTGTGTCATAATGCGATGACGATGCCAGAAAGTCGTGAAGCGCACCGCAAATAAAATAAGTAAAATTTCGAACTTGAGTGCATCTCTAGCCGATTTATATCTATGGTCA
>Ga0056128_1008983_pt1 | contig 12585 bp, 7 predicted proteins | sample WorMetLIZISLAND2_FD_71113 | JGI IMG/M metagenome (GOLD analysis project Ga0056128, IMG submission 71113) | Marine gutless worms symbiont microbial communities from Max Planck institute for Marine Microbiology, Germany - Olavius geniculatus... ...
GAGGTAAAAACTAAAACACTTATTTCATAGCCAGTTGTGTCATAAATATTTCTGCCAATTAATATTAAAATCTGCTAATCTTTATTCGAGGTACGATCGATAATGCTGGGGATGTTTTTTTTCAATTTTTCTGTTTATTTTAATGCATATTTTGGTTGATCTGCTTTCCCTAGGTAGTGCAGAAGCATACATTGGGTGAGGTGAGAAACTGAACGGTCATTTGATGGCAAGTTGTGTCAGGAATATTTTTGCCAAAAATTATTAAAATTTGGTAATTGGTTTTCAAGATACAGTTGAAAATGTCGGGGATGTTTTTTGGGACACAGTGTACATGTACGTTCTGTTGAACGAGGCATCTGTCGCATTTTAGGCTATATCCTAGCAGCTGCGTATAATAGGGGTAGGTGCAAAGAGGGCGCAATTATTTTTCACAGATGCCGAGTTATGGTCAATTTTGTCCCAAAATTCGTTGCCATGTCAACAGGGGTTGGCAGGAAAAAAAATTAAATGACACCATCGGATAGCCCGTGCCCAAAAATAGGGGGTGGGTGCAAACAGCGCGCAATTATCTTTTACGGGGACCGAGCTATACCGCTGTGAAATCTCCATTGGTTGTAATGCAAAATTTTGCAACTTTTGAATGGTTGCTATGGCAACAGGGGTTAATAGAGGGTAAATTTAAATAACACCGTAAAATTGCCCGACCCCGAAAATAAGGAGGTAGGTAAACACGGCGCGAAATTATCTTTTGCGGGAACCGAGTTATACCGCTTTGAAATTTTCATAGGCCGTAATGCAATTTTTTAAAAAAATTTTTAAGTTTGGAATAAGCTATTGGAATTAGCTATTAGCTATCTTGAAAAAGTTAAACAAACATTGCATGTAGTAGCAGCTTGTGTTAACTTGTTTTCCCACACATTGGCTCAGTAACTGTCGATGTCATTTTAGCCGTTTTGGTTTTAGTTGTCCATATTTCACTGAAGCGCTTAACAGTTTAAAAGATTACCAAAACATTTTGGGTGTAGAGATAGCTGCGGCGCATTGTGACCAATAATAAAATCTTGTTTTACAGGTGCTATTTATTATTAACTGATTCACTTACTTACGTTATTTTGCCGAAAGAAATATTGAAAGAAGCGTAGTGCACTGACGCTGATTTTCGGTTTGCGCCAAGGTCCCAGTAACATGAGTAGAGACACTCCGATGCCGAATATGATTCCGTACTGCAACAAAAATAAACAATTTTTCAAACAATTAGAGCACAAGACTAAACGCAGCTTCCTTTAAAAACCTATCTGAGAACTACGTAAGCGTCATGGTTAAATTTACACAAAAACCTGACGATTAACGTTTTGAGCTTGTAAAGTTTTAATGTGTATTGTTAGCCAGCCATTTTACGTAGGAATATAAAAATAATTGTCCGAGATAACTGTTACTGCGTATTATTGTGTGTTAATTACAATATTATATCTTAAAACGTCAATCTTGGCGTTTGTTGTCACAGTTTATAGTCACTTTGCTTCAGTTGTACTTGGATGTTTGTGATCATTTTAACAGTTTAATTTCTCATTCTGTCCCTGTCTGTCTTTTTCTTTGTCATTTGTGTTCTGCACTTGTTGCGAATAGAAGTGTTATAGCCATTAGTGGCTTGAATTGTACGGTAAATAAGCTGCATAAACGATTCGTTTCTAGCCAATAGATAGCAACCGGCCAAAGTCTGCAGAGTTGTGACTGTGCGTCGGACCATCGTAATTTTTATACTTTTTTGGGTCTGGTCATTTTGGTCGATGAGCTAATGGGTCGGGTCGGGTTAGGTCGGGTCAAACTCAGTACCAGCAATTCAGAATTGTTTAAATAACAATTTTATAGCAGAAAGTGTTTTTTTCTCACGTAGTAAAAATTTTAGTGATCACGTTATCACTAACAATGTCTGTTATAGGTGTACGTGTGCTGGTAAAAAAATAAAAATCGATTTGACGACTAATGCAGATTAGACAAAAAATTAGTCTTTTGTTTATTTGAAAAATCTGTAATGCCTAAGTAATTATATTTACACTACTAAAATACTATCACGGCTCTTAAGACTCGAAAAATTGTAAATTAGTCACTAACCAAACATTTGTCCAAAACATCTATTATTAATATAACAAGTATTATTCAAGAAGTAGGCCTATGTTGTTACAAGAACATAAAAGAACTTAACTAATCTTAAATAAAAATTAAATTATTACGGTACAAAAAGTTTAAAAAAACATGACATGATACTTTGTTATAGCTATACATAACCTGCCAAATGGCACAGTTCTAATATACGACACCCGGTAGCGATTGTAGGTGAAACTCACTCAGCTGGCGCAGTCTGCAGCTCTCAGCTGAATTATTTAAATATAGCAAAAACGAAACACGCCAGCACATTGTGCCGCATACATATGCACGAACAGAATACCTGGGTTTTCTGTTAAGTTTTTGTTGTCAGAAATTTTAACTTTTTATTAGTATGGATCGTTTGTTCACACATACACAGTTTTCGTCTGCTGATGCGTCTTCACCTACAGCGTGGCGCTTTTTGGCACTGTGCCATTTGCATCGATTGTGTGCTAACGTAATAACTATGCAGGTCATGTAAAACGACCCAAGAGACAGAATACAAAAATAAAAGCAACGTCTACTGTATTTTGCGCGCGTCGCAAAACGCAACATCGTACTATTATGCCTAAATTTCTGGGTTCGATTGGCAATTAATTCGCTTGAGAGTTTGAAACTACCGTTCTTGACAATAAAACTGAAGTGATCGTGGACTGTCAGTACGACGTTATGCTACTGACCTCGACGCCAATGAGCAGCGACAGCAGAAACGTCAACAGCCATGGAATGATCTCCACCTCTGCAACACACGCCATCATCATGACATGTAGCTGTACTGTTAAAAATTCAGAGTAGGACGTGGGTTAATTTTTTGGACCCGACCCGACCCATATTTTGGAGCTGATGAGGCCAGTATGGCGAAAAGCAATAACTTGATTGTTTTTACCTAAAATGACTTACAGTAATTTCGCTCACTCGATCTACAAAAAGAGAACTTAAGAAATTTCGACCCAGTAAGACCAGCCAATTTTGTCTTAATTTGACCCGCGACCCGACACGTGTCTTTTTCTCGTTGGTTTGTACGACAACACATAGGGATCGTGAAAATACGTTCTGACTTTGAAGAAAACATTGCACTCGTATGAGACAGTCAGAGATCTGTATGTTAAAACCAGCGATACACAAGTCACGCGCCCTCCCACATGACGGGATGAAATTGTCATGATGGCTCTTGTGTCACCGGCTTAACTTCAGCGGCCCTTGTGGGTGCGACAAAAATGTTGACACTGATAAAAATTGGAACAAAGAGACTGGAAACTCGGAACTGCAGCGTGCAGATTATTGTACCATTTATATATCACTAGCAAAGTTCACTCCCTACGGGCGAAACTTTTGCCGGCAACTCAATTCCCTCTCCTCAAATTGCCCGTTGGAAAAGTTGGGGAGGGGCAAGGTGGGGTGCACGTATCTAAACCCAAGGTCTCAAACGCTGTGGTCGGGGTCCGCGACCATGCAACACAGAAGGCGCCAAAAAGTATGACAGACAAACAGACAAACAGACGAACAAACTTTTCCCTCATAATAGTAAGATTTGTGTACAATATATCATATTGTATGCTAGAAACATTGAACTATGTGAGAATGTAAAAAATACTTCGTCGAAGGCTGCCTAAACCAGACCAATAGACAATGGTTTCAGTAGGGTCTTAACAAAAAAAAGTTTTTTCATGACGAAGTTCACCTGAGATTTCTTTTATTTTTGGTCAATGTTCTTTCTGTCTTTAGCTTGACATCTGTCGAACTCCGTGGCATTTCTAGGTTTTCAGACAACACTGTGTGCTGCAAATAGGCACAGTTCTCACAACAGAATTACAACGGCCGAACTGATGTGTACGTACTGTTAACTCGCCAGAGTTTGGGAAGCAGCGTGAAGTCAATGAGATCATAGACGGCCGAAATGATGACGGCCGCCAGCGACGCGTCCGGGATGTAGTTAAACAACGGCGTGAGAAACAGCAGAGACAGAATCACCAGCGCACCTGCGCACGCAGTAAGTAACGGAATTCATATCGTATAGCAACAATGTCGTCGACAGGTCGGCCAAATTAATGCAAGACATTTAATGCAAGAAAAAATGTTTCATGACGCCCAGTGCCGACACACTATGCGGCTGTTTTAATCGTAATCGACAAGCGATTGTTAATCGTTAATTTTGACTACAATTAGCTGTAGGCTAGTTATGGTACAAAAATGCACCTTTTAGCCACTTTATAAATTATTTAGCTAACAAATGTCACAAAAGCATTGACATTAGATCTACGCGTTCTGGCGATGAGGAGGATTTTTGGGCCTATATTGCCCATCACAAAGGTGCATTTTCAACAGTGGAAACAAGCAGACATCTGACGACGCAAAATTTGGCAGTCAAGGTAGGCAATAACTATTTGTAACCACATTTTGGTGTCATACAGTGAACTGGATAAACGTACCTGTAAGCACACCTCCCATCGGAGTTCGGACGCCACTCTGACTGTTTACCGCCGTTCTACCAACGCAAAACACGACCAGCTGTTACTATACGATCACATTTATTAACTTTTAACTTTACAGCAATTAACATTTAATTAATAATTAATTTCGATTAAAAACTAATAGTGATAATTATTGTAAAAAAGCATGTTTTCCTTTAGCAGCTTTATACGTATTCAGCTAACGGCTGTCGCAAATGCACGGAAGCTCAACTCATCTGTGCTTGTTTTACAAAGTCTCTGTCTGATTCTCGTTTTCCACATGCTTGTCATCACAATGTTTTATCATCACACGTCTACTAGCACTGTGAAATATTAACGCTGGAAACACGATTATGTTTACCAGCCACTTAAATTTTATCAAAAACTATTAAAAATAAAATTTGGTTAGGTCTAGTAGTTAAAATGTCTCAATAATTAATGGTGCAGTTAATTAATAATTTTACCAGCCTTATTACTAAAGTATTTAGCCTACGTACTAGCATCTATATATTTAAAAAAAGGATGTAGCAGTTTGGACTGCGATTGGCTGTGACGTCATATAGACGTCGTCATCGTCACCATGGTGACGCATCATCAACATTTTTATAGCTAGCTGTAATGCTGCAGCGCAGCACGCTGCATGCAGCACTATGTATCAAGGTCACAGACCGAGATAAGGCCGGAAGGGCCAAAAATTAAGGCCGCAGGCCAAAATCGAGGCCAAAGGCCGAGATGAGGTCCGAAAGGCCGAAAATGGAAGCCGCAGGCCGATAATACGGCAAAAATCAAGCGGACATAGAACGTAGCGACCTGTCCGCTTGTACCTATAACAAGAGGTTATAATAGATCTAGTTGCTAATACGATTTAAGTCAAACATGTCCAAAACTCAGTAGATAGGCCTATAAAAATTACACAAGATTAGGACAAAAACTAAGCCATTTCTTTACAAACAATGAAACATTTTATGACGATTGTAAAATAGTTGCATAATTTGTTACTCTGTTACATAGTATTAATATTATAGCCTGACACGCTCGAAATATAAGCATACCTGGAGAAGCTTCCTGTTATTGGATAAGCCGATACGAAAGATCCGAGAACGTTGCTAACTCCTGCTTGCCAAACACAAACACATTGTAACAATATATAAAGTACCACGTCATAGTTGCGTTGCAGCGTCTTCTGAGCAATCAAACATAACAAGCGGACAGGTCGCTACGCTTTTTGTCCGCTTGATTTTTGCCATTGTATCGGCCTACGGCCTCCATTTTGGGCCCTTCGGGCCTCAACTTGACCTGCGGCCTCGATACACAGTATGCGCTGGCGCTGCAGCGTAGTCGCTAGCTTTTACAAAGATGATGATGATGCGTCGCCATGCTGACGAAGTCTATATGGCCACAGCCAATCGCCGTCTAAACTGACACATCCCTCTTTTAAATATAGGCCTATAGATTACGTGTAGACCTAAATAAACTAGAAAAAAATATGTCGGTCCAGTGCCGACATATTATGTGGCCGTCCGCCAAAAACTGTCAGACTGATCCAGATTTTCAACTTTTAACTAAAAATTGGCACGCGCTAAGCTGGAAAAAGTTCACGCTAATTTTGCTTTCACACGCCATTTTGTTTGCGAGTCGAAAGTCAGTGACGGATGGATGGGCAAATCCCGTAATGCGGCGTATTAGGACGGCCACACAAGACACAGCAAATAAAATATCCGATACAGCTGACTAACCGAGAGCAATAAGTTCCTGATTGGCGTCCAGTCGATATCTGTTCATCTTGGCTGAACGCACACAGCACCATCACATTCATTTACCACGAACTTATTTAGGCTACAAAGAGATATATTAAGTTGAAATGCAGTTAAAAGATGTCGGCGCCGATCGCCGAAATGATACGCGACTCTCCGCATTATAACCAGTTTCATCCGTGCTTCTTGAACTGTGAGTCACGACCCAAACTTAGGTATCAAAAGCCTCGCCGATGGGTCGTACTGATCTAGTGGATAACGAACGGCAAAACTGCCATTGATCGACGGAGTCAGTCCAGTTGAAGTGCATGAAAAATAACGTCACTGGCTATATTATCAGAGTTTCATGAGCGTCAAATTTATAAAATATAACTTCCATTTTTGTAGTCTGTTGCTTGCTATCCTTAGCACTTATTAGTTCTGAATTAAAAACCCGTACAAAAACGGACAGACGAAGAGGCAAGATGCGGCCTATCGGGTAGCCAATTTAAAATTATTAGTTTCTGTAAGCTTTCAAGCGTAATAACAGAGGTTGAAAATAAAAATATTGTTTTTTACATCAATAAAAAGTTTACCTGCACCATTACGCAGTTGGTAAAGTTTTTGTGTAATGGTAAAGTTTGCGTTATGTAAATGGTGATAAAGACCGATGTAATGTTACAGCCGTGACCACAGTGTTACCCTTACATTTTGATATATGCAGAAATAAAATGTAGCCATGACACAAATTATTTGATAAATTTTTCTAAAGCGTAGTAAAATAGGTCTTAGATTGATACCGAATGCTTTGCCGACTGCGACCGATTCGAGTAGACCAATGATCGGTATAATAACAAAACCTGCTCCAACTTCCTATACACGCAACAAACAGAATACCAGTTAAGCTAAAGCTAATGACACACTGGACTGATTTAATCTGTCTACTGCTTGGCACTGGCTTTAAGTCTTCCAGGCATGTGAATAAGTACAACCAAAAAGCAAAACAATTTTGACTTAGTTTAATTCTGTTTTGTTTTTCTTTCATGTCACACGTGCGGACGTATGAAACAGAGCTGAACAGTGCGTCAATAAGAGTAGATACAATAAGATGCAATAAACTGACTAAGCCTAAATAACATCAATCGGACATATTAAGTCATAAAATTTACAGAACAGATAAGTTTGCAGTCTTTATTTAAATATGTTAACACGGTGTAGGGTCTACAGCGTATTATTAGTGCAACCAGGCATTATACACAGCAAACGCAGCGAAAACGTACTTATTACCTCCGCCAAGCTGAACGTAGTAAACATTGGAGGAGACTAAGAGATTGGTCGTTCTGTCCGTCGTTCTGTGTGTGTGTGTGTGTGTGTGTGTGTGTACACAATGACTCATTATTATCTCCACATGTCACACACAACCGGCAGGAACGGTGGCGCCCTTATATGAAAACTTCTACATTTTACAGTAGTAATGTTTAAATCACTTCCGCCTGAGAATGATTGCTGTACACGAACTCGAGCCACGTTTCGGTCGTCACGGTTGAGTGGAGTGAGATCGTGGGGGTTATAATACTGCACAGAGTCTATAAGACACTACAATGAAAGACAGGCGACAAAAGAGGTCATAAAATAAATAGTGTTATAGTAAAAAAATAGTAAAAAGTGCGGCACGCACTGAGAATATTTCGCCGGTGCTGATGGTGCGATTGTCGTCTGGTAGCACAAGGTTGAACCGAGGGACTGTGAACGGAGGTAGTCCGGCTGGGATGTGATTGGACGCGGTGAATGGACGCTGGCCGTTGACGAGGAACACAGCGTAGACCACGCCAGCCAAAACCACCGCCACAGCATTTCTTGCTGTACATATCACCACCAACACGCAGGCCTACGTCTAATGACAGAAGAACCGGGGGCCCGGGGGCTAGAAGTATGCCCCCACTCCACCTTCCACAATTGATCCATTTCCGTTCCAACAAATTATACCCGGGATTGCCCTCATTACCGGTCCCTGCGATTAACGAACAAACTACGCTTAATTGGTTAATGTTCACTACAAAATCAAAAAAATATTGACAAGAGAAGTTTATTGTTTATTGTCACATTCGCTATGGTTTCCCATGCATTTAACATGCGATTTTTACCAGTTTTGCTGTACAAAATGATAAATTTAACGCCACGGAATACATCAAAACACGCCCTATAAAACAGCTTTGGCCTCCAATGTCCAAACTCCACTTACTTACTTGCTTACTCACTTCCATTTGATATCGACTTATTGTATACAACCAGCACAACAAACTCACGACATAACGGAAGTCTAAGGCAAATCCCCAGCAACAAACCTGCAAAAATAAAAGCTTAAAGTAAATCTACAAATCTCGACATTTTAAGAAATTCTGGAACAAAACGTTATTTACTACAGTGGCCAGTAACTGTTCTCAGGTGGAAAGGGGTAAATTCAACCCCACAAATTCAACCCCTTTTGGCCACACATAAGTTATCAGAACTAAATCTATTTCTATATATTTATCGTCTTCAAATTATTTTTTACCCCGGTAGCAAAAGTTCCCGGGGGTTAAAAACAAAAGTTAAAAACAAAAACAAAGTTGCTGGAAAGGCACTAGTCCAATTCAATAAGAACTGTAAAGGTTCTTTAGCAACGTTTTAAGCCTTGTGCAAACATCAACTTTGTTACAGCAACAAAGTTGCATGTCTGGACGGGGCTTTACTGACACTGGGATTTGCACTCTGCTTTCAGACGCTTGCTCAAACATTTCTGTTTTTCGTTCATCTAAATAGCACACCAAGCGTGTTCGAGGTTAGTATCGTTACTCACAGTAAATATTGCGCTACATAAATTACTCAATTATAGTTAGTTAGTTATAGGTCTAATAACGCTGTTGAAGCCATCTACTAATTTATCGATTGACTGATTTACTCATTGATAAATCGATCGATAAATTACCGGTGCCAAGAATCCAGACACAGTACTGCAGCAGACGCTTAGCGACTGAATTCTGGCGATCTTCAAGCCGGATCTCCTTTACTTTCTGTACTCACGTACACACCAGTACACAGTACACAGTACACGGACACAACGGACTGCAGAAAAAACGTCGGCGCTGTGTGTCAACATGATATGCGGCTGTCCGCCCACTTGCTAGCGTCGTAAACGTCGACAGTAGCGCTATCAATAAACTTTTCATCCACACACGTCAAACATAATAATTTATAGTTATTAACAGATCTGATATCCACGTATTGGATTTCTACTAAACTTTTACCGTTGTGTATAACACTGTTTTGTACTAGCTTAACAGCCTTGATCTTACCAAGTTTTATTCATCTTTTTTATTAACACATAAAATACATGTTTGAACCATTTATGGCACAGCATGGTTTATATTGTGCTCAAGTTCCGTTAAGAAACAACTCACTCACTCACTCACTTCAGTCTGAAAATTATTACCTCCGCCAAAGAGGTTATGTTTTTGCCAGACTGTTTGTTTGTCTGTCTGTCTGTCTGTCTGTCTGTCTGTTAGCAAGATAACTCAAAAAGTTCTGGACGGATCTTTCTGAAATTTTGTGGGAAAGTCGGGAATTTCACAAACTACCAGTGATTCAATTTCGGGGGTGATCCGGAAAAAAAATCCCGGATTCTGGATCACTTTGAAATTTTCGTTACCATTGCTTTCAATGGGGCATAAGGGAAACCGCTGACAAACCGAAGATGGTGCTGCCACCTAGCGAACAACATTGCCTTGGCGGAGGTATGCGGGCTTTGACTGCTTTCTAGTTGGCACGCAGATCTTTACTCATTTCCTGGAGACCGTTCAGACTGATTTTCATTTTTTTCTACGCTTTTACGTTAGACCTGCAGATACAGTAGTGGAATGGTTACTATAAACAATCTATAGGATCTCCGTATCGCTCTTAGACCCCTAAGACGGCTAGCCGTGAATTTCGCGGCTGGCTTAGCATTTTCACGCCTAAGGTCTCAGCTTAGCCGCAAGTTTCGTGGCGACGGCAGCTTCATTTTCGCTACGTTTTTGCAAGTTCATGCATTTTTCGCATTTTTGCTAAGTTTTTTTGCGTTTTTGACGTTTTTTTCATTTTGTGAACGTTTTCCATATTTGAAAAACGTTTACCGAAAAATTTATCAAGAACTTTCAGAAGCATTTTTGAAACCATCACAGAAACAAATTTATAGGCCAAAATCATGCAGATTTCGGTTATGTGGTAGTCTGCTTAGTTAGTCTAGTGCCAAGCCATTAGGCCTATGACCACACGGTTAAATTGAAATTGAATAAAGTTTTTTCTCTCTCTCCTCTCTCTATCTCCCCAGTTCCAGCTGTAATGCGCCAAAAGCATTAGGCATTAGGCAAAAAGTTGAACAAATTAAGGCTAACTTTTTTATTTAACGTTTATGAACAGCTTTCCTTTTAAGTCTTTAAAGATTTTAAAGGTTTTTGGAACGTTTTTTTTACATTTATGCAATGCATAACTGGTATATTTTGCAACGCATTAGGCTTATGCAGTGTGTAGTAAGAGTTGTGTACATTGTAATTTGTAATACAGTGCGACTGATCGTAGGGAAAGTTACGTTACGGGACGTTATTGCTACGGCGCTTTGTGGTTCTTTTAGAGTTTACATAAACCGATATTAACAATTTTTTCTCGGCTAGCCGCGATTTTCGCGGCGGCGGCTTAGCAAAATCACGGAGCGGCGGCGGCGGCTAAATCGGCGGCTTAGAGGTCTAATCTCTCTATCCAGCGGCACTACCGCGATTCATTAAGACTTCTCGCCCCCCTCAAATAACGTTCTTACAACGATTCAGCCCAATGACAGTTTAGTTTAGTTGTCGTTAATTATTGATAGGACAAACCTTGAGCGTGCGGAGTAGAATCATGCAGACCAAACCAAGAAGAAAGTCCCACAAACTGCACAGAATACACGAGCGTACAAAATTGCATACTGTATAAACATTAACAGAACAGCCTGTGTATTATGAGTGGCAATCATTACTTACCGTACGAATGACAGCAAAAAAACGAAACAACAACATCAGTAAAAACATACACAAAAACGTCTATGTTTGGTTGCAAATATAAAAGCCACTCATAACGTTTAAAACATTGCACTGAGTCTGAAAACCAATGTGCATCGCAAGAAAGACAAAGACGGGGAGGTTCATGTAATGTATGATTTAAACATAAAAAAATGAAAAGAAATCACACAGATCATCGAATTTCTGTAATAAAATAAATATTAAATTTACCAAATATTGACAATCTTTCAAACTTTGTATTAAATGTAAAGGTAAAGTAAAGTAAAGATAAAGTCCAGCACTTGCTATAGCGCTTTTTACATGGAACAAACTCAAGACCAAAAGCGCTTTACAATCTTAGAAGTGGCAGCTGATTGGCATAAGCTAATGATACCGCAGCGCACTATGCGGCCATCCATTGCCCCGTGAACGAACAATTGGACCCGCGGTTTCCAGGTAGCAGACATACCACCGCCCCAATCAGCCACATAAGGCCTTCACCCCGTAACCCATAAGCTACTACTCATTTCCCGTCCCACGGAGGGTAGGAGGCTGAGTTGGCCTGAGCACACAGTAGGTTAGCAACTTGCTCAAGGTTGCTTGCAAATAACCGGCAGTGAGAATCGAACCGCAACCTGAAAGTTAAGAGTCGACACCAACCACTAGACACCTGCACCTACACAGACAGGTAGGTGTGAACAACTTGCCCAAAGTTGTTACTTGGTAGTGCATCGGCTGTGCATTGAACCTTTCGGTCTCGTATCCCACGCCCTAACTGCTGAGCCATCAAGCCAACTAAAATTATTAAACACACCAACGTACCTAAAACGCGTAAATGACTTATGTCAAAAATCTCAGAAAATCAACTAAGTAGCCAGTAATAAGTCAATGCAATTTATTGACGCTTACTTTGCTTGTGTCAACCTGCGGAGAACGGCTGTGAGGTCAAGAAGGAAACCTCGCGGAATGTTTTTTAACCCCAGCAATTTCTACCACACAAACACACTACGCTAACTACATACATACAGTACATACTTGTGATAATGTTCAGAGCTGAAACAGCCTAGGTTTTGGCGTAAATCTTTTTCACGTTTTTAAGGTTTTAAAGTTTTTTGTTATATTTTTTGTGTGTAAAATTAAATCAGGACACAAACTTTAAGAGCAAGAAAAACATCCTATGAACCATTTTACGTCGTTTTTGTTGAG
>Ga0056128_1008985_pt1 | contig 12584 bp, 8 predicted proteins | sample WorMetLIZISLAND2_FD_71113 | JGI IMG/M metagenome (GOLD analysis project Ga0056128, IMG submission 71113) | Marine gutless worms symbiont microbial communities from Max Planck institute for Marine Microbiology, Germany - Olavius geniculatus... ...
CGTGGACGTTGATAATAATAAAGCGATATAGTATACTATGCATTAAACATCAGACAGTAAAAACAAAAAAAAACGCGTTTTTTAAAAACCGAATTAAAAGTCATTTTGAAAACCGCACACACCTACATTATTGTGATAAATTAGATTTTTTTTGTCTGCCTTGTTATATTTATCAGTACCGTCAGACTTGCAGCTTTGTCCAGTGTGTGAAGGAGTTTATGTACTTTGTTGCAGGAATGCACAGAAGAGAGAGATAATGAAAGCGTATCGCAAGTTGGCGGCTCAATGGCATCCCGATCAGTACAATGGAAACGACAAAGAGAAGGCGGAGAAAATGTTTATTGACATTGCTGCTGCAAAAGAAGTCCTCACAGATCCAGGTTTGTCGTCTGTGATGAAATGTGTTGCTTGAACAGGGCACTTTCGAATTAGTTGATCCACCAAGTACAATGAATATGTTCGTGTTTAGTTCACACATTATTACCATTTTGATGGTTCAGAAAGTTCTTCCCGAGCCACAGGGCCACTGATCTCCATTTCTTTAGCCCTCAGGAAATGGAGATCAGTACTAGTTCACACTGCAAAATCACGTATAGGATTAATACATCATGTGGTCTATCCCTCCCAGCAGTCACTGTTGCTCATTATGTATGCCCATGGAGGGATGGCCAGGCTGCATCCTGAATAGCTGGTCAGTCACAGCAGCTTTATGGATTAAATAAGTAGATCTGGTCGGGCTATTTTCTGACAAACGCTGCATTTATCTGACGGAATTCAGTCAGACAGTTGCAAAATTCTGACTGCAGAGATTGCGGCTGCTTAAAATTTCAATTTAGCCCCTAAATTTCTCCAAAATTTGAGTTTTTATCCACAAATTTTGCATTTTTGGACAAAAAAATTATCTGACAATTTTTTAACAGCCGAAAATTTAGGAGGGGGGCAGTTGCCAATTGCCACTGGTCAGTCATTTGCTGAGATGGTTTATCCATCTGCTGACATCACCTGTCCAAGTATTTAAGGGTCATGCATACAATGCAGTGGAATACAATGCATTATTGACTTTACCAAGCCCATCACATTTATTGTTCAACAAACATACCATTATTATTGTATAATATTTTTGATAGCATTACAGTGCTTAATGCTTATACATCTTCGTTGTTTTGGACTGTAAAATTCAAGTCTGTGGGTAAAATGTGTTGCAGAAAAGCGGTCAAAGTTCGATGCTGGAGACGATCCTTTAGATCCTGAGCAACAAGCTGGTGGCAGCGGCCCGTTTTGGCATCAAGGCTTTAATCCATTTGGACATGGAGGATTTCAGTTTAAGTTCCATTTTAACTGACTTGTCACTCGTGGACCTCACGTTCGGGAATTTTTTTTCAGGATACCAAAAATCATCAAAATTCAAGACCCTTGTCGGACACATTCGAGTTAGTTGATCCGCTAAGTACAGCAAAAGCCTACAAGAGGGAGGTGTTGAAAACTTTGTTTATCTTCCTGTATTTTGTGATATTATGTTCTTGGAAAACATAATTTCTCGTCTGTCATTATTGCTGCTGTGTGAATATTTTTTCTAAGTTTGCACAATTTTCAGAACAAATCTGCATATATTTAAGGACAAGTATTAAATTTTAGTAATTTTTGGACAAGTTGAAGTCTAGCTCAGCAATCATTGCCATCTGTGCTAGAGTATTGACTGTTCTGCTCTTCTCATATTACATCAATTTTCGTCCGTATTTCTTCTGCTAAAGTTTGTATATAGCATGTTTTGTTGTTTGTAAGGATAGTTTTCATGAATCTGCTGCCTTGTTAAAATTGTATAGGACTGAATCTGTAATATGTAGTAATCTTTAGGGCTCCCAATTTTCCACAGAAAATTCTTGTCAAATTCTGCAGGCCAGTTCACGAAATTTTGCACGCCTGTGCAAATTCTGTGGCTTTCTGTTTGTGAGTAAATTGAGCTCTGTCCAGTTTGGAAACGTCAGGCTGTCATTGTGCTAACAACATACAAAGACAATTGCCAGTCTTTATTCTTTTCAAAAGATCTGTCAAGTCATATCTAGTGTTTATTTACGATTGTGCCGTATTGCAACAGCAGTTAGGAAAGCCCAGAGTTAACAGTCCAGCCAACGATCGTAGTAATCGCCCAAAATTTTGCAGCTCGAAATTCTGTGGCCCGTGGAAAACTGTGGGCCCTGATAATCTTGTATGCGAATTTGACTTGCAGTCTTCTGATGGTGAACATTAGTTATCTCAATGGCAGTTGCTGATCATGAAGCTGTTAGATGGCACTACTATCATTTGGTCCTGTTAAGATGTACGTGTTATAGTGGCATTCCTATATGCATGTTGCATGCATGCAGTATGCTCATGGGCGGTTCAGAGGGGAGGGCAGCTGTCTCTTCCCATGTCCGTGCCCTTGCCCCTCCCCAGCTGCCCCCCCTGAAGAAAAATTTTGATGATGATAAAGTGCCCTCGGAGCACTTATGCCAATATGTGATTTATTAAAGGTCATTTTTGCAAGACAGATATCCGAGTTTTTTTGCATTTCCAAATATTAAGAAGCAGGCAAATTTGTGGCTTCCATTGCACGTCAAAAAGCTAATTGTGTTTCAGCTTCAGGGGGCTTTGCCCCCTGACCAGGGGCTCTGCTCCTGGACCCCAATACATACTTTTGATGTACATGACTGAATAAAAGTCAACACTTAGCTCACACACAAGGAAAATTTTTGCCCTGGCCCTTGCCCCCCCCCAGCTTCGGATTCTTAGCGCCACCCATGAGTATGCTGAATGTTTCGAGCATGTTCTAAAGTTTTTGTGATTAGGTCATAATATTACATTGCAGTTAGTAAATATGCTTGCAACTCAGTTCTGTTTCAGTTCATATGTGTGCTGTTGATAGTATTGAGTGCATACCTGTGATAAGCTGATATGGATATTCAGTTAATTCTTTGGTTTGTCCTTGCAATAAGACTATTTTGTCTACATGCCAGTATGTGTACTGATCATATTGTAATTTGTTGTGTGAATGAAGTGCACATGATATTGACTGTCTTAGTTCAAGAGCAATGTGTCAGATAAGTTTACTTGATTTCTTTCCTTCATATTCAGTGGCATAGCAAGGGAGGGGCAGTAGGGGGGCAACTTCCCCATCAAATTTCAGTTGTAAATGCAAATTGATGTCAGTAAAACTAAATCTATACCCAGTACATGCATTTTCACTGCTTTCTCATGTCCAAAAATACGTTCTTAGCCAGGCTCTGCCTTAGACTCCACTAGAAATCTTCCAGCACTTCCCCATACCTCTTATCTGGCAGAGAGGGCTCAGTCACCTCCCTGAGAATCATATGGCTGCTCTCGGGCTACAACTTTGTTTGTATTCAGTAAAACTGCAGTTTAAGCAACAACACTGTTAAATGGACGTAGCTACCGTAACTAAAATATGTGGACACACACAGATTAGATAATTTCAATTTTGATTTTTCATCTACACTGATCCTTCTCCTTTGCCAAAATATAGACAAATGTACACTTAATTATTACTTTTCAATGCATAGTATTTATTATTCAAGTTTTAATCACACAACATTTGGCACTGCACACTGTAAAACCATATTAATTGCTGAGAACAATAATGACGGGGTCACACGGTAGCTCGTAAAAAGGCATGCACATGTTCATCAACCAAAACTAAGTTACAACACTAGTTAAAGCATGTATAAGCAGGGTAGCACATTAAAAAGTGGGACATACATGACTTAATGGGCGACTTCACTTTTTGATTTAGACTTTTGCTGAGCCTACACTTCAGTCTAAGTACCTACTTAAGTCTAAAAGTGAAGTGATTTCGCTGAGCGAAAACATGGCGACTAACACGGATAGTTTAGTAAATTAAAACAGTCCGGTACCAAAAATAAATGCCGTAATGACGTTACGTAATTACGTCATTGCGTGCGCGGCACAATTAAATAAGCAAGTCTGCAGTGAAGGGTGATCATCTGAAAAATGTTTGACATGACAGCCCAGTCCCACCCTCCACTGCTGTGACTGTGGTACCTATGTCTAATTGTTTTCAAAATCATGCAATTGCTCAATCTAGGCAAAACCGGGGTTTCCTTTTCCTATAAAGAGCTATACCATTTAACCATTAACCATTCCACTTTGTTATGTGCCATCTCCCAATACTACGTGTACATTATGGGCTAAATATAACAACGACTAGCACGTAACTGCAGGAGGTGACTGAGTCTAACACACAATGTCAACTAGTGCAACGCCTACTCACGCCAATGTTCTGTATCATCCTCAAGTTCATGCAGTGCAACGAATTTGTGCATGGCTGGCGGTAGGTGATCAAGAGTGCCTATTGAATGTTTCATCACAGCACTGTTCTGACGCAGAACCTTGCGGATAGCCGTTCTGCACAGCTGACGCAAGCTGTGTGGCTCATGCAGCCATTCCTTCAACCACTGCACCACGGCTTCATCTTCAACTGCTGAATCTGTCTGGTGACTCGTTTCATCGATGAACGTCTGCAGTGGTCGCAGATCGGCTCCAGCGAGCAACAGCCACTGTGCCAGGATAAACTGTCGCTGCAACAGAGCCTCCCCTATTGGCACACCACACTGCGGCCTGACCGGATGCGGAGAGCAGTTTGCAATTAACAATGTTCTGACAGCTTCCATGCGTCGGTGACAAACGGCGTACCACAGCGGGATATGGCCTGCAGCATCGGGCTGATCCAGGTCCCCACCGGCACATGCAATGTCCTCAATTGCTCGCCAGTGGCCTTTCATTGCCAAGTAGTGGATAGCCATCTTACCAAGATCATTTACAATATCTGTGTTGCAGTTGTATGTGACAAGGCAGCGGACAATCGTGTCAAATCCTTCTATGGCAGCGAGGTGTATAGGAGCATTTCCATCGATGTCCTGTAGAATATACAACATCAAACTCATTATAGAATACAATAAGAATTTGCACTTGCAAACAGACACCTGGGTTGACACAACACATGCACAGGAACTTAAAAGAACTGAAATGTTTTAAGTGAAAATGAAATGAGAGAAAATGGAACAGAAGTATAATTATAGTGTAACACAATTAATTTTTAAAAAATATGACCAGGCTAGGAGTAATTAAACTTAACTCTGGGTCTTGAGATGCCATATTTGCAATTTTTTAAAAAGTTGTAGTTTTGTCTTGAACTTTGAACTCCAACTCTTAGCCATACCTGACATCTTGAAACCTTAGTCCTGGGGCCAAATTTTCGAAACTTTCCTAAGACATTTTCCAAAGATCTTCCTGTCAGATGATTTAGGAATTCCAAAGAAGTTTTCTTATCCGAATTTTCGACAGCTTTCTTTGCATTTCCAAAGAACTTCTTCTTTTCTTATCTTCCTAAACTAGTTCAACCAATCAGATGCACTTATACCGTCCATGTGACGTAATCAAAACTTCTGAGGAAAACTTCTTTGGAAAGCACGTCCACAGGAAACGCATTACACACCGCTTCGTTTTTTAAGTTGACCAAACGTCAATTTCCTTTACTTACTCATTGTTGATTTTACCACAGCATTACGCAAATAACCTATGACATCACATGTGACGTCTAAGTTAAGTGTCAACATTGTGTACTTTTTTGCAAATTTCGTTTTTTACACAGCTTTCTCCGTGTAGGACAAGGTTAGTGCTTTCCTATATGTTTACCTAAATTCTTCCTAAGAAGTTTCCAAAGAAGTTTCGAAAATGCACACCCTTTCTCAAAATCTTCTTTGGAAGATCTTCTCAAATTCTTCCAAAGACATTTTCCAAAGAAGTTTTGAAAATCCGCATACTTTCTTTGGAAAAGAAGTCTTCCAAAGATCTTCCTAAGAAGTTTCAAAAATTTGGCCCTTGGTCTCAATACTTCCACTTTTCATTTTTAATGAACAATTGGTCAAGTCAGTAAATTATACTGTAACAGACAGAATAAATACAAAAATATGAAGAAAATTTGAGTGAGTGTTAAGTTTGCCTATTTTCATTCGTGTTACCAGAAATATACCACAATAGACACTAGTACTAAAACAGACCGAGTAATAGATCACTGAAATCAAAACCCAAGACCTATTAACATCATGAATGTCAATCAATACTAAATTTATAAAGTACATCATGAAGCAACTGTGCTAAAAGCATGTCTACAGCACAGATGTTGATCTCTTTTTCCCATGTCAAATATACACATTTTAACTGGACCAGTCTATAAAGACAAGAAAAGCCCAGCTAACGCAAATTGGAACGCACGACAGCGATGCATGTGTTAAGGCCCGGTGCGAACGAAATCTAAGTTCACAATGATGTTTCATTTAGACTCTACGGCGGACGACACCTAGCGCCATATTCAATGCATGAATTCCACCAATATTGGCTGAAAATTGCATGGCCACACCTTGCGAACGCTATAGTTGTGTCGCAGCCCAAAATCGCCAAAAAATCCATTAAAACCCCAATTTTTGCGTTCAAGGTCATCCAAGCTCATTGTTGTGGGTGGCAATCGAAAGTCCATGTACAACTTCCTGTTAGTGATTAATAGTAACCTAGGCCCTATCTCGTACTGTTACTGAGATACAGCGACTTATTGGTCAAAAATCGCTAATTTTGCCCACCTCCTCACTTAGCGCCCTCGTTCAGGGTGACCCCCTTCGAATTTATGGAAAAGCTTTACGGTTCCTGAAACTAGAATCTTCCAGGCAGCCGACTGATCCACCCGTGTGACAGATGGACAGAGGGACGGACAGACGAACGGACAGACAGAATTGCGATGGCTAAGACGCGCTACAGCAGTACTTGCTGTCACGCATAAAAATGAATTAGTGTCATTAACCTGTATATCAGTTTTTGCTCCTGCAGACAGAAGAAGTTCAGCTCCAACTGCACGGTAGCAAGCGTAGTGTAGTGCTGTTCGACGCTCAGCATCCACGCGCTGCAGATCGCAACCAGCACCAACAAGACATTTCATCGATGCTAGAGACTGCCGACAATGTTTGGCGGCCACAATCAGCGGAGTGTCTCCAGCTGAGTCTACAGCATTGACATTAGCACCAGCAGCAACCAGTGCCGCAACACACCCTCCGCGACCACTTGCAACCGCTTTGTGTAATGCCGTGGAACCACGCCACTGTGCACTGAGGCAACTTCGACTGACGGCAGAGGCCAGCTGTCGAACTACGTCATCATGGCCAGCACTTGCAGCAGCTGACAATGCTGCACTGCACGACGAGTCCTCCAGTTCCTGTCTGATGCCGGCTTGCAGTAAAACGTCAACGCAATCAGTGTAGCCATTCTCGGCTGCAACTAGAAGGCCACGCTTGGCGTCTGGCAACGAAAATTTACTCTTCACCAGCAACTCCAGCAAGGCACAGTTTTTGTCACGAACAACATCAACGATTGAACTGCAAAACACATCAGCACATGATATATATTTCTACATCAGTCAGGCATACACTGTTTGATCAGTTTAACCAGGATATATGAACCTCACGTTCTCTGAATATTGCAACCGTGCAACGGTAGACAACAGAGATGTGCAGATCCCAAAATTTTGAGTCGGCGTCAGTCCGCAATTTTCTCCAAAAAATCTGCGTCCACATCTGCAACAGTCATCAGTCTGCATCCGCACTGAATAGGCCTAGTCTTTAGTATGTAAAGTAGGCCACTAGGCTTACAGCAGACTACAATTCAACTTCTTCTTTCCATAATGTACAGATCCTCTTGCGAGTAATGTCGTACATGGCAGATGTGCATGAAGTGATGAAAACAAGTGCTGAATAGCATAGAAGCAGTAAAAGGCTTGGTAATGCATTTTGCCAAACAAGACAGAAATTATACATGCTTTCCAAAGTCCGTTAGCAGTTATTAGAAAAAATACACTCGTCATGCGTCAGTCCGCGTTCGTAAAAAATCCTGCGGATCTGCGTCCGCGGATGGATTCATGGAACTTTCGTACCCGAGAACTTTCGTTCCCGGGAACGAAAGTCCTCTGGAACTTTTGTCCTTTGGAACTTTCTTTCCCGGGAACTTTCGTTCCCAGGAACTTTCGTCCCATGACAGTGATAATTACTGAACTCATTATCCTTAGGCAGTGCTTAATGTTCAGCGAAAAAAGCTCCACTTTTGTGTCACTCACTAGATGTATATAGCTAGAGTTTCAGCAGGATATAATAATAACAAGGAAGCCCAGCTGTTGCTAGAGAAGACGCACTACAGCTTATACAGTTCTTGTCACAGCACTGACCTTCAATGATTTTTATCTCATCTGAAAGAGTGAGATACGGCTAATTTCCCGTTGAAAACACGCACATTTTCTTACCCCCGCCTATTCAACCCCGAATTGGAAACTGTTATCCACAATAGCCTACATCTGTTATGGACAGACGAACGGACGGACGGACGAGAGACAGACGACAATGGTACCATCGACGCCTACAGCATATAGCTGCAATTAAAAAGCACGTCAAAAATTGTGTACAGTATAGGCCTAATAATCAATGTTAGGAACAAAAGTTCCATGCTAATTTTGATGTTGAGAACGAAAGTTCCAGTGAACGAAAGTTCCACCTATGGAACTTTCGTTCCCGGGAACGAAAGTTCTCAGGTACAAAAGTTCCAGTTACCCATGGACGCATGCGTCCACGCGTCTGGTGAGCTACATGAAAAACATAGGGACGAGTGAAGATGATGGGAACTATTCATTACTATCGGTAGTTTGTGATCAGCTTTTCCAGTGACTGCGAATGCTAAATAACTGATAGAATACGGCACTGTGATGAACAAACCTACAAGAAACATATTCTGCTCATTTTTCGATCGAATTTGTCATGCAACGATTAAACGAGTGAAGTTTTAGATCGAAAATTGTTAAAATCTGCCATCATTCACTCTAGCGAAGCGCAATGATATCTTGTGTGCACTAAAGTAGTTCGGCACATTAGGGCTGTGCTGTTTTGAATAATTTATTACTGAAGTGCACTTTCCGAACCAAGTTATTATGTTCTAGTGAAACAATTCATCACATTTCTATTTTCGTGGTGAAGGGGCCCTGCCCCCTCCCCAGGCCCCACCACCATTTTGTAGTGAAGGTAGTAATTTTGATAGCAGTTGTGTATAACTGTGCATAGGTAAATGATCCCGTAAAGTTCTTTGAGCGATAGGCAAATGGTTGCGTCGAGTGAAGTTCGCGGAAACAAGCATTGAATGTATACTAAATAGCATATTAGTAATTAAACTAACAGCGAAATATAATGACAGAGTGAACTGTGTTAACAATACATAAAAATGTGCACTGAATGGCATCATTGGCATGCAAACATGCAAGTTAAGTGGAACTATTTTTTTTCGCACGACTACACATAATGGTGGATCGGTTTGTTTGTTCCCGTCTTCTTGGTATGCCTGAAAACCGCAGGACACCGCAGAACTCCATAGAAAGACCGCATGACACATAAATAATAACCGCAAAACGATTTTTAGACGTGAAAACAAGACTTAACCTTTCAGTAGTTCAGTAAATTTAAATAAATGCTGCTAAACAATACAAAAATAACAAAATCAGCACGCCACCAGATACCTAGAAACAGGGACAACATGCCACACGCCAACGCTGAGACGCAAGCCTCATACCTGGACGCCAAGGGTGCGTACGCCGTACGTCAGACGTGTACTTGTACTTGTACTTGTATGTTGATGAGCGGAGAAGCAGATGCTTTAAATGCTCATATCTTGTTGCCAAGACGCTTAAATTTACAATGTACATCACTCACGTTGTCAGTGTTTGCACATTCATTCACGCCATTCTCGTTCTCAAATGCTGTACTGGCTAAGCTTACAATCGATACATTTACCGGTATGTGTCGTGCGGTTTTCTTGCACCTCCTGAAATATTAGTATCGCCACATAACCGCTATAATGTGGCTATGTAATGCTTTAAAATTAAAGAAAACCTATAGTTTTACTGTTTTCAGCATTTTTTGGTGGTTACTTAAAATGTCCTGCGGTGTCCTGTGGTTTTCAGGCATACCCCGTCTTCTTCACTCTAGCCAAAACATGCATTTTGATACATCTAATGATCCAGCATATACTTAACAATATCAAAAGTATTACCTCATAACTGTATGCAAGACGCATTTACTTTGAACAATTATTGGCTAAAATTACTAAAATTTACAAAAATTATTCCCAAACATCACATAGAATATTCAATTCAACTAATTTCAATCATGTACGGTAAAGCTGTGCCATCCCAGTAATTTATCGTTAAAAACACATGCATTCAAAATTTACAAACCAAAGGCTACTGCAGTGCACTGTGCAGGGTGAGGTCAAGTTGTGCTAAGACTTTAGTCTAAAACTGAAGTATTGACTTGACTTTAGTCTAAGACCAAAGTCAAGACCCATTTGAGCGAAATATTTACTTTTTGACTAGTATAATAACGTGCGACGTCTGGTAACTAATAAGCATGCATTTTGTTATTACCGGCGTTAACTACGCAGACGACATTTCGCATTGGATAAAAAAGTGGCATTTTGCTGGTTGTGTTTTCTCCAGGTAGTGCAAAAACAAACGTTTGGTTAGGTGAGAAACTGAACGATCATTTGATGGCAAGTTGTGTCAGAAATAGTCTTGCCAACAATTATCAAAATCTGTTAACTGATTTTCAAGTTACAGTCGAAAAATGTCAGGGATGTTTTTTTGAGACACAGTGCATAATGTTGATTTGACGGTCTTAGACTAAAGTCTTAGCGAAACTTGATCTCACCTTTTTATGGGCTTTAATTTTTAAGTATACTGAAACTGCTAACACAGTAAAGTGAAAATATGGCGTAGCAAATTAGTTCAATCGGCAGGCAGTCTGGCAAAGTGGCAAGTTGACAACTACGCAGGTAGTACTCGTAGTAGGTTTTCTCAGGTTTTGCACGTTTAAAGTCGCGCATCACTAATTGAAATTGAACGGAACCGGAAGTGCTTTTGCTTGTTTGTTTTTTTTGCCAAATTTTTGGTGTTGTTTTTTTTGTTGTTATCGGCAATTTAATCTAACAACATCATTGCACGCTATGTCGACAGTCAAGGTGTGCTCGACTTTTGTTTGATATTGAGCTTGCGTTTGTCTGGACGTTGTAAATTTGACTGACATTGTTGAATACTAGCGTCACTAGTCATCGTTTCGTTACTAGGCATGAATCGGTATTCACGTAGCCTTGATATTTTTGTATGGCAGTGTCTACCTGAGGCGCGTCTTTTAACTTAGCCGCTGCGAGCGGCTGTCAGCTGCTACGCTACTGGACAATTGGCTGCGGCAAGCCGCTACGAGCATATTGTAAAAATTTTACGCTACGTTATGGTTAACATCAATTTTTAGATGACTGTTGCCAGATCACTGATCTAAACGTGCAGTATACAATACGATTAATGCAAGGCCGTTCGCGTAATTAATCTTTTTCCAAGTGTCTATAGAGCCGACAGCAGCAGCCACCAGCATTAGGCATAGATTAGAAAGGTGGCGCTAGCATTTAGGGTTAGTGTTTACCTTATGATAGATTAGGGTTTAAGACTATGGTTGGGGTTAGGATTAGTGTTAGAGTTATGGTTGGGGTTAGTTATTGCAGCTTATTCAGTTTTGTTAGCTATCAAATTTTCGCCGTGTCTAGAGAGCCGACGGTTGGCTCTCTAGGACACAGCCTAGCGAGCCGACTGTCGGCTCGCTAGGCTGTGACTGTACGTACACTGTCATAAGAGACTGCCTACGGCAGGCAGTATAATACTGCCGCCGCAGACAGGCACCCTCACGGCAGCTAGCCACTGATGAGATCAACCTTAGCAAGGTACAATGCCAAGGTATCACGCCCTCGTACCAGTCAGCCAGTCAAGCCTGGCAGCACTACATTTGAACTCATAACCAATTTGGCAACCTAAATTTGGGTGTACATCTGTGGCTACATAATTGTATGAAATATCCTCAAATTTACATACTAAAAATTTAATAGCGAACAAAACTGAATAAGCTGCAATAACTAACCATAACCATAACTACTAACACTAATCCTAACCCCAACCCTAGTCTTAAACCCTAATCTATCATAAGGTAAACACTAACCATAAACACTAGCGCCACCTATCTAATCTATGCCTAATGCTGGTGGCTGCTGCTGTCAGCTCTCTAGGCTGCGTACTAGAGGGCCGACTGTCGGCTCTCTAGACACTTCGTTAAATTTTTAGTTATGTAGTTGGTTATGTATTCGAATGCAGTGCTGCCAGGCTTGACTGGCCGACTGGTATGAAGGCTTGGTATCTGATCAGTGGCTAGCTGCCGTGAGGGCGTCTGTCTGCAGCAGTATGATGGGTTCTCATACTGCCAATCCATCATACTGCCTGCCGTAGGCAGTCTCCTACAACAGTTTACGGTCGACTGTCGGCCCTCTAGTACGAGGGCCGACTGTCGGCCCCTTAGAGGTCCATGGCCACGGTCAAACTCACTCGCGCAATTTCTGTAGATTTAAATTAGACATTTAACCTCGCATATATAATATGTCGATTTCAGCTTCAT
>Ga0056128_1008986_pt1 | contig 12583 bp, 6 predicted proteins | sample WorMetLIZISLAND2_FD_71113 | JGI IMG/M metagenome (GOLD analysis project Ga0056128, IMG submission 71113) | Marine gutless worms symbiont microbial communities from Max Planck institute for Marine Microbiology, Germany - Olavius geniculatus... ...
GACCTAAACATTCAGCCTAAACTTACCAGAAAAATAGTCACCAGCAAGCGTAACTGAAGCCTCCTTTAGTTCTGGTGTGACAGCTGGAATAAGCATACGTAGGCCTACTTAATTCGAAATGTTTTCTGCCTTTGGCTGTGCCGTACAGAGTAGGTGTTGAGCCTGACAGAAGTGGAACAAAAACTAAAATTGACACACCCATAAACTTAATTAACTAAATTTTTTGTTCAACGCAGGAAAGATCGTAGCTGATAACGCCGTTTACCGTCTTTCGATATTTATACGCATTTTAGAGATAATTGCGCTCAAAGTCAAAAGTTGCTTTGAATCACGACGAATTTTAAATGTTTTTCACCTTCCCAAATTATAGGGGAACGTTGCCTACAAGTGTAAACTTTGGGAAATTTCACAGAAGTCCATAGGCGTGAGATGACAAGACGACTACTTGTTCTCTTGGGGCAGAAAAAAAGAACAAAAAAACAACGAAGATGAAAGAAAGATTGTGTAATATCTTGGAAGAATGTTTGAGACAGTTTCTACGATTGGATCAGATCTACGATTGGGAGATTTTTGGGAAATTTTTGGCGTAAATTTTGGCAGACTTTCGCTATGGTGGCCCTTCGCTATAGCGACCCATTACCGTTGCAATCACCATTATTGTCACTTTTGCTTCAGTTTGCAAAAGACAACAGCAACCAGTAGTTAAATTACGCAGCTTTCGGTCTTCTGATTACTACAAAATTAATCAAAATTAATGGATTAATTTTGACTAATTTTAAAAAATTAATCAATTAAAAATTTTTCATCGGCTGCAGCCCTAATATCAGTTTATCAAAAACCGATGAACAAAAAATTGCAATTAATCCATCATGAGCGGAAAGCATGCAACATAATCATAATGCCATTAAAACCTACGTAATTATGACTGAACAAAAATAATCTCCATTAGTGTGATTCCAAAAAATAAGACTACAAAATTCAGTGTATATATCTATGACATCTAGTGGGTCTTCAGTTTACGAGTGTCGGCAAATGTAACAGTGCTACTGTGTGCATCGTCGTCAATGGCAGTCCACTGCAGCCAGTAAAAGACGACAAAGAAGACAACAAAGTGAACGAAGCTATAGGTGCAGATGAGCACAGCATGCAGGTCTGGTAAGTGTGACGGAGGCGGTATCAACAGTGCTAGACACGCCAGAATAAAAATGCCGGTCATCGACAGCCAGAACTAAACAACACAGCACGCCAATACGATACAACAATTTCTATTTACAGTATTAAAGACAAAGCATAATACTTTTCAAAATAATGCTGGATTGTTTTATATTTTATTATCACTAGCAAACATTGCACAACAAGCATGTTCAAACACTGGCTCCATACTGATCGCAATTTTTCACAATATTTAAGATCAAAAGTCATGGCTAAGGTTAGAATTGTGCAGCTGCAGGTGGAAGACCGCACAAAATGTTGGGACTGGGCTGACATATTCTCTAGTCATACACAGTTTCCCCAAAACGCTTCCCACTCTCATTTGTCTATACCTTAGCTAAATATAGATTGATTTTCAAAATTCCTTCATGAACACACTCTGCGGACAATAGGAAACAAATTCAATGAAGTTCCCACCATACGTTAAACGCATGGCCCCACATCACTATTTCGGGAAGATATGCACAAAGACAAAGAGGGCAGTTTTTTTTGGGGGGGGGTACACTGCTGGCGTGGCATAGTTGGTAACGCATTTTGGCTGAAACGAAGTTACTTTACGCCGGGCCCAGTTAGTACTGCGATGGGTGACTGCCTGCGGGCAGGTAAACCATCTCGATGCAAAGCCTGCCAGCTAGGTCGACTCAGCCTTCTACCCTCCATGGGACGGTAAAATAAGCAGTAACTCATTTATATGGGTTACAGAAGGTAGTGACCTTAGTACAGCTGACTGGGGCTGCCTAGCCAGCCGCTGCGCTAGCCTGTGTCTGCAGGCTGCACGTGGTGGCCGTGCAGATGGCGGTTCGGGTTAGTGACGAAAAGCGCATTAGAGGCGTTGTACGCGAGATGCACTATACAAATTGACACCTTTACCTTTTTACCTTTTTACCTTTACAGTGTGAATGACGCAGCTACCCACCACTAGTGACAACGTGTTGTTGGTGTGAAGCCGTGCTGCAGCCGGACCTCGAGACCCATTGCCACTGTGGTCACCATTCACCGACGCACTCAGGCAGTCAGCTGACGACAGACAGAGATCCGCCGCCAGGTAGTAGACTACGACCAGTGCAACGCATGTGATCATCAACTCATCTTTCATCAACAGAGGAAGCATGCTGAGCACAGACAACACACTGCCAGATTGGTGGGTGCTGAAACAATACGGACTTCAACACCGTCAACATATCACTCATACCATTCGCACAGTTTTTTAAAGGTCATTGCAACTGAGATCAGTGAAACTGTGGGTAAAAAATGGGCGGGGCAAGAACTCATAATTTTCCAACAGACACGACAAATTTCTGACAGGGTGCTCAAAATTTCAATTCCATCCATAAATTACCCCCAGAATGAATTTTTGCCCCAAATTTTGCACTTTTGGATGAAAATTTTCCGACAAGAAGATTTTCGGGCAAATATCGAACAAGCCAAAACTTTGGGGTGTGTCCCCAGCTATGCACTACAGACTGACATAAGTGACTGTAATAACTCGTTCAAAAACTACTTTGCACAGGTAATAGAAATGCACTTCATGCTACGTTGTAAAAGCAAACTTGTGATATTCATGTTTATCTTCAATTATGTATTGCACGAGTTAACCTCTGTCTATGTGTAAAATTACTAATTCAGACGTATAAAATATAAATCACAAGATTCACGTAACTCTCTCACTGCATGAAGGCAAGAAATGTGTCAAGACTTCGGTCAAACCTGAATGAGGAGATGATAAGAAACCAAACAGTAAGTAATGGATGCTGCAACAGCAGCAAAGACACTGGCCTGCAACGTCCAGCAAAACAAGCTGCAGTTATATGCAGGGCTGGATTAAAACCTAATTAGGCTTTGTTTGGTAAAAATGCTTGGGCACTCGCATAAATTTTTTGTTCAGAGATAAATAAGTAAGTAACGCCGTAAAATCAAATTCCACAATACGGTGTATGGAGCTCCCCAACCAGAGAGTGTTGTGCTGCACCAAGTGACCTATTAAGTGATGCAAAAAAACCATAAAGAGGCCTGCACAAGCCAGAAAATGTCAGCTGCTGGCGAACATTCCCTGACCTGTGGAACCCTCCTTTTAGTGGGGTCCCTGTTCGGCCAAACATGCCCAAATCTGTCTCTCGTTATAAGCACAAATAAGAACACACTTAAAAGTATGCCACAGAATATAAGCTAACCCACAGCCAAACCGCTCAAAGTTCAATAGTAAAGAAAAATTGAATAGCAAAACTAGAAGTGAGTGAGTGAGTAATTTATTGATGGCACAGCAGTACACAAGAGGTCACTTCATGTCACAACTATGTTTATGTTAACTGATTTGATCAATAAAACCAGAGTGAAAAATGACTGCTATTTGGCTACAGAAACAGATGATAGCATTTAGAAACTATGAACCTAAAATGTGCTAGTTAAATGACAGCGACATTGTGATTAACTGATTACCTATTGACACTTTGCAGAATATCTCTGAAAATAAAAACAAAACTAAAAGCAACTCCAGTAAACCCCACATCAGCCAGTCACAATGGTTACTCACAATGCAACCAGCAGAATGGACTTCTCGTGAACTTGGAATGAAAATAAAAAGAATGCCAGCGATGAGTTGACCTGCAAAGCAATCAGTGTTCGTGAAGTAACAAACAAGGAGAGAAACTGCACAGCATTATATACCAAAATTTTACACAGGAATATACGATGGTGAGTAGCCATAACTGTCATTCAAATTTTTGCTAGCTGATAGTAAGTAATGTAACCAACTTGTAACAGATCACACCGAAACGACAATTTGTGGTGTAACAAAAAGAAGAGCAAATTGCAGAGTAAAATGTAAGTTTAAAGTTGGTTGGCTACATGGGAGACCTGGCGCTGATTCTTATATGCTAAAACCGGCAGCAGAATATTGAATGCCATATCTAAACAGCAACAGACAAACAATGTAAGCAAATTTATACAGTTCACAAGGTCAACAAAAAATCCGCCAAATCCGAGGCACACAAATCCGACATAGTGTGCTATCAAAAAATCACCTGCTATGCAATAGAGCAGCAAGCATGACACTAAAACTGCCACTATTAGATATTTTAATATTAAATTTTATGGTCATGCACGCCACACCATACATACTAGTGCATATCGAAAACAAGTAAGTGACGGACGCCAGAGAAGATGAAGTGAAGATGGTAAAACAGCAATAGCAGTACACGCAAAACTACAAACACCACCATAACACACAACATTACCTCAACAGCCACAATCTCTATCATGATACACGATGTCCAGTAAAAAAACTCTACATTTATTACACATAACTCTAACAAACTGGCAGTGGCAAACAATTTCATAATTTTTTGCACCAATGCCATGAATCATCTTGTTACTTCACTTTGTCTACAAAAAATACAAATCCTACCTGCAAAATTTACACATCACTGAGTATTGAAAATGCTTTGTTTGGACAAAGATAGCACATAATAAAGCCTCTGTGATACAAAAATGGGACACTTGTTGAAAAGTTAATCTGTAATTTTTAAAATGTCACAGTGAAGAAATTAAAAAACTCAGTTTTTTGCAAAAAAAATTATATATTTGGTTATGTTAATCACAATATTGGCACTAGCCATTACTGACAATATTTAGCAGAACAACAATGCAACTCCTGAAATGAGCAGAACAATTTTGCCTCTACAGCTTACAAAAAAACTTCACAAAACTTACACAAAACTTCAATTAAATGAAAAAAATCAAAACTAAAATATAATTATTCCAGACAATGTTAAAACGAAAGTAAAAAATGGCATTACCTAAGATGTACGAGTGCTGATAATTCAAAAACTTGTTTAAACTTTACGACAGTTGACAGACTGCACCAGAGATTCGCTACTTTGTCCTAAAACAAACGAACAAATTAAATGCATTCTGTGCAGCTAAGCTACATGCAGTCCATTCTGTCAGAAGTGGCACAGCACATTCAGTCAACATAAACACCTAAAACTACTAACAACCTGGAACGTAAACTAACAGAGTCAAACTGCAACACCAACTAAAAAAATATGCACATACATATCTGAAATAACAGGCAAAAAGCAGGCAACCTGTATATACAATCACTCAATCGTAATAAACTCTTCTATAGTAACTCCGATAAAAGATGGATGGCTGACATTTAACAATAAAAACACTAGGCCTAAATAATATAAAAAGACTCAAAATAAAAGCAAACTAAAAAGCAGTCGTAGCCCGCAGGTACCTCCGCCAAGGCAATGTTATTTGCCAGGTGGCGTCATCATATTCACCTTGCCAGCGGTTCCCTTATGCCCCATATAACGCAATGGTAACGAAAATTTCAAAGTGATCCAGAATCCAGGATTCCTTTTGAATCACCCCCAAAAATGAAACATTGGTAGTTTGTGCCATGCCCGACATACCCTCAAAATTTCGGAAAAATCCGTCCATAACTTTTTGAGTTATCTTGCTCACACACAGAGAGACAGACAGACAGACAAACAAAATCTGGCAAAAACATTACCTCCTTGGCGGAGGTAAAGATGCATAATCACGATCGATGACATATTTAGACAACATTTGCACAGGATGTCATGATATCCAACCCACAGACCTCGAACAGGCCACGTGCAAATGGAAAGAGTCGATGAATAACTTGAAACACAAGTTCTTTGCTGGTCAAGAATGGAAACCAGCAGACAGCAAATGTTGCCATAACCACAAGACTCAGACACAACAGCCGCCATATCCTAACAACCACATCAGTAATACACTGCAGTAATAGTAGTACCGTAAAACTTCTAATAAACGCCTCTGGCATTCATTTGTACATTTGACAAACCCCCCGGGCGTTTAATAGAAACTCCACGCTTATTGGAAACCCGGCATTTATTTGTATCTTGCACAAATGTCAAAATACTGGTACCCGTCCATCATGGAAATTAATGCATATACAGCAAACTTTCGTCATCATCACGATTATCATTAATGAATAGAAGGAAGCAGGCCAACTTTAAATCTTGCCAACGGGCAGCGGCATTCATTCTTGCATGCCTATCGAATGTCCATTAATATACTAACGACTGCCAATCGCCGTGCTTGGAACCCACGCACACTGAACCTGTTCTAGCGCATCTAACTTAATATGATACTGTCGAACACTAACAGCACCCTTCATAGTGAAGTGACCTCTCACGAGTACGACTGGTCTCGTTTGTCTCAACCGTAAGTTATCCGATTATTCCAAGCTCCAACTCCGACCTCACGCACACACCCGGTACAGTACAATGTCAAGATGTTAGCGAAAAGCTAACAGGTCTTTTATTTGTAGTACGTGTAATTTAAAAATAGATTTTATTTTTATCACTATGGAAGTATGCGCGTGGTAGGCCTAATTTTGGACTGAATTCTTTGCATTGTTTATTATCATTAAAAATTACTGTATGTTGAACATGATTAGACCTACGTACTGTGCAGTCTTAGTAGAGTAGAGGTTTTTTGTTAGTGTTTTTGATTTTTAACTGTACTTCCGTACAGGGCCTACGATTTCATAATAAATACCAAACAGAGGCCTATACTGTGGTATAGAGGTATACTGTGGCTGTACCCAACGTCTATTTGGGACCGGCGATTATTAGAGACCCGGCGTTTATTTGTACATTTGACAAAAACCCCCGGCGTTTAATGCAGACCAAGCGCTTATTGGAGAAGCGACATTTATTTGAAGTTTTACGGTAGTAATGGTTGTAGTAGTAATAGAAGGAGAAGGAAAAGGAAGAAAAAGAAGCAGCAGCAGTCGTGGTAGTGGCATGGTGCTAGCAGCAGCAGCTGCTGCCACCACCATATCCTAACAAACACATCAAAATGCTACACAGCTGAACTTATCTGGTCTACTTCAACAAATACACAAAATACCAGCTACAGCATTTGTCTCTTACATGATCATTTTTTAGGTGCAACAGCAGCTACTGCTGTAGCACGTCTTAGCCATCGCAATTCTGTCCGTCCGTCCGTCCTGTCTTTCCATCATACGGGCGAATCAGTCAAAAACGGTGCAAGCTATGATCACCAAATCTTCACTATCAGCTGCCTAGAAGACTCTAGTTTCAGGATCCGTAAAGCTTTTTAATATATTCAAAAGAAGTCACCAGCAGCGAGGATGCTAAATGAGAGGAGGGTCGAAAAATTTGCGATTTTAAGCCAACAGGCCTACGGCTGAGTGAGACCGGTTGTTTGCCACCCTCTGATGAGTGTAAAAGAAACATCATTGCTAGGAGATTTTGTTCGCACCGAGCTTTCAAACATGCACCGCTGTTGCGCGTTCCCCTTTGCATTAGCTGGGCTTTTCTTGTTTCTACTACAATTATTAATCTCACATCAGCAGTACTTCAGCTCATACTCTATAAGCTACTATTTATTTCCCATCTGATCGAAAGTAGAAGGCCAAGTCAGCCTAAGCATGCAGAAAGTTAACAACTGCTCAAGGTTGCTCAAAAAAGCCACAGCACGATGTATATGGCAACCCACAAATTTACAAGTCCGCTACTGTATTATTGGACCTATGAAGCAGCAACAGCTGTTTTTGGCCTAGAATCTACCAGCACTTAAAATGACAACTATGAATGGAAAAAACAGCAAAAATGTGACATAAAACTGAAAGACTAACGCTGTAAAGCATCTCTTCGAATGCAGACAAGTTCCAAGAAGATATGTGAAAAAAGGCAACGCATGATACATTGACATCTGTTTGTAGTTGATGGCCAGGACAAAGGCAATGGACCCAAAAAGTTCATGCTGAAGACATAAGCCAACGATGGCCCACAACGTCAATCCCAAACTGATGCAGTTGTACCTGACAGCAGTTTACTGGTAAAGAATTGAATAATAACAGCACCAGAGTGTCCAGAATAGATTCTAACACTTACTAGACTTTCCAGCACAAATATAACACTGACATTTCCAAACACATGTTAACATTAACACAGACATTACCATTTTATGACTTTTGTAACCAAAAAGACTCTAAAGCTGGTCTACTTCAACAAATACACAAAATACCAGCTACAGAAGAGAAAGTCTGCTATATTATGCATGACGATACCATCCTAATTACTTGGTAAGCACTCAATACGAAAAATGGTGGAATTATGAAAATGACAAAATTAAGGATACTGAAAGTGTCCGTAATCAATCAGCAGTATGCAAGGGTTGATGAGTGTCAACAGCAGCATCACCAGCTGCAAAATAGATGACTTTATTCTCACACATGTTGACAAATGCAAGAAATTCTCTACTTTATCGAATAAACTAAGTGCAGACTAGCATATGCTAATTAGCATCAAACTGTTAGTTACTTACAAAAAAGTCACGAAAACCACATTATTATGAATTATTATATATACTATATCACATAAGTGGCTGACAGCATGACCAGCAAAATCAATGCAACATTTGCATATTACTTATCATTTATGAAACTATAACTATAAAAGCCTAAAATTTATGAAAGCTAAATTAGAGTGAACCTGTGTACTGTGAGTAGTGTGGGATGATAAACAATAGAGACAATAGCAAACAGCAGCAGGAACGTATGTCAACAGATCAGCAACTAGCACTGCACAGCTCACATTCATAGCATTTCAATATACTCAGCTAAAAATATAAATAACTAAAGTAACAGCATTTTCAAGTTAACTTAAAAATATTTCTTGCCATTTCTTGAGTGTCTGCAGCTATCCGAAAATTCTCCCCAGAAGACATGGCTAATTTCCAGGAAGTAGACTGACCTAAAATTAAAGCCTGAAACAAATAAGCGCAATGTTCGTTTATATGACACATCAAAGACAAAGCCTTTAATGCTTAGTCTAACTGTAATCAGAACTCATAGTTGATGACAGAGCCAATTAATACATACAACTGCTATAACTAAGTTTTGTTTAGCTGGCCAATTTTTACGCATGACAGCAGGTCATGCTTCGCGCATCTTAGCCATTGTTGAGGTGTCTGTCCGTCCATCTGTCTGTCTGTCTGTCACACCCTGGCACTGTATCAAAACAGTGACACTTAGAATCACGATATCTTGCCCCCAAAACTCTAGTTTTTAATGACAAAATTTCGTGCAATGGGGTGAGGGGGTTCGCCACAAGTGAGGGCATCAAAAAAGAGTACCCCTAAAAAGATGTTATTTTGCCATTATTGGCTCTTATAGCGTGAAAGCGAACATTTCAACAGTAAACTGCGAAAAATGGCTGGAGATGACCAAAACAACCTGCATATGAAATTATCAGCATTAAACAATAAACACACATTTTAGCAGTTCAAGTCCTGACTCCCTAGGTTCAAGGAGGCCTGTGCAGATGGGCGTCAAAGACGGCTACTTTTCAAAAAGTAATTATTTTACCACTATTGGCTCGTGTAGTGTGAAAACAGTTGCAGATAGGCAAAGACATGCTGCTTATCATAACAAGCAATAGTGACAAACTTTGTAGTGGTGTCGACATCAGTGACCTTAAATGACCTTGAACCCCAAAAATAGGGGGTTTCAAATCAAATCATTTATTTATACAAGCAGATACAAAAAAAACGTTGACAAAATGAGTAACGAAAAGGCTTGAGCAAGGGCACAAAGGGCTGCAAGAGCCTCTTACATGGACCAGAAAGAAAAGAAAAAAACATACGAATAAGACAACACAATAAAACCTGTTAAAACACAGATGTAAACCGAACCAAGTTTTAGTGTTATTTTTGCAATTTGTGGCTGCAACGCCGATTTCAAAAGTGAATTGCGACAAAATGGAACTGCTACGCTGTCGCGCATCTCATGAGTTTTGCTCATATTACTTGTCTACAATTGCTCCAAATCTCTACAAGAAATTTTGAGCTACAGCTCACGAGACGCGTGAAAGCCTATAGCAGTTCCGGTTCCGTAGTTTAGCTAAAAAGTGGAGTGTTCATGCTAAGTTAATATACAAATACCAAATTCTCTATCTAGATCTCATAACGATAGTAGCATGGCGCCACCTTGTGAATGATAAAGACTTGTGTCGCAGCCCGAAATCGCCAAAAAAATCCATAAAACCCCCTATTTTGGCGTTCAATGTCATTCAAGGTCACTGAATTGGTGCCAATCGAGAGCCAGTGTACGACTTCCTATTAGTGATTAATAGTAACCTAGGCCCGATCTCGCACCGATACTGAGATACAGTGACTTATTAGCCAACAAGAAATTTGAGCTAATGTTCACAAGATGCGCGAAAGCCTATAGCAGTTCCTACCCGCAGGCAGTCACCCATCGCAGTACAAACCAGGCCCGGAGTAGAGTAACTTCGTTTCAGCCGAAACGCATTACCAACTACGCCACGCCACCAATGCCAGTACCGTGGCGCCACCTTGTGAATGATACAGACTTGTCCAAGACGAAAGCGCCAAAAAAATCCATAAAAACCTGTATTCTGGCATTCAATGCCATTCAAGGTCATTGAATTCGGCGCCAATCGAAAGCCAGTATACGATTTCCTATTAGTGATTAATAGAAACCTAGGCCCTATCTCACATCGTTACTGAGATACGGCGACTTATTGGACAAAAATCGCAAATTTTGCCCACCCTCTCTCATTTAGCGCCCTCGTTCAGGGTGACCCCCTTCGAATTTATGGAAAAGCTTTACAGTTCCTGAAACTAGAGTCTTCCAGGCAGCTGACGGTGAAGATTTGGTGATCCTAGCTTGCACCGTTTTTGACTGATCCACCCGTGTGACAGACAGACGAACAGACGGACAGAATTGCGATGGCTAAGACGCGCTGAAAGCAGTAGCTGCTTTTGCGCATAAAAATTGCAAATTTTGCCCACCCCCCTCTCATTTAGCGCCCTCGTTTGGGGTGACCCCCTTCAAATTTATGGAAAAGCTTTACGGTTCCTGAAACAAGTCTTCCAGGCAGCCGATGGTGGAGATTTGGTGATCCTAGCTTGCACCATTTTTGACCGATCCACCCATGTGACGGACGGACGGACGGACGGACGGACGGACGGACGGACGGACGGACGGACGGACGGACAGACAGAATTGTGATGGCTAAGACGCGCTGAAAGCAATAGCTGCTTTCGCGCGTAAAAAGTGACTTTTCAGAAACTGCTGAAGCAGAACTCTTTATAAGCCCATCATTCAACCAACAGCATTGTCAGAGCACTGAATAATCAACAAAACTAATACCAAAATATTGTCATAAGTATCACAAAGTATAGAAATGAGTCCCGATCGTCTACGGTAAACAAAACACAACTCAGTAGTTCAACCGCAGCCTTTCACAAGCCGCTTTATTGTTTTCAAAAACTTACATCATGTCAAGTTAACCAAACATATTCATCATTGCTTGTTTTCAGACATCAAATTTTGCCAAAAAAGTGTGAAACAACTTAATGGTTCTCCTCAGACCAGCCAAAAAACTGATATCACTAATTCACCAGTCCAACTGCTGGCTTTGCGGACTATTAAAGAATAACAAATTCATGAACAATATTTTCAATTTTCACACATTTGATTGTCAGCAAAAAGCCTAAGTACTACATGACATTAATTACTGACTTACCTGAGTTTCGCATAAATACTTTGTGGAAATAGCTCTCATGACCACGAGATGCATTCAATTCAACCCACGACGAGTTCAAATAACTAGATCTAAAACAATACCAATATAAATATCAGTGCTAAATAATGCCATAAAATTATTCACTTTATCAGTTATACAACAAGTAAACTGTATCAACTAATAAGTATTTCTTAACTGATGACTACAGAACAGCATTCTAAGCACCATTCTAGAACTGTTGCAATCAGCTAACAAATTTCAGAAAATAGCAATTAAAATGGTATAGATCTGTGTATGTATGTGGCTCAGAAAATGACAAGCAATCTGTGACAAACAATATATACAAACATAGCGCCAAGCAGCCAGCTGTGGTATGCAGTCAGTGGAGGATAGTCGAGCCCCCAATACTCCAAGTCATTCTCCGTTCCATTCACATACCTACACAGTACACATACATGCACCTTTCACCTATTCAACCTACCGGTACTATCAGATAATTCCATGCTAGCACTTACACTGGCTATGTCTACCATACTGTCTACAGTGGGATAACATGCCAATAACTCACGAATAAACCACGTGTGATCAAATGAATGACAGTGTACGCTAAACGACTAGCTGCTGGTGAGAATGGAACAAGTGTTGTTGTTGCTGTAGTAGCCCACCCTCCATCTTGTTCAGGTCAGGCGTTGAGGAACTCAGCGACCTCCTTGGGTCATAGCCAGAGGTCCATGGGTGTCAGGTTGGTCCAGACGGTGCATCGGGCATACAAATAGGTGAGCGACACTGTG
>Ga0056128_1008989_pt1 | contig 12580 bp, 6 predicted proteins | sample WorMetLIZISLAND2_FD_71113 | JGI IMG/M metagenome (GOLD analysis project Ga0056128, IMG submission 71113) | Marine gutless worms symbiont microbial communities from Max Planck institute for Marine Microbiology, Germany - Olavius geniculatus... ...
CCTCCCCTTTGGGCTTCGTTTCTTTCCTGTTTCCCCTCCATGGCTCCATCCGCCCCTTTTCCTTTCCCTTACTCTTTTCTTCGCTCCCTATGCTTTATCCTCCTTTCCCTCCACGTTCCCTCCTCCCATTCTCTTTCCTTCCTCTCCCCCTTCCCGAGTGGTCCCACTCCCAGCTAGAGGGTCTAGCCAGCCAAGTTCTGTAAGCTCCTCTAGCAAATCCGGGCGGAGCCCGGCCGACAAATGGTTTGTGAACTGCATTTTGAGGCCACACAGCTATTCTGGTGATAGCAATTAATACTGCCGTGCAGTGTGCAGGAGGAAGTAAAATAAGGGGGAAGTTTTGATCTGCAACCATATTAAAACTCGATCCCCTTATTTTCACTGAGCACAAGCTGCGCTCACCAGGTATAGGGATAGAAGCCACTGTTTACAAGTCTCACAAGTATAATGACCGTCGGCTTAAAAATGGCTGAGGAAACTTGGGGGGCAAATTATACATAAATGGCAAATTTTGGCGCTGAGCCAAAAGCCGAATGTGAAAATTGGGATTTAGCCCCCGCATGATGGATCGGTGAGAGCTTTTCCCTGATAACCTGGCGCATGAAACAGATTGATACACCCCATAGGTTCCAATGCCGACGTCGCCTTTTTTCGACCTCCAAAATTGGGATATTTACTTAACATTTTCTCCCTCGTTTCACGTACGTTTAACGTTGACTGAGGGGGTGTAATTTTACCGGAACACCACCTCCCCTAACGGGGGAGATATGAGGGGTTAAAGAAAAATGTTCCTGTCACGCCCCCTCAAAGTACCTTTGTCAGATTTGCCAAAAACTTTAAGCCTACCCATGGCTATAGCCCTAAGTGCCCCCTACAAATGCCTAAAATTTGGTGCGCGTGACGGCAACAGCTTTTCGGCTAGCGAAAAAAGTGAGTTAAGCGAATGCCTACATATAGTTTAGACAATTTCCTTAAAAGCAGTCAGTTGACACTCCGTCACAACGCACTCAAAAACACTTCACTATGACTTCTTGTGTTCGATTTTACGTACCGAAATTGAAATTCTGACATTGACCCATCTCTAAAGTGTTAAATATTTTATGCTAGTTTTGTTTTGTTTACATTTTTTTGTTCAACATGGTTTTGTTGTTTATTATTCATTTCTAAGCACATTTTCATACAGTAGTGTTGCCTAATAATGTCGCAACAATGCCGCGTGAGTAGATATTTGAATGAATGTGTACTATATTGAAAATGTTGCTGACCTTTTGATACCCTTGACAGTAAATATCTAGTGCGTCGCTTTTTTACCTTTCCCCTCTTCCTCCCCCTTTAGCCTTAGAAGTAGGACCTTTTAAATTAAGCTAGGGGTTGTGGGAAGTTTATTGCTGTGTTTAGCTGCATTAATGACGTAGGAACTAGGTACAAGTGTATTAAAGCATAAACGTTGTATTGTGCTGTTTATTTGGTTGTGGTTTTACTGCGTTTTCAGCTTGCTCTGGGTGCAGTGGGCCTGTCGAGTTACTGCAGAACAGCCTCGTGCAGTTTGTTTTTTTATCACCTGCGACGACCTGTTGCAAATTCGTCTCAAGTGCGCACCATTTGCCGGAAAGTACTGTACAGTGATGCAACACTTGGTGGCAGTGAAGCATTTTCTCGGCATCGTTTGGTGCTGTCTTCACAAAGATTGCACAGTTTTCAACAGAGAAGTCCATTGTCACTCAGTGCTGCCGTCAGGGCTGCAACTGCAGCTGATGTGGTACCAGTAAGTAAATGTTGCAGTGATTTGTAACTTATGTTTTATTTTGCACTACAGTACATTACAATACAATATGAATTTGTGCTCAAAAACTGGCAGCTGTTAGTTTAATTTGGACTAGAGCTGTCACAGTTGATGCGTTAATTAACGCATTAATGCGTCAATAAATTAACGTGCGTTAAAAAATTAACGCACATGCGTAAATTTATTTCATTCAGTTACTAAATTTTGTGCAGCAAAAGTTTGGATATTCGGTTATATGATTTTTTGCAAAAAAAACTCACTGGCTTAGGCAACTGGTCAGTGTAAGATAAGCAGCAGCGACAAGAAATACGGCATCGGGTTGTTGAAATGACGGCCAGCGTCAAACCATCAGCGATTCAGTGTTCCGATATTAGACAACGAACTGCGACCAACGCTGCACTAGGCCTATAGTGCAATGTCGCAGACATTTTAATCGCATTCTTTGTTTAATTCAGTACTTTGGCTTTTTATTGCACCATTGGAATCGTGATTACTACGTGTAGAAATTAATGAACAGACAGACAGACAGACATACAAACATATGCACGAAACTGACAAAAGACAGCAAGCAAGCAATTCGCGTAAGTGTAACCCAGTAGAGTCCATCACAAAATGATGGACTCTATGATGGACAAGACATGATATACAAAATAAAAATACTGTAATAGTTAAATAGTAAATAGTCTAAATGCATTTGAAAAATAAAAATTATATATGTTTTAAAAGCTTTTTTCATTTTTCTAACTTTCTTTATTCTACAGGCGGGTCCCAAAAATGTCTCGGGCCTGGGGTAATTTGCCTCCTACATTCCATCTCGACGGGACTGGGTGTGTTAATTTACGCGTTAATTAATGCATTAAAAAAATTAACGCACTGCGTTAATGCGTTAAAAAAATTAACACCTTGACAGCTCTAATTTAGACTTTAATTTTTAATTTATAGACTACAAGAACTTAAATGTTTTAAATGAGAGAGAATGAAATAGAAGTACAGCTATAATATAAAACATAAAATAATCAAGAAACTGACCGAAATGAGAAACACTAAAAGGAAAAAAATAATGATACCTAAAATTAGAAAAAAGATTGAAAAGAAAAGAAATTAAAACTGTGAGCAATGAATCTGTGAGCATTTAATGGTGTTGAATGATAGCATATAAATTGTCTCAAAAACTGACGGTAATCAATTGAAAAAGTTAATTGAGCAAAATTGTAAAACTGTGCTCTATGAACTGTACTCTGGAGTGTTTCCGATAGTATAGATAGAATTTTTTAATTGCAATATGGAGGTCAATCATTTCCATAAATGTGGAATGCTTTGTTCTGCGTAAAGCATGTAAGCTCTTCTTTTTTTTTGCTTCATGCAGCATGTTGATCAGTGTTTTAGTGAACATTACACACACTTTCTGATGTGATGCAATGAGATCGAAATAACGCATGGATAACGTGATGTGTTGTTTGCTAGGAGCTTGATCTGACGTTAAGTGCTCCGTTGGACACAGCAAATGCTGTCGTTGATGTGGCGACGTCAGCAGTTGAGCCTACGCTTAAGAGTCTGGGCCTTGTGTCCTCGTTTCCGGGAGCATGGGTACAGGCCGGCCTAGAGAGTTTACATATCGGCTTTGATCTGCCATGGTGGACTGCTATTGTCATAGGTACGTACGTATGCATACAATGACTTTTTGTACCTCCGCCAAGGAGGTTATTTGATACCTGGCATTTATTTTTTTATCTGTTGGTTTGTTAGCAGATTACACATCAAGTTGTAGATGGATTTTGCTGAAATTTTTCGGGAAGGTTAGACTTGGCACATCTTGGGATGATTAGATTTTGGCGGTGATACAAATCAGCATTTGGATCCAGGTTAGGTTTAACGGATTGCTTACCATTGTCAGGTAAGGCATACGGTTCTGCCACTTGGTGAATACAAGGATGTAGTTAATTTGATAATTTCTTTGGCATTCGCTGGGTGGCAGCACTGTTCTTAGCAGAGGAATGAACTCTTGAGTGCTTTCTAGTCTCAGAAATTGATCGTCATCCAAATCTGATTAAAACCTCCTTGGTGCATATCCAAGCATTGGAGGCGTGATGAATCTTGTATCACTCATTTGCTGCTGGGTGTGCATGGCCATGCTTTCCTGCGATGATTGACACTGATTGGAGAGGGGGATTACAGTTAGGTTTTAAAAATTTTTAACAGATGAATTTGTTGATTTTGGGCTATTTAACTGGTATTTGACATAAACATCATATACCAGTGCTCTTTTTAATACTGTAACTTTAAATTCGTGAAACCCCCAACCCAAAAAATCCCATTAAGTTGGTTTTTTATGAACTCAGATTTAACTCCCCTTCACGAAAGCAATAAAACCTATTTTGTGGTTGTCTTATAATAATGAGATTCTTAAATGCTGATGTTGCAGGCACAATATGCATACGTCTAGCAATATTTCCGCTGGTGATCATTGGACAACGCAATGCTGCTGAGATGCACAATCATCTACCCACAATGCAACGGCTCCAGCAGAGAATGTCTGCAGAGAGGCGAAAAGGCGACATACAGTCAGGTTCTTATTTTACGACTCATATTCAAACCATTAACACTCAGACTCGGACGTGGAACTATCAGGACTAGTGATTGCAATCCAGGGATCTCAAATCCTGGCTCATTTCACTAAACTGGAATCTTGGGATTTGTGACATTCCAAAGCCAGGATTTCAGGATTTACAAAAAGTTGTTAAAAGTACCGGTATACATTTTAACTGTTATGGAATTATATAAAGATGATAAAGTCTCAGATCCTGGCACTGAGAAATCAGTCTTGGGATTGCAGTCACTAATCTTGACTTGGACTCATCACTGTCTAATAATTTTGCCTCAGATTAGTTGTTATTGTTGTTAACTGTTGCGCACAACGTGACAAAATACGAATTAATTAATCATTAATTTTAGAAAATATTGACTGCTACAAAAGTTTAGGTGCATCCCCACAATGCAGGCCTATTACTGTGTATATTATGGACCTTATGTGTTTGTATTTGATTGTGCACTGATTATATGTTTCAAAAAAATGTCACACTTGGTATTGTCCAGATTTTATATTTTTTATATTTTATATTCATTCATGTAATTCTTGTGCGATTGACACTCGGAATTAAAGGCAGCTTACTTAACTTACTTACATACTTACTTACTTGCTTGTTACTGGCTTTAGGAAAATTCTATGAAAGTATTGGTTTATATCTTATATGTGCTGAGAGTGAGAGCTATTAGTGCATTGTGTGCAGCGATGAATGCTGCCCATGAGCTGACAGAATACATGCAGCGTAACAACGTGAAGCCATTCAGGAACCTCTTCGTTCCAATGATGCAGGTCTTAACACTTTTCTCCTCACTTATGTAATAATTTTCTCTGCCAGCGAAGGAGGTTGTGTGACATGATCTGACCATTTGTCTGTCTGTCTGTTTCCTGTGTTCTGGAACACTTAAGAACAGTCTGGAAGAGTGGTCAACCTTGCAGCAACCTCAGCAGCTGGCCGTGTGACAGTTGCTATCGTGTCTGCAGCTCTGGAATTGGACTTCACCATGCCTATCAACAGACTCATCGATGACAAGTCATTTCGACGGCACAGTCCATGTGCTGTCTGTTTCCTTCTTGATAACTCACAAAGTTATGGATACACTGAAAACACATAAAGTTTGATGAAATTTTGCATAACCACTGCACATGACCCAAGGAAGTAACTAGTCAGATTTCGTTGATGATCTGGTATGTTCTGTGGATTTTGAATAAGCATCCAGGATTCTTCATTATTCCGAGATAGGGCACAAAGTAATTGCAGCTTTTGTCTGCAAATTATGAAATTTTACAAAAGTGTTGAATGTCGCTCCGTGACCAACAAGTCAGATTTCTATGGTGATCCTGTTTAGGATTTTGATCTAGGGTTTCTGGATCTGGATCTGGATGTAGTTTTGTTGTTGTGAGGTGTTTTTGCAAAGACAGTGCTAGAACTGTGCAGTATGATTGAGACCAAGGTATAAGGGCTCAGCTGATAATGATGAAATTCTACGGGCTGGTCTCGTTTTAGTTTTTTACTAGTTTTACTTAGGGTTCTGTTTTTCCTTTTCAGTTGCTCAGATTTCAGTCAGAAGGTTTTCGGTAGGATCTTATTCTTATTTCCAACATTTCAGTTTTTTTTCGGTTTCTGTGCTAGATTAAACCGACAGCCTGTTTGTCGGTTTTCAAGTGCAAATTCAATATCATAGTATCATGTCGTGTAATGACCAACCTCATAAGATTTCAGTAGCTATCTGCTCTATACAGTTACGATGTGGGTTGCATTTGTTGCTGTTGTTGTGGTTTTAGATTCCGATATTCATCTCGGTGTACCGAGGACTGAATGAGATGGCTGCACTGCCAGTACTCAGCATGAAGTCTGGTGGGTTGTTCTGGTTCAAAGATCTCACCGTTCTTGATCCGTACTTTGCTCTGCCGCTCATGACTGCTGCGACTCTGTTCATCACAGTCGAGGTAATTCGTTGATTATGTCGTAATTAACTACAGAAATTATGTCGGTTGGCCCATTGGCCAAATGTCTTCTGCTTAGAACTGTTCAACTTTAAACCTGACCTATTGGCCTTTTCAGCTTGTTCTTTTGTGTGAAGCATTCGTGCCAATTTTGGTTTTCCTAAATCTTTTGCCAGTTTTTTTAAAGTTAGAAGTTAGATTGGGACAGATGGATAGACACAACCTGCTATGCAGCTTAGTAGAATGGTTGCATGCATAATAATTAGTGCTGGTAACGATCTCGCTGAAATTTGGCTTCATCTTCTTCAAGGTAAATGCCAGCTATCCATCATAAAATATTAGGTTACTGAATGTTTTGTGCTTGTTTGTTGTACACAAATAACAGGTGGGTACAGACAGTGTATCGGCCTCGTCTATGAAACCGGAGATGAGATTCATCATGCGTTTAATGCCCGTCTTGATACTCCCATTCATCGCCAAATTCCCCGCTGTGCGTACCCCCTTCATTTATTCATTTATTTGTTTTTCCTTCATTTTATTTCTTTGTTAGCACATTTGATTGTTGTTTGTTTTAATGGGCATACAGTAAAACTTTGAATTAATGCCATGTTTCATATACAGGCTGGCGGTTCACTCCACTTAACTTGTAGTAATAGAAGTTTGGTCCTCGTTACAAGCCGTGTTCTAGATACACGCTGGGAGAATATGTCTTGCTTTGGTCAGTAAGTAGTGAGCTAGACAGAGTATTCAGCAACAGATATTAAATAGTTTTCCTGAATCAGTTATTTCAAGCAAGGTTGTATGCTTATGCCGACACACCATGTGCAAAACAAAATTAAGGATTCCGACATACGAGGGTCATTCAATATTTAACAATGTTACTCTGCAAGTTTTCTAAATATCAAAAGACATGAACATACATTTTATACGAAATTTGGTTTTTAACATGTGTGTAAATTTTTTGGACAATGACCTCAGTGCTGTTTTTTGGGTACTTGGCTTATGAAACAAGTTTTTTCGGCAATTCCCGTAAATCAAGTGTTGTGCTATGCATAGCTGGGGTTTAACATGGAAATCTAGTTAGAACAAAGTGCAAAAAAGATCAGGTGGTTTTTATTGTGAAGGTTTTAAATTGCATAATATTGACTCGTTTATGTAGTTGTTTATGATTTGTTAATTCTGGTATTTCTGATGTCTAAGCTGAGGTGGGCAATATTATAATATGGGGTTTTGTTGTATATTGAATTCTTTCCAGCGGTGCAAAACTTGTGAGAAACTGTTAACATTTGATAGTTATCACCAATTATGTAATGTCACAGCGTAGTTTTGTCACAGCTGAAGCTGATTGGCTGAATGTTTGCAGGCGATGCTCTGCTATTGGTTCACGTCCAATACGTTCTCGCTGGTTCAAGTTCTGTTTCTGAAGATCCCGGCCATCAGACGTTTGTGCAAGATTCCAATTTTGGTCGATCACAAAGTGAACGTCCACGTACGCGAGAGCGACCTTCCCAAGCAGAGTTTTATGGCTGCCTTCAGAGAATGTATGACATTTACTTTTTTATTTATTTTCCGGTGCTAGAGAGTATTAAATAAGGACAAGAAGCCCAGCTATCACTAGGGAAGGCCGTCTGTATGCCATTGTCCGAAGGCCAGCGAATGTGAAAGTATTCTTTCTACTTGTTTATCTAACTTCAAATGTACGACAACTACTTATTTTAGTCATTCATTTCTCAACACCAGAGAGTTTTGTGTGGTGTGGCGTAATTGGTAACGCATTGTTGAGTCGAATCAAGGCGAGCCCAGCTAGTACTTGGATGGGTGATTATGTGTAGGCCGATATAATATCTTGGTACGAAACCAGCCAGCTAGGTCAACTCAGCTTTCTACTCATCATGGGATGGTAAAATGAGTATCAGCTTTTGGGCTGAATAGTAATAAATGGCGATGGTAGGCGTAGTACTGTAGCTGCTTACAGGCAGATCTGCGGCTTTTTCGTAGGAATTTTTTGGCCCATTTTATTATTGTCACTAAAATTTATTAAATATATACTTCTATATGGAGCATGTTGTTTTCAGGGTTTAGTCTCTTTTGAGTAGTAATAGTAGCATGATGCTGTGGCCGCTGTGGAATGGATCTGGCATTGTTCATGTTTGCAGCGAGGGATAACTTGCGTCTGGCACAAGAGATTCAGGAGCGACAGCATTACAACACTCTACTGATGAAGAAGCCCTCAAGGGAAGAAACCGCCACTGCTAAGTCACTGCCTGCAGCTGACTCTGTTGATACGAACAAAAAGTTCACGCAGTCCACTGAGATCGGCGTTAAGTCGTCGCAGATTACTGAGACTATTGAATCTCAGTCTGTTGATAGCAAGTCTGTAGACAAGGATAACATTGCGCAGAAAGCAAAGAGAAGCCAGCAGTTGTAGCATGAATGACCGTCATTGCGAAATCTTCTTAGTAAGTGTAACAACATTACTATAATGTGTAGCCGTCTCCCTACCCGTACAGGGTGGCCAAAATTAGATACCCACCACAGACAATATGCAATTCTCCACAACCAGTTGCCTTATTTTGAAGATTCCCGAAGCTGCTTAATCCTGACACTAAAACCCTGAATCAAACAGTATACAACATACCTTCTGCACCTTAATTGTGCAACGACACTACTGTGTAAAATAATGACTTATTCAAAATTGTATATTGTCTGCGGTAGTGTTTTGTTTTGGGTTACCCTTTAGTTTGAGAATTCATGATTTTTGTTTTGAAAATTCATTAAAATGTGCTAATTAAAAACAATAATTTATAAGAATTTTTTGGCCATTTTGGGGTAATGGGCCCATTTGACTGGTCATTCTGATGCCACTGTCAAATGTGATTTTTGAGCTTTATACACTGTGTTCAGAAAAAAACACCCACTCACATTTTCTTTTATATCTCCATGAAAAATGTTTAGATTTTCACAAAAATTTTAGAATATGTTTAGGACGAAACAAGTATTCAATCAGTGGAAAAGTTTAGTATTTTTGCTACCAGTGATGTCATGTTGATGTCATATTTTCGTTTTTGTAAATTATGGGTTTTACTGTTGAAGACAGACATTTGGTGAAATGTTAAAACACATCAATTGACCACTGTGTTGACTAAACACATAAATATGCTAATCCATCATTCAATTTTTTATTGTAAACTGTTTTTATGGTTATCTATTCAGCCTAGTGCGAGATCCTCAACTGTGTTGCTTTTGGCAGGCGTACGCACGCTGTGTCATTGCTTGGATGACCATTTGCACACTATCAGACAAACGGCTTGATACTGCCAGTCATGTCAATTTTTTTATTCAAAAGTTTCATTCCATCAATATGCAATCGTCTATCCATTGTCCAGAAACATCTTGCGCAAAGTTGGGGCTCTATAACCCTTGCTGACTCACAAACATTTCATCAAACGTCTGTCTTCAATGGTAAAACCCATAATTTAAAAACACAGAAATATGACGTCAGCATGACGTCACTGCAAGCAAAGAACATTTAACTTTTCCACTAATGCAATCCTCGTTTTCTCCTAAACATTTCCTGAAAATTTTGTGGAAATGTAAACATTTTCTACAGAGATATAAAAGAAAACGTAAATGGGTGTTTTTTCCAACTACAATGTATGTCTAAAATGCGTTTGTGGCTGGGAAACCTAGTGAGAGAGCTTAAAGTGCTTCCCTAGACCATCTATTTCAATTACTGGAAGACTGCTGACAGCACAGGGGTGCATTTGAACTGTGGAAAAGTTCGGCTGTACGCCTGAAGCAGCTTTCTTTTTTGCCTTGTTGATGATTCGTTTCACGAATGATGGCAGAATTCTTGGGCAGCTTGTGAAATGTACAGAAACAAGAAGCCCAGCTGTCGCTAGGATAGCCGACCGTACTGGTTGTCAGTGACCTTCGAGGTCATTTAAGGTCGATGATTTTCGTTTTATCTCAAAGGGCATATGCTACTTTCTATTAATGAATTGTACTAACCTTAGCCATTTCTCTCATTGTTTTCGAGATGTGGCCAGTTTTCTGTTGAAAAACGCACATTTTTTTCTATGCCCCCATCTGTTTAATTCTTAATTTCATGATGTTTCCCTTGGAGTAGATAGCTGAAATTTTTTCTTGCCCAAAACCTACAGCTAATTATTCGTATAAAAAGTTTTCCCCTATGCCCTACCCGTTCGCCACAATACATCCATTGCAGAAGGATGATGATGACGGATAACAATCATAGCATAGGGCCAGACCTTTAAGCTTAATGGATGGCACAGTAAAACATTGAAACGTTGAAATTTGTATATGGTCCATGACATGACTATATTGCTGTTGTTTTATTTATTGAATAAGTACATTTTACCTACAGCCAAGTGTTGAAATGTACCGTGTTTTGAATAAATGTTATTGTTGCTGATGCTAAAGAGCTGCAAAAGTCTTTTATGTCAAATTTCAGCTCGGATAATATTTTAGGTTACAGCTGAGACTGTTTTTAAACCACAGGTAGTGAGTGTGATGACCAACAGTATCTGGCTAATTTCATGTTGCTATTCCAGCCTCTTATGATTAGAATTGTGACCGAAAGTAATGAAATCGTATAGTGCATGCATATATCACGAGTATTGAAAATAATCTTGTATTTTTGCATAAGGCTGAACATGTCAACAGTCAACTAGCATGGTTCCTACAGTCAGGGTAAGTCGGGGAATTTTACATTCCAAAGTCAGGGAAAACTCAAATGGGAAAGTGTCCGGGAATTTAAAAGTACCAGGGTGCAAAAGTTAACAAAGGTGCAGAGAAAAAATTTTTGAACTGATGTATGCAGGCTTCGTCCAACAGTGCAAAAAATTTTCCTGCTTGCTTCACTCGCAGATTATTTGTACCTTCACTTTTAAATTTGTTTCACCGCTGCTGCCCTTGTTTTTAGTGTGATTGCAAGCGATTGGAAACCGACATTGGTATTTCACGTGAACAAATTAGTCAGGGAAAACGATTCATTTTGTCTTAGATAGTCATGGGAAATAAATTCTGCAGTGCAGTAGGAACCATGGGCACTTTGGTATTCCCAATGAACATAATTATGCATAGTATGTAGTGTAAATAGCTAAAGGCCCCTATGGAAGGTATTTCTGAACATTAGGTAGTGACAGTTGACTGTAAAAATACAAATTACAATGCACAGCAAAGAATAAGAGTCTAGCGCACATGAAATATTTTATTCATCAGGCAGCTACAGTTCTTAATTGTGTCATTTAGCACACAAAAAAGTACAACTTTAGCTTATTTTGTAATCCCGAAATCCCAGGATTGGTGCGGGATTCGGAATTGGCGAAAACGGCCGGGATTTGGGATCCCGGGATTGCAATTTCTACTTGTAGTGTATCGATATCGCAATTTTTGCTCAATTTATCGTATTGAAAATTGTGATAGACTCATCTCTAATTGACTTTTTTGAGCAATTGCGTTAAATATTTTATGTTTATTTACAATTTGTGTTTACATGTTTTTGTTTTCAGAATTGAGCGCTTTTTATATGACACATAATAGTTTTTGTATAGTTGTATAATTGTGTAGTTGTTTATTGAGTGTAGAGTGCGCGCTTTGTTGACAAAAATAAATAAAAATGGCGAGACACGTTGCTCGAGGAGCTTTGATTGTGATAGAGGGCGTTGACCGAAGCGGGAAAACAACTCAGTGTGCTATGCTAACGAAAAGACTCGTTAGCGAGGGTGTCAAGGCCGAGCTGTTCAAGTTTCCAGGTTATTGTCACATTGAAATACAGTTACTTATCTGTTTTTAAAGTGATTTGCTCAGTAATAATCTCATATCGCATCAGAATGACTCGACTGAAGGTTTTCTCGATTCTTTTGGTCTTGTCTTTTACTTTCTCAATCTTGAAACAACATGAGAAACGTTGGCAGGATCTACAGACTTGCCGACAAACGAAGGAAATGGTCGTAGGTAGATGTAAAAGAAGGGAGAGAGATTTACTAGCTTTGCCTAGACGGACTCTCAGACTCGTAATAGGTATTTTGTCGGGTCATGTAGAACTTAACCGACACTTAAGTATAATGGGGTTGTCTAAAGACCCATTCTGTGAATATTGCAGTGAGGCAACTGAAAGTGCTTCGCACTTTCTTTGCTACTGTAATAAGTTTTTCTCTATAAGGAATTTGATATGGGGTAAACCATGTTTACACCCTGAAGATATTGATAATGCAACAGTTGGGGATATAGTGAGATTTATTAAA
>Ga0056128_1008990_pt1 | contig 12579 bp, 18 predicted proteins | sample WorMetLIZISLAND2_FD_71113 | JGI IMG/M metagenome (GOLD analysis project Ga0056128, IMG submission 71113) | Marine gutless worms symbiont microbial communities from Max Planck institute for Marine Microbiology, Germany - Olavius geniculatus... ...
TTATATATATATATATATATATATATATATATATATATATTAAGGATTGTATGTTTACTCGTAATACATTCTTCCGACGGTCTTGCACTTAATGCCCGTCGGCTAACGAGATAACGAGTTCGCTACAGTATTCAAACGAAGTGAGGTATAAGGAAATTACTAATAAAGTGGGATTATAGGACGCTAATAATAAACGTTAGCCAACGTTATGTGCCGCTTTGGTCTAAATCTCTGCCCAAGAATCAACCTTATAGGACCCTATATGTCCCACTGGATGATATCTCCAGCCCGAGGACTAACTCCATGCGGCGGACAACCTTGACATAAAGAAAACTGACGTCATATTTTGCAGTTATCGACATTTTCGGTCTGAAAATTGATCACATACAGAAGATGACGTATTATACGCCAGACACATAGTTCCAGCATCGTGCCAATACGCGCACAACCTGCCTACAACTGATAGGATCTTAATTATACACTGCAGTTAAGTGCTTTAAGCGTGATTATACGATAATAAACTATGCGTTACTTATAGTACTGTATATGTAATTAATATCGATGTATATGACTCACGAATATGTACGTAATCTCGTGGTGGGTTTCCCCACGAGACCACGTCGTGAGGACGAAATCAATGCGTTGTGATAAAACGAGAAACTAGGATCTTGACTGCCCTCTGCAGGACAAAATCCTAGTGATAGTAAACTAAAAGGGAATAAGGATTTCTTATGCAACTTGTGGGTAAGACCTTCATATTGATAAATAAAACACAAAGTAATGATTATATCCAAATGGGTCTGGTCTGTCAGCAAGCATGTCCAGGCATGTCCAGCACTGAACATCACAAGCAATTCCATTGGCAGCTAAAAGGTAAGATTATGGGCCAAGCAACGTATATAAAGGAAAGAGTAGATAGGCATTCTAGAAAAGTAAGAAGGAGAAAACCTTGGGCAACTGAGATCGCCGCAGGGACTGCCTGCCTAGGCCCCCTTCGTTGCGACCTCTCAGTGTGCCCGAGGGTAGCCATGACCGTCGGACGGCCTATGGCCTCAAATAGGCTACAGAGAAATGCACCAATCCCGAGGGGTTCACCTATTTTCCCAACTGGAATACGCTCCAGCCTGCGCCGGGTTATAACTAAAAGATATTTGCTCTAGGTAAACGAAATCAAAGGCTAAACTAAAATTAACTAAGATTTGAGTCAAGGGTAACTTCGTGAGTCATTAGTAATTTTGTGGCCTATTACTTTTAGCTTAATGCGCAATTTCTGGCGTTTGGAAATGTTATCTTATGAATTTATAGTATGGTAGACTTTATAGCAAAATTTTTATCCTAAAAAATTCGCTATTTTGCAATCTAATCTGCACGATAGCATAATAACAAACTACATGACTGTTTCGGGAAATTAAACGAGTTTGAACGCCCGCCGACTAACCAATGTCTAGTCGTGTTTCCTCCCTAACAGTGATTCGGACCAATCATTAAAAGCAATTCCCCTACGCAAGCACTTTAATGGTTTTCTAATCAAATTGATATGTGCGCTAGCAATAATGAGAGTACAAAGTGTTTTTTGAGCACACGAACAACATAAATATTATACAGCCAATGTTATGGGATTGCAATGCCAAACAATCAGAACTCACGTTATGACGTATGAGTGTTTGTTGGCTTGCATCGTCGTCGACGCCGACATTACACAGCAGACAGGCAGTCGCCTGTTGTAATCAGTCAGTGAGACACCTTCGGCGCTGGGCATTGGCCGGTCTGGATAACAGTCTTGTCGGCTCGTGTGACAGGGCGGAGGCCATGTCACTGGGGGGGCAAGAGGGTGACAAGGCGGAACAGTCACACGCCCTTCTGGTCCCCTCAGCTTGGCTCTTGGCTCTGGTCATGCGGTTTTCGCCAGCATGGCCGTATGTGCGTGTAGCTTATGACCCATCAAGATGGATAGGTCTTTCTCCGTCACCTCACGACTCCAGAACCCCAAAGCATGTAAAATCAGCACAATGTACGATTAGTCACAACATAACAAAGTGTGAGACATTCTGGAGAGCATTTCGCCGCTAACTCGAACACGTAATTTTCGGCAAAACTAGCTGAGACCTATGTACAATTCTCTCCACGATTTCCAATCCATGAAATGCGATCAGCTTATTAGAGTTTTAAGTCTGGGTACAGTCTGGCTGTACTGGCGCTCGTTTCGCTTAAAGTTAAAGTCGATATATTGTGTTCTCTCATTTTACCGGCCCTCATCCCGTCTGTTAAAGGAATCATGTCAATCAACCGGTGTTTATAATCAAAAATCGATAGATTAGCTACGTGATTATTAGCCAGTAAATTGACCATGTACTGTACTTGGTGAGGCAGTAAATAAACTGTCTCCCTGACTGGTATTCTAAGTTCTGTGACCTTCTGACTAATTTTGATGCTGTCAACTAATTTGATCAGACCAAACGTAAGGATTTTCTCTACACGAAATCCGTCATAATAAATGTCAATTTTGTAATATTTCAGGCTATATTGCAATTTGCAAATGACTTTCTGCAAACAGTTGTTGACGTTTTGCAGATCAAAACGCACATAAGCTTGGTATTTTGGTTTTTCCGAGGCGGTTTTCTTGATCAACAATATCAGTATGACTCCAAGTATCAATAAAATAAAAATTAACAGTGTTTCGACTCCCCAAATTTCGGTCAACGCCTTTTGAATAAACTGCCAAATTTTTCCAACTTCTAGTTTATTTTTAGGCTTAATTGTGGTAGGTGGATAAGTGAATACGAAATCAGCTCTTGCCAGATGGACGGTGGCTGCCATTAAATACAAAGCATTCATGCGCATAACCAGCCAAATAATGATACAAGAATTCACTACTGTAACGGCCATCGACAAGGCAAGACACCGTGTCTTAGACCTAAAGGGATTAAAACTGCGAATGGAGGAGCCTATGGTAATCATTTTCTCATACAAAATGGTGGATAGATCACTGTAAATTTTTTCTTGCTGAATACTGGAGTTCAAGGCCGCATTGAAATCAAAGCGTGCTTCATCCTCTTTAGCCAGAATTTTGTCGTATTGGTCACTTTGCACCAATAACGGTGGCAGTTTTGCAAATAAACTCTGGTTCAATACCAGACTGAATTTAAGTTGCTTAATAGGGTATGATTTAAAAAATAGTGTTTTAACACCATCATGTTTAATGGAAACGAAGTGTTAATGTCAAATTCGGCAATTTCCGGATTGCAATGTCTTTCAGTGAGATAAACAACGTCGTTAACTATAGCTCGTAATTCACACGGCAGATTGATTATGTATCGGGGACTGAAATTTTTTAAAATTTTGTTAATATCTCTTACATCCCTTACATGGTTTATGTTGGTAGTGGAATTTTGAACGATTCTCCCTTTTCGTTTGATATGAACTTTGGTAATGTTACTAATTAAGAGTTTACCATGAGAGACGACGTAAACTGCTGACTGCAAGAACCTGTACAACAGGTGCAACTCACACAATGCTTTTATGTTAACCATACTACCAGTCATCAGAGCGGTAGAACATATTAGTTTATTTTTATTTCGTAGGTGAACATTATTACTAGACATTCTCACACACTGCATAATTTTTGGCTGTTACTCATGTGAAAAGGCAACTCATTTATGTTAGCTGCTGTGAAATAAAATAAATTATTCTCTGAATAAGCAATGAACTTTGGTGCATTATACAAAATGGAGTAAAATTTTTGATTGTCTGAAGAACAAAAAAAAATTAGATAAATTTTCAAATTTTTAGTGGAGATATGGCGCTTTTGAGAACTATGGGAGCCTGGATAATTAATTATGTTGGATTTCTTGTGAATTGCCCCACCCACCTTAGCCTGGGTGCAATAATAATTAAGGGTCTTGTAAATCAGCTGAAACTCAGGGGATGTCCGCTCCAAATTTTCTGGTATATCTCTTATACCAGCTGTCAGTGAAGTGCTACTGATCAAATAACGTGACAGACGACCCTTAGACAGTTCATGTAAGGCCATATAAATACTGTCTATTTCATATAAATTTAATATAGCCATATGAATTTCCTCAACTATGACTCCAATGATTTTATTGGTTGTTTGGGCCTCTTTATCTAATATCTGCAATCTTAGATGCAGAAGTTGCTTATTTAGTGCCTGCTAATACTTCCGTTAACAAATGCTTGATGTCATCTGAGTTTTCGGTGGTTGCCAGTCTAAAAACATGGCTAGTCCGCTTCCTAATTAACTGCCCAGGCCTCGGCGTCTTCTAGCCTTAGCATTTATCTGAAAAAGCAGTTTTTTTATTTTAGATTTTCGACTTTGCAATGTTATGACGATATCTCTTTTCATCTTATGTAGTTTAATAGCAATATTAGTTACATATCTTCTGTTTGTCTCGCCTGTAAAATAATTTAACCTCTTCATTGCGTCTATTTTTTCTGTCAACGCTTCTTCCCTATAAAAAAATAAAATCAGGCAGATAATAGTGATAAATCAGGCGGACATATCCGTTATAAAGCTGTACCTTGTTACATAGTTTCATCGTGTATTCGAGGTTAGTCTTCGGGTTGTAATTGCCCTTGTCTGTCGCGTCAGAGCTTGCTATCAAGACGGCGATAATTGTCATCCACGCGAGAGCTGTTGTCTTGTCCGTCGTTCTGTGTCTTCTTTGATTCTGTTGCAAAAAACAGTAACAAAAATAGTTCAATTAATTTCTCGTCACCCACATCTTGCGCAAATAGATGGCGAATTTCGATTCATTTTTGTCTGCCACTTTGGTAGACTTCGGGCCATCAGGTGACCTTCTCTCAAAATTGTATTGCAGGCCTACATAGATCGTTCTGTTTCTGCTTTAATTTTGCAGTCTAGGACTCATCACCTGTTCCAAATATCAAACTCGCATTACTGCGAAGTAATTGTCATACATAATTACTGGCAAATGACTCAGTACAATATATTTTATTCACATTTTGCTCAACGCGTGTGCTTTTCAATGAGCATTATTAAGTACCTGGATCTGGCATAACAAACGTTTTTTATCCTGTCAAAATTCACTAGGTTTTTCACCATTTTACCAGTCCTTTGGTTCATTATTTTGTAAGCTGGGCCAATGCCGCTATGCTCTATTACCTCAGTTATTGTAAATTTATCATTTAGATAGTTTTCTCCTCAACAACCTGTTCGAATTAGTTTTTATTCGACTATCTCGTAACAAAACCGTATCGCCGACACGATAATCGGCTTCTTTGGTTTTATACCGTCTATCGTAGTTCTCCTTCATCGTCAATTTACTTTCAATCTTATTGCGCCTAATGCCGTCATTAATTGAATTAAGTGCTGTTCTTAGCCATTTTACGTAGTTTCGACTGCTTGTACTACAGAAATTCGGGACGGAGTCTTCTGTTGATATAAAACTTGGTAGTGGCATTTTTCTGGCACAAGGAATTTCGAAAGGTGATAAACCTATTTCAGGATTAACAGAAGCTCGTAAGGAAATTTGAATTACTGGTAAAATCAGCTCAATCTGAGTGTCGTCAATTTCGTCTGTGCTAAAAATTCGTAACCCATTATTTAACGCACGAATACTTCGGTCAGCTGCGCCGTTAGATCGCTTACTTTGGGTTGCCGTGAACCTGTGTTTGACACCCCAAATTTTTTTTATAGTAAAGAACAAAAGACTTGTATAGCCCGGGGCCTTATCATTGATTACCACGGACGGAAGGCTATAATTAGCGACGACTTTCTCAATAATTACCGTGGCCGTTGTCTGCGCCGTTTCGTCGCAAACAGCTTTATAAATCGTCCAATTACTAAAATGACATAATCTCCAAAACGTGGGCGTTGCCTTGAGCTGTTTTTCTACTTAATGATCAAATAAGATAACTTGGAAAGGAACTATCGGCACGGGGAGGAAATATAATGGTGATCTTTGCTGTTTTGGGTTTATTTTTGAGGTTTAACAAACTTTACATGCTTTTGAGACATTTTTTGCATCTTGAGTTATATTTTTCCAATAAAACCTCGAAATTATCGTGGGTAACAATCTACCAGTACTAAAATGTTTGCACAAATTGTGCCATTTCATTAATAGTCTGTCTTTATGTTTATTAAGGATGCAAAGTTAAAAATTTTCACCTCTTACCCGTTGTTCTTTTTGTTTCCTTGGCTATGACAATTTATATAACAGGCTGTTTTCGAGAAAGTAGTTCTCCGCTAACAACAACGTTTTTCTGTCAATTTCTTTGTTACCCGTTAATTTGTCCTCTTTTAAATATTGATAAATGGGCTGAAAAATTTATCTTTTAGATAATCCGCTTCCGTGATTATAGGCATGTCAATCATATTCTGAATTTCTTCTGCGGTTTCTTTAATGTTAACCTGGTCGGGTAATTTATCAGAAATTTTGTTGGTCGTTTTATCTGGGGAAGGAACCTCAAAACTTAGTGGGAATTGATGTAGGAGCTGTTTCCGAATTTGTTTTAGAAATTTGTATGAAAGTCGATGTGAAAGCCGGTGTGGAACTCGGTGTGAAACTCAATGTGGAACTCGGTGTGGAAGCGCTTTCTTTTGGGTTATTTGAGGCGGGAACGTCATTAATTTGGATATTATTGTCGTCTATCCTCTTGGTAACAAAATCTTTTGTCGACTTAGTTAACTGTTCTAATTTTGCTCGTCGCTCCGCTATACGGCTGCTTCGTCGCAACGAATTCACGTCCGCCGCGTCGGACGGTGCATACTGTAAACTGTAAACAGTCCAATTTTTATCCTCCATCTTACTTATGGGCAAAATAAACTCCTTGCCATATAATTTTTGAAGTGAAACAAATTTCACGAGGTCCTTCTTTTTGAGGTTTTCGCCAATACGTAACAAACAGTCGGCGATTGTGTTTTTGCGTCCTGGTAGATAGCGTAAGGTCATGGGAAACTGTGAAATATAGGCAATAAGGCGAAGCTCTCTGTTGTTTAAAGATTTATAATTTTGTATTGCCTCAACCACGGCGTTGTCTGTGAACACAGTTAGGTCAGACTGCAAAAAAACTGTTTCATAATGTCTAAGACATAGTCCCAGGGCCAAAAATTTTAATTGATATGGATTCCATCTCCGCTGAGTATCTGTCGTCCCAAAAGATATGTAACCACATACATGTGCCAATTTAGCATCGTTCCCGAACTGTAAAACTGCTCCGCCGACCCCGATAGTAGAAGCGTCTATATAGATGGGCGATCGTTTTTAACGGGCTTCAAAATTGGTGCCTCCAATAAAAGCTTTTTTAATTGGTTTAACTCTTGCTGGCAATTTTCAGTCCAAACGAACTTTTGGTCTTTTTTTAGAAGCTGTCGCATGTTAGCGATTTTGGTACTAAAGTTGGGAATATAACGCCTGAAATACTGAACCAAACCAATTATCTTTTGCAAGGACTTTCTGTTTAAAAACGGGGTTATACGTTTAATAGCTTCGATTTTACTAGGAGATATACTTATTCCTATATCACTTACCGTAAATCCTAGGCATTCTATTTTATGAAATCCTATGCTAGTTTTAGTCAGGTTTAAACGCATATTATTGGCTCGAACAGTTTTAAAGACAGTTTCCAGATGAGCTAAGTGTTCTAGGAACGTTTTAGATGCAATAGCAATGTCGTCAGTATAATTATAAAGAAAATGGTAGTACTGTTTGTCTTGAAATATTCGCCCCATTGCTAAGACAAAAGCTGCCGCGCTCACGTTTAGTCCCATCGGTAAGACGGAATATTGATAGCTTATACCTGTTTTGGGATCGGTGAAAGACGTATAATGGCGAGTTTTAAGGTGTAATTTGATAGTCCATTAGCCCTTGAACATATCGACATTTGATACGTACTTTGGGCTATTTTTAACAAAATCAGCCAATAGCTCGTCAATTTTAGAAAAAGCTACAATTAAAGGATTTAAGATAGCGTTTATACGTCGTAAATCGACGACCATTCTACTCTCTCCACATTTTTTTTTACTGAGAACAATGGGCTACTAAAACTGCAATCAATTGTTTTTTTCAACTAGGCCTTGTTTATGCATTAACTATTTGATTATGGGCTTTCTGGGTGTCGGCCTCATTCAATTTATACTGCCTAGTGTAACTTTTAACAAGCGGGTTTTTGGGGCGCAATTTTAGCTGATATCCGTGATAAGTTTGCATTTCAGATATATCTTTCGCGAAAATGTCCTTGTATTAGTAAAGCAATTGTTGAAATTTGAGTTTTTCATCTGGGTTTAACTTGTCATTTATTTGAGTTTTATAATCTTTAATGAATACGTCTAAAGCTTCCTGTGTTACTTCCGGTTTTTCTTCAGTTGTTTCTTTTGTTAGGATGGTCAATTTAGTTATAGAATTTATAGTAACTGGAAAGACTAAACTGGCGATTTTCGAATTCTTTCTCAAAACAACTAAATTGGGCTAAATGTTTAAAACTCGAATTTGGGTTATTCCATTATTAATCGTAGACAAACTCCCTGCTACTAAAACTGGTGTGGTGTTGCTTTTAAATAGCTCTAATAATATTTCCTTTGCAATAAACCTTCTTGGGACCCTAACAGGTGCAATCGCTTCATTATATTTTGGTATAACTGTGTTTTATGCACCACAGCACAATTGTGGACTAAATAAAATTTTTGCAGTGGCATTGAAACTAATCCGTCTAGTATGTTGAGTGTGTTATCCCGATAATTAATAACAGCCTGATTTTGCGATAAGAAATTGGTTCCAACTATCAAATTGGGAAAAATATGTTCGACTACGATAAAAGTGTGACTAATAAATAGTCCATTGATATTACAAGAAACGCTTGTTTTACCAAGCAATTTGAGAGCTTGTCCCGAGGCTGATACTAAAGACCCTTGATTTTCAAGAGAATAAATTTTTAAGTTCAATTGCCGTGCTAATTTTTGAGACATGAGACTTTTAGGACTACCAGAATCTACCAATGACTGGACAGTACGACCTTTTGCCTTAAAAACAATGTATTGATATGATTCGTTCACAAACATCGTGTATACATTGCCAGGGCGTCCTGCCGGTCCTGGCGCCCTATGGCTTCGTCAAGCCTGCTATATTCGGGACTGTCTACAAACCTTGGCAAAATGCCCGAAACGTCCGCAAGACATGCACATCTTATTGTTCGCCGGACAAAGTAAGACATTACCATGTCGTCCGCCCCCACATTTTTGGCATCGTGGGTTTGCGGGCTGTCTTCCCATGGGCGAGTATTGAGGACCAAACTGTTGGCCATTGAAATTACCTCGCCACTGGGGATTAAACGATTGTCCGTTCGGCGCTTTACGCCCAAATGGCCTTGTCCCATTTAATCTGCCTCCGCCCCCTCCTCTGGGCATTGGCATGGGCCTACCACCAAAATTTGACCTTGCCTGGTATGTGTGTGAGCCATCTTAGCGCCGGTCGTAGCCTTGTTACAATGGGCGTGACCTGATCGTCGGATCTCGTGCCCCCTCAAATGTAACACGACGATTTGATGACCTGGTACGCTCGTTTTAAATGGGAGCGCTGGGAGTAATTGAGTCATACTTTTCGGCCATTTTTTTCAAATCCCTGCAGATTTCCGTTAACTGCTCGGTTAGTTTGTTATTTTCAGATTCCTGGGGCTCCCTTAGACTCATTTTAGCCACCCTGGCGGCGTCTAATGCCTTATTCATCGTATTTGGTTTTTTAGACAATATACGAAGGAAACGATTTTAGGGCGAAGGCCACTCACAAAAGCATAACGAAGTGTTTCGTCGCTCGCATCGATGCGATTGGCTAGTTTCCGCGTTCGGTTTGCGTAACTATCAACACTCTCATCAGGCATCTGTTTTTTAATAAACATCTCCCTGGCCGACCTAAATTTTAGCAGAGCGGGCTTGACCCAACGACTCTCAAAGGCCTGTTTAAAAGCGTTGAATGTAGCGCGTTCATTTGGTTTTAATTTTTCCGCCCAGTTTGCAGCTTGGTCTATGCACATGACCTTGATCAAACGGAGTCTGCGTCTGCCACTATTGGTTTAAACTTCAAATAAGTCTGAAATCGGCGCCAAGACTCTGTTGCATCCTCATCGGCACGCCCTGAAAATGGTGCGGGGCACAACAAGCGTTTCTCCGAAAGCATATTAACAGCCGGAAAAAAACATTTGTGCATTCGCGGGTGCCTGCGCCGCGAGCGGTTGCTGCGCCGGGGGTATTAGGCTTTGTACCGCCGATGGGGCAATCGGAGCGCCTGCCGCCGCCAATTGCGGGGGTTGTTGTTGTTGTGCGATCGCTTGCGCCGCTGCGTAGCGGATTGGCGTTTATGAGATCAAGAACTTGTAGTCGGGCCAAGATAATTTTAGTTTCTAACTGCTCTAACTTTTCCAAATCGGCGTTATCTGCGGCAATTAGGTGTTCTCCTAGATCGCTAAAATTTGTTCCCTCCGATGATTCCGATTCTGGCGATGAAATATGAGTTCTATATTTTCTGTATTCTGGATATGACGATGTTAGCCTTATTTGACTATCAGAAAACGGTCTATTTATGTTCGTTTTTTCCGAGAAATTGTTTTCCGATCTTGTGCAATTTCTGGCCTATCGTGAAATTGAAAAAATACTTTTTGTTCGTTATCACTATCAGATTTTTCTGTTTGTTCTAGCTCTAAAGATTTTCGGCTTGAAATATGAAAAAATTGTCGCTTCTCAATTTACGTTTTTCTTGGCAAATTTCTGCCGAAGAAATTCATTCGCATTTTCGTTTGTCCCCCAATCCGCTAACGGTAGCGTGCGCAAAATGCATACATTCTAAACTTAACTAAAAATTTGGGGCAAAGCTTAACGTATGTCTGCCCGGCGCCCTAAGTTTAATTGAAGGAAATTTGGAAGGGGGGTAAAATTTACCCGGCATCAAAGTCACGTGGCCCGAACTCAAATGCATTGGCATATGCCGAACGCGCATTGTCGACTTAAGGTAGGTCAACATGAGCGCTTATAACTTTGTTCGTAATAGACGGAATTTCACAATTTTTTTTGGTTTAACACTGAAAGCAACATTCTCGTCAACGCCGTTTAGATTTTGTCGCTATCTTTATCGATTTTAGAGATATTTGCGGTCAAACTCGAAAGTTGTCGTAAATCGCACCGATTTTTAAACGTTTTTTGCACTTCCAAATTTTAACGGAAACGGTGCCCCCAAATGTTGTACTTGCGTTAACACCTCAATTTAGAGGCGCGTCAAGTGCCAAAGTTTCGTCAAGCTATACCCCCTAACTCCGAAGTTATAAGCGCTCCTTTATTGCATTTTATGCCAATTTTTGACTCCCCTTTGAAAAAAGTTGTAAAAGGGCCCCGCCCCCTTTGGGGAATGCGCTAGTAAAACTTGGTCATTCTCTAGCGCGTGTAAAAATTTGGGGGCTCAGCACCCTCTAGGGGCCGAAATATGTTTTTTTGACAAATGCGCTTTCGGTGGGTACAAACTCACATCTAGATCTCCAAGGTTACTGGACCGATCTTTACCGGACTTGTTTCCTAACGCGGAAGAAATTGCTGTCAAACAAGTATTTTACCGATTTTGAATATCTTTATTCGTTCCGGAAATATTCGCCGCCAAACTTCGAAGTCGACGGCTGGCGGCGTTCAATAGGCTGGCCGTGCTCGGCGACCGTTTATGGGCGAATCGACCGTTGAATTTAAACGTGGGGGAGTTGAGGTTAGTAAGTAAGTAAAGCGATTTGTGATTTTGATATAAATTTTAATAATAATTTTGTTTTCTTTAATTTGTCGACCACCGGTTCATCCACCAGGTATTATTATCCAATTTGGGTGTGGGAAATTTGATTATATATAGATTTCATCGCCCCAAACTGATCTTTTGATCCCGCCAAGGTTTCTTCCCGTTCTTGTGTTATTGTCGCTTCTTTATTTATTTAATTTAACTTTAAATCTTCTTTTATCAAGCTTATGTTTTAATCTTCCTCCAAGATAAATTAAGTTCCACCCAATTCATCTCGGAATAATCACAACTCATAATAAAATTTTTTTGAAACATTTTACTGATTGTTTTTTTGTCAAATTGCATCAATTGTCAAAACTGCTTTCCGCGAATTAAAACAAACACAATACATACATTAGATCCCCCTAAAGAGCTGTAAAAACAAGCATCGGTCCGCTGTACAGAGCTGCTGCACACATTCTCTGCTTAGTCTAAAAAGCTACAGCTCTTTATATACTGCGCTGCTCGGCAGCCGACCTTGGTGATTTATACCTAAGCGCTGCCGGTTTCAAGATGCCTAAAATACCGACTGCTACAGAATCGGTATAGATAGCAACAAAATCTAAACGGCGTTTAAACAAGAAAGATTTTTTGGGCGTTGAACAAAAAGAAATTGTGAAATTCCGTTTACAACGAACAAAGTTATAAACGCTCATGTTGACTAACCCTAAGTCGATAATGCGTGATCGGCGTATGCCAATGCTTTTGAGTACGGGCCACGTGACTTTGATGCCAACGAAAATTTTACCCCCCCCTAGTTTCCCCCCCCAGTCGGACTTAGGGCGCCGGGCGGACTTAAGTT